>ERZ761602.4082-NODE-4082-length-19371-cov-4.669911_pt1 | contig 19371 bp, 14 predicted proteins | sample MGYA00512165_ERZ761602 | MGnify/ENA primary metagenome ERZ761602 (study PRJEB28899, sample SAMN02445085) | bioreactor sludge metagenome | biome: EBPR sludge; isolation source: Thorneside wastewater treatment plant | place: Australia: Brisbane, Thorneside... | reverse complement strand
CCTACAGTCCTCCTACTTCCCGAAGCGGTAGTTCACCCGCAGGCCATAGGTGCGCGGATCCGGCAGGATCAGCGTGCCGTGGTTCAGGAAGCGGTTGGTGGCGAAGAACGTCGGGATGTCGCCGTCCTCGAAGCCGGACTTCACCGTGTCATCGTCGAAGGCGTTGTCCACGTAGGCCAGGATGTCCCAGCTGTCGTTGACGATGCCGGCCCGGAAGTTGAAGAGCCAGTACTCCGGGAAGACCATCAGGTTCTTGTCGCTGGCAAAGCGGTCGGCCTGGTACTCGAAGTCCCCGGCCAGCAGGTAGTCGGTGGACCCGACCAGGTTCGCCCGCCAGGTGACGCCACCCACGGCCGCGTGCTCCGGCGCCCCCTCGAGCTCGTTCCCCGAGTAGTCCGTGGAGCACGCCCGGCGGGTCTCGGCGAGCGGTGGGCCACCAAGCGGGTTCGGCACGGAATCCAGGAAGTCCCCGTCCCCGTTCAGGTCGGTCTGGATCGGCACCATGGTGCAGTTGCCCACGTAGGCGATGGTACCGACGCCGGTCGTGTTGGCCTTGAAGTCGGTGTACTCGGTATCGAGCCAGGTGTAACCGAGGTTGAACGTCAGGTTCTCCGTGGCGAACCACGTGGCCTCGATCTCCGCGCCCCAGACCTCGGCAGCACCCGCGTTGACGATGCGAGGCGTCAGTACGCCCGTGACCGGGTCGGCGATCTGGGTGGAGACCTGCTTGTTCTTGAAGTCCTGGAAGAAGACGGCACCATTCAGCCGCAGGGTACGGTCGAACCAGGCGGTCTTGGCACCGAGCTCGTAGTTGTCCAGCTTCTCCTGGTCGAAGCGGAAGTTGGCGATGGGATCGTTGCAACCCGGCTTGGGCTTCTCGAGGGGGCCATCTCCGTCCGGGTCGACGCAGCCGGTGTCGAAGAAGGCGCCCGTGCCACCGAGGAGGGCGCTGATGCCCTTGGGCTTGAAGGACTCGGCGAACGACAGGTAGTAGAACATGTCGTCCATGGGTGCCCAGGACAGGGTGACCTTGGGGGCGAAGAACTGGTCGTCCTCCTTGCCGCCCCTGGCCTCAGCCACGGTCGTGAGACCGGTGGCCGCACTGGTACCCGGGCCGGTCTGGGGGCAGGCGGGCGCGCCGAAGAAGGTGCAAAGCACCCCGGACGGATCGAACAGGCCATTGTCCTGGTCGGGGCCGAGGACGGTGGTGTCCTCCCAGGTCTGCCGGCCCTCGAGGGTCACCTTCCAGGAGTCGATGAATTCCCACTCGACCAGGCCGAACAGCGAGTAGTGGTCGGTATCCCGGTGCCAGGCATCCGCATTGAGCGGCGTCAGGCCGTCGCCCGGCACGTCGAGCGGGGCGTTCTTCCGGATCTGGGCCAGGGTCGGGCCGCAGGGCGCAAAGGTGTAGTTCAGGCAGGTCAGGGAGCCGTCGAGGACGTCCACCTTCTCCTGCCAGAACAGGCCGCCCACCAGCCAGCTCAGCCGGCCGCCGGTGTTGGAAGCCAGCCGGAACTCCTGGCTGAAGAGATTCGTGTCCTGGTCCAGGAAGAACTCACCGGGCGAGGGCGAGGTACTGGCGCTGAGATCCTCTGAGCCCTCCGCCTGGGTGGTCGTGGCATCGGCGTAGTGGGTCAGGGAGGTGAAGACGACGCTGCCGAGGTCCCAGTTGAGATCCAGGGTGGCCCGGGTCACGTCCCGGGTACTGCCCTCGTAATTGCGGCAACCGATGTTGCCGGTATTCGGCACGTTGGGATTGCAGGTACGCGGGTCCTCGCTCATGGCGAGCACCAGGTCGTCACCGTCGGGCGTATCGCCGGCGACGCCCCGCACGCTGCCGATGGACGGGCTGATCAGCGGCCCGAATGCGGGGATGGGCCCCGCCCCGTCCGGGTCGTAGGGCTGCTGGGCCGAGTTCGGCACGATGAAGTCCGTGTTGAAGGGCATCACCGCATAGGGCGTGACGCCGAACTCGTCATCCAGGTTCTCGATGCGGGCGGTCGCGGTGAGACCGTCCATGATCTTCCAGACCGCCGTGCCGGCGATGCTGGTGCCCTCCGAGTCACCGGTGGTCTCGCCGGTCAGGGTGTTGTCGTAGAAGCCGTCGTGGCTCCAGACCATGCCGGAGATGCCCGCGCTGATGGCTTGCGTCAGCGGGCCGTCGATGCTGCCGGACAGCTCGAACTGGCCGTCGGAACCGATGTCGGTGCCCACCCGCGCCTGCATCTCGTCCCCCGGCTTGCGGGTGACGTAGTTGATGGCACCGGCGAAGGCCGAGCGGCCATACAGGGCAATCTGGGGCCCCTTCACGATCTCGACCCGCTCCAGGTCGAAGAGCCGGGGGTTGATCAGCAGCGAACCGCCGGCGGTGGCGGCACCCGCCTCGCTCGAGACGTCCACGCCGTCCTGCAGGACGGCCACGTTCTGGCGGCCCCGGGTCGGTGACAGGCCGCGGATGACGATGCGCTGGTCCTGGGGCGCGAAGCCCTGGTCCAGGATCACGCTGGAGGACTGCTGGACGACGTCATCCAGGCTGACGATGCCCTTCTGCCCGATATCCTCGGCGGTGATCGCCTCCACGGCGATCGGCACCGTCTGCAGGTTCTCCTCCCGCTTGCGGGTGGTGACCAGGACCTCGTCGACGGCCAGGGCGTCGACGGTGAAGGCCGCGAGCACGATCCCGAAGACGGCATTGGGCATTGCCCTGTGCGGCACGCTGAAGGCGCTCATGAATACTCCCCCTCGCCAGATCCCTGGCAACCCGCGCGCAGCCCCCGCTGCACGACGCTGTCTTATGTTTACCACATCGCCGACATGTCGCAAAGCCACACCCCGAACGACGCATTGGCAGAAATGCGACGTGGGATGGCGGCAGCCCGGCAGGTTCCGGATCCCTCAGCACCACAGTCTGAACGGCGGCGGCGGGGCGGCGCACCCGCAACTTCCCGGACCGGCGACGAATGTCCTAGACTTTCATTCGTGCTTCCCGAACTACGGGCGTCAAGACCCTGAACATTCCAGCCGCCGCCGCGCCAGCCGATTCCCGCCCCCGCGTTCCGGGCGGCCAGAGGCTGCCCAGCCTGCCCCGGCAGAGTGCGGAGGCCTTCCGCCAGTGGGGCTGGCGGCACGCCGCCTTCTACCTCGGTGTGCCGGTCATCCTGGCCCTGTACACCACCGTCAACAACTGGGAACTGCTGCGGGGCGCGGGTTTCTTCGGGAGCCTGGCGTTCCACACGGCCCATTCCACGATTCCCTGGTGGATCAACGCGAGCATCATCTGGCTGCTGTTCGTGCTGGTGCCCTGGTTCGCGCAGCATCGCATCCTGCTGATCTGCACGGGCACGGCCATCACCAGCGTGGTCATGCTGCCCTACGCGAATGCGGTCTCCTCGAGTTTCTACGCCTTCTCGGCCGTGCAGGACCTGCACGTCGTCCTGCACAGCGAGTCACTGGCCGACCCCTTCGACGGCTTCCTGGTGTACTTCGTGCGCGCCGCGGTACTCACCGTGGGCGTGAACTGGGTGTTCGACCAGTTCCTCGGCCTGCCCCGGTACCGGCGGGGCTACATGCCCGCCGCGGCCAGCGAGCCTCCGGCCCCCGCCAGCCCGGTACCTGCCGCGGCGACTCCGGTCCCGCCAGGTACCGGAGCGGCCGCGGCCGCGACGGCGCCGGCGGTGATGCCCGTCATGCGGCCCCGCTTCCTGGACCGCCTGCCCGAGTCCGTGACCGCGGACGCGGTGCTGGCACTGAAGGCGGAACAGCACTACATCAGCGTGCTCACGGCCGAGAAGTCCTACCTGACCCTCTACCGCTTCAGCGATGCCCTCGCCGAAATGGGCCACATGCCGGGGTTGCAGGTCCATCGCAGCTACTGGGTGCGGCCCGAGTTCATCGAGCGGATTCGCAGCGGCGCCGGCAAGATGACCGTGCACCTGCGCTCCGGCCTCGAGGTCCCCGTGAGCGGACCCTACAAGGTCCTGGTTCGTCAGATGGCCCGGCAGGCAGGCATCCCGATCCTGCCCGTAATCCAGTAGGCCCGGTTCCAGGTCAGGCCGCGCTCCCGGCCCGGATGCGCTTGGCGCCGGGCTGGCGTGCCACGTAGATGAACCCCAGCACGAAGATCCCCAGCATGATGCTGTTCACGACCGCGTAGTCGAATGGCTTCAGCCAGATCTCGGAGTAGAGGCCGAAGTGCGCGGGCATCTCGGCGACGCCCCAGGCCACGATCCCGACGGGGATACCGTAGCGAACGGCATGGCCCACCCGGGGGATCTTGATCAGCTTCCAGAAGATGTAGCCCGCCCAGGCCGTCCAGGCCACGTACGCCACCATGATCACGGTGTTGCTGAACATGTAGCCGACGTACAGCCAGAACTCGTAGCAGGCCCAGGTCACGAAGATCGTCTCGAGGGCGGTGACGCGGGCGAAATGGCGGCCATTGTCCGGCGTCGGCATGCCGGGGTTCATCCGGAGGTTGCGGTGGAACCAGCGGATCAGGTTGCACTTGGTCTGGCGGTTGTAGAAGCCATAGAGCAGGAACAGCGCCAGCATCAGTGGCATGGTGGCCATGAGGATCGTGGCGCCGGCGAAGATCGGCAGGCCGGTCGGGCTGGTGTATTCCGGCACGCGGAACATTTCCGCATAGAACTCGAAGGTGAACTCGAACCAGCCCACCCAGACGAGCAGGGCACCCAGGAAACCCATCCAGGTCGCTGCCACTTCTTCGCGCTTCATCCCGGCCCAGATCAGTGCGGCGCCGACGGCCCCGACCACGAGGCTGGCCGCCTCCTGGTACTCGCCGAAGACCCCCCGGATGAAGGCCCAGGCGCCGTGGCCCAGCCACTGGCTCAGGAAGGCGATGGTGAAGGCGACGAGGCCCGGGAAAGGTTTGCGATACGCGGCTTCGGTCATGGCAGGCAACTCCGTCGGTCAGTCCCCGAAACGCCAGGTGGCGCGCACCCCCACCACCCGGGGCGAGGGCAGGAAGGCGATCACGACATCGTCCCGGGGCTCACCACCACCGCCGCCATACATGCCGTCCCGGAAGTCGTTGGTCGGTTGGGCTGTACGCACGGTGTCGTCATCCAGCAGGTTGTCGATATAGAGCTGCGCGCTCCAGTTGTCGGCCTGGATACCGAGCCTGGTGTCAACGAGCCAATATGCGCCCGTGTATGCCGTCTCTCGGCGATCAGAAATGGACCGCCCGTCCTCGAACTGCGCCGTTGCACTGAAGAACCACTCAAGCCCTTCGGTGAGTGGTGCCAGGTAGTCGCTCACCAACGTCATTGAGTGGGCGGGGATGCCGGCTACGTCGGCTCCGGCGCAATCGCCCAACTGACTCAGGCAGATGGCCAGGTCCTTGAAGGTCGGATCCTTGTCCTGCTTCGCCCGGATGTCGGTGTAGCTGAAATCGGTCCACTTGGCGTCCGTGTATGCATACCCGAGGGTCAATGTAAGCTCGTCAGTGGCCTGCCATTGCAGGTCCAGCTCGATGCCCTTCGTCTCGGCACCGCCTGCATTGGTGACGCCGGCGGACGGGAAAGAGCCAGGAAGATCGTCATTGGTGACGGTCACGCCGACCTGCCGATTGCTATAGTCGTTGAAGAACAGGGCACCGTTAACTTGCAGGCGGCCGTCTAGCCATTGGCTCTTTGCACCAAGCTCATAGCCCCAAAGTCGCTCCTGCTCGATCTCGGTGCCCACGGGCGTTGCGAACTGGGCCGTACCGAAACCCGCAGGCTTGGTACCCTTCGCCGCGGAGGCGTAGACCAGGATATCGTCGTTCACCGAATAATCCAGAGCAACGCGCGGATTCAAGGTGTCGGACCGTTGAGTAGCCGTCACCGGCAACACCACGCCGGTGAACGGGTAGTCGATGGGAAAGGCCAGCACGTACTGGGATACCCGGTCCACGTTGGTATTGGTGGACACCTCGATCTCGTCATGGATGTACCGGGCCTCAACAGTAAGCCTGAGGGCGTCGGTGAGGTCATAGCCGACGAGAGCGAAGATCGAGTAGCTGTTTGACTTTCGGTCGGTGGTCTTGGCCGGGTCGCCTAGGCGCACCGAGTCCCGGTAAGTACAGGCCAGGTCCAGAGGCTCCGTCGCATCGCAGAACGCGGGCAGGGCCTCGGCGAAGTTCGGCGCATTGAACCAGCCGATGGACTCATCGGAGTTGTGGGTGTCTTCCCAGAACCCGAGGACACCCACCAACCACCGGCCGCGGTCCCAGGCGGTGGACTCCAAGGTGAATTCCTGTGCCAAGTAGTCGATTTCGGTCCGGTCCAGGTAATCCACCTCCAAAGAGTAGAAAGTGGCGGTGTTGTTGGGTGGCGGGCGAACTCCCGGAGTGCCGACGCCATTCTGGAAGTCCACGTCCTCGTTCAGGAAGGCACTGTTGCTGAGGAAACTGGTCAATGACTTGAAGGCGACCGCATCGCCCTCCCAGGTGGCGCGGGCATAACTCAGCAGGGTGTCGTCTTCACTGCCCTTGAAAGGGCCATCGAAGCGGTAGGACCGGGACAGGTTGATGTCCTGCTCCGATACGGAGCCCACGGTGCCCAGCCACTGGCCGTAGTTGATGAAGCCGCCGCTCAGGTTGGTGAAATCCGGGGGAGTGCCGGGCGGCCGTCGAACCTCGATACGGATCGGCTGGCCGTTCTCGTCGAAAACAGGGTCACCGTTCTCGTCCAGCAGAGGATCGAGGCCGTAGAAGGTATTGGCGCTCGCCACTTTGACCGCAGGGCGCGGATCCGCCTGACTCTGGTTGTAGCTGATCGTGGCGTCGATGGTCAGAGCGTCGGTGGCCTGCCAAAGAACGGCGAGGCGAACGCCTTGGTTATCGCCGCCACCCAGGGTGCCGCTGTTGGCCACCGGGTCAACCGGATTGTGGTTCCGATAGTAGCCGTCACTGGCGTAGGCGCCCGCGTTGAGGCTGACCGCCAGCTTGTCCGCGATTACAGGCATCGATATCGAGCCACGTACATCGTAGATGGCGTAGTTTGCGGCAACGTCGCCGTAGGAATTGACCACGAAGCCGTCCATGGACGGCTTCTTCGAGATGTAGTTGATGGCACCGGCGAACGCATTCCGCCCGTAGAGCGCGGCCTGGGGACCCTTCACTACCTCAACCCGCTCGAGATCTATCAGGCGGGAGTTGAAGAGTGAGCCGCCGCCGCCGGCAGTGACGTTTTCACCGGTGACATCCACGCCATCGACCAGGATGGCCACGCTGGTCCGCCCCCGGGAGTTGTTGATTCCCCGGATCGAGACCCGGGTATCCGCTGCCGAAAAGCCTTGGTCGAACTGCACGCCGGGGATGAGCTTTGCGACATCAGCCGTCGTCGACAGTCCCTGCTTCTCAATGTCCTCGGCACTGAACGCCGCAACCGCCACCGGAATGTCCTGAAGGTTCTCTTCCGTCCTCCGGGAAGTCACGATCACCTCCTCGATCTGGGCCCAGCCGGTGGTGGGAGCCAGGATAGGGACGGGCACTGCCATCGAAAAGGCGAGGAAAGCCGCAATGTTGTTACGCATGAGCATCGCTGTCACTGTCCCCCTGCCCCGCCGGCCTGCCGCCGGCGCCGGCGCGCGGTCCAGGCGAGGGCCGCCCCGGCGAGGGCGCCGGAGCCGAACAGGACGCTGGCGTTGGGCAACGACTTCGACACCGTGACCACCACGTCGTCGGTGGCCTGCAGGGTCCCGTCGCTCACCGTGAGGCGCAGGGTGTACACGCCGAGCTGGTCCACGTCGGTCACGTCGAAGGAAGGCGTGTCGGTGGTCGCGTTGATCAGCGTGACGTTGGTCGCGGGCGGAACCCCGGACGGCACGAAGGACGTGATGACCCAGCCATACGAGAGGGGATCATTGTCCGGGTCCGAGCTGCCCGTGCCGTCCAGGACCACGGTGACGGCCGGCGGCGCGAAGGACACGCTCTGGTCGGCACCCGCGCTCGCCACCGGCGGCAGGGTGGTGGGGACGATGGCTACCACGCTTACCGTGTCGGTGCCCGTACCAGTGCCAAAGGTGTCGTCCACCGTGAGGCGGAGGGTGTAGGTGCCGGGCAGGTCCGGAGTGAAGGTGGGCACCGGTGGGGTGAGTGTGGGCAGGGGCGTGGTGGCATTGGCGAGCACCGCCGCGGAGCCTGCTGGCCGGCTCACGAACTCCCACGTGTACAGCAGCTCGTCCCCGTCCGCGTCCGAGGTCCCGCTGCCGTCCAGCATCACCAGGACCGAGGCCGGCACATCCACCTGGTCCGGGCCCGCATCGGCCACCGGCGAGGTGTTGATGACCCGGGTGCCCGGCGCGTCATCGCTGGCGTCCAGGCAGCCACCCAGCAGCAAGGCGCAGGAGACGGCTCCGAGCAGCCGCCCGGCCGGCAATCGACGATGGCTCATAGGCTCCTTTTCCCCGGACTCGCGGCACCGGGCGTCAGCCAGCGGGGTATACTGGCGTCGCACGACGCTTGGCGTTGTTCTTTCGATCAGGTCGTCGGCACCGGAACCCCGGAGGATAGAACTGGGCGGGATCCCGGTGCCAACTTCCCTTTCTGTCCAACCGACCAGCACCCTCAACAGGTTTGGTAGGCGGCCATACCTGCCGGACCGGCGCCGTCGGCGCCGCCTCGGTCCGAAAACTGGCCCGGGGATTCAAGACACCCGCCACCGCACCCGCAAGCACCCGCCCGGCCTGACTTCCCGTAGATCCCTGATCCTTCACCGATTTGGCGCGGGGCTGCGCAAACCACGATTCGTGCAGCACCAATTGGCCTGGCCAGGGGCGGTCCGGGTCGAACCCGGGACGGCGCCGTTGGAATGCCGCGGCCGCCGCGCGTAAAGCGAGCCCGGCCTGTGATAGCGTCGCCGCCCGTCAACGACCGGGTGGACCCGTGCCGGACCCGAAGCCGTACTTCCCGATCCCGCAGTTCGCAGCCCGGGCCTTGGCTCTGGCCGGGCTCGCCCTGCTGTCGGCGGCCTGCGGCAGCCCGGACGAGCGGGCCGCCCGGTATGTGAGCGCGGCCCGCCAGGCCTACGAGGCGGGGGAACTGGTGGACGCCACCCTCGACGTGCGCAACGCCCTGCAGCTCTCGCCCCGTCACGCCGACGCCCGGTACCTCAAGGCCCTGCTCGAGGAGCGGGCCGGGAACTTCAGCGCCGTTCCGGGCCAGCTCGCCATGGCCGTTGCGGCGGACCCGGGCCACCTGGAGGCGCGGCTCAAGCTCGGCAACTATCACGTGCGCGCCGGCCAGACCCGTGACGCGCGGGCCCAGGCCGACGCCGCCCTGGCCCTGGCGCCCGGCTCCGCCGCCGCCCATCTGCTCGATGCCCGCACCCGTTACCTGGAAGGCCGCAAGGACGACGCTGCGCTGGCCGTCGGCCGGGCCCTCGGGATTGACCCGGCGCGCCAGGACGCGGTCACGCTGAAGGTCACGCTGCTCGCCGAGCAGGGGCGCTACGCCGAAGCCGGCCGGGACCTGGACGCCGCGATTACCAGGGCCGGCACCGCCGGCACCGAGGGCCTGCGCCGGGTCCGGGTTGCCCTGTTCCTCACGGCGGGCGACGAGCAGGCCGCAGAACAGACGCTCCTGTCCCTGGCGGCGGATTTCCCCGACAACCCGTCCTATGACCTGGCCCTCGCCCGCCTGTATGCCCGGCAGGGCCGGGGTCCCGCGGCAGAGGACCGGCTGCGGGCGCTGATTGCCCGGGACCCCGACAATTCGGGCTGGCGGGTCCAGCTGGCCAGCCTGCTCGCGGGCCAGGGCCAGCCGGACGCGGCGGCGGCGAACCTGGCGGACGCGGTGGCCGCCAACCCGCACTCCACGACCCTTCGACTCAGCCTCGGGGGGTTCTACGAAGCCGTCGGCCGGTTGGCCGAGGCGCGGGCCACCTACCAGGAAATCGCTGACGCGGAACCCAGGACCGCGGACGGTCTCGCCGCCCGCAACCGGTTGGTCGCCCTGGCCCTCGGCCAGGATGCCAAGGCGGCCCGGGCACTGGTCGAGGGCATCCTCGCGGACGCGCCAGGCAACGTGGATGCGCTGCTCTACCGGGCTGCATTCCAGGCCGCCGACGGGGCCCTGGCCGGGGCCCGTGCCGACCTCACGTCGGCGCTGGCCCGGCAGCCGGACAGCCCCCGCGCGCTGCTGATGCTGGCCCGGGTCCAGGTCCTCGACGACCAGACGGCCCTCGCCGAGGGCACGTACCGGCGCCTGCTCCAGATCGATTCCGCCCATCAGGCCGCCCGGCAGGAGCTCGCGACCCTGCTGGGCAACCGGGGCGATGCGCCCGCCGCCGCCGCGCTGCTGCGGGATGCGCTCCGCCTCGACCCGGGCGACCGCGCCGCGTCCGCCAACCTCGTCCGGGCGCTGCTGCTCGAACGGGATTTCGCCGCCGCCGAGCGCGAGGCCCGGCGGCTGCTGGAACTCGGCGAGGACTCCGGGCTCGCCGACTACCAGCTCGGGCTGGCCATCGAGGCCCGGGGCGACGACCAGGGTGCCCTGGCGGCCTTCCGCCGCGCCCTGGCCCGCAGTCCCCTGGCCGACCCGCCGCTCGAGGCACTGGTTGCGCTCGAGGTGCGGACCGGCGGCGCGGCAGCGGCGGAAGCGGAGCTGGCCAGCCACCTCGAGTCCCACCCCGGTCACGGTGCTGGCTACCTGCTGCTCGCCGGCCTCCAGCATTCATCGGGCCGAACCGCCGCGGCCCGGACCACCCTCGAGACGCTCCTCGGGCTGCAGCCGGAACACGTCGCGGCCCACCTGGGTCTCGCCGGGCTCGAGCCGGCAGGTTCCGACGCGCGGTTGGCCCGGCTGCGCACGGCCCACGAGCGCATCCCCGGATCGCCGGCGATCGGCCTCGCCCTGGGCGCCGCCCTGGAAAAGCGTTCCGCCTTTGAGCCGGCCATCGTCGTGTACGAGGCCGTCCTCGCGGCCGGTGGCGACAGCGAATTCCTGGTGGATAACCTGGCCGTGCTCCTGCTGGACCACCGGGGCGATCCCCGCAGCCGGGTCCGGGCCCTCGAACTCCTGCAGCCCTACGCCACCGGGCGCACCGCGTCGCCTGTCACGCTGGGGATCCTTGGCTGGGCACGGCCAGCTGCCGGACGCCCGCCGGTACCTGGAAAGGGCCGTGGCCGCCGGCGGTAATCCGCAGTTGCAGTACTACCTGGGCATGGTGCTGCTCCGGAGCGGCGATGCCCCGGCGGCGCAGCAGGCCCTCGCCAGCGCCGTCCGGACCGCGGATGCGCGCGGACTCGTCTTCAAGGGCCTCGAGGATGCCCGCACCGCGCTCGCGCGCCTCGCAAACCCGGCGGCACCTACCGCGGGCGGGGCGTTTCCCCTATAGTCTCTCGTGCCGCGCAAGCGGCGACGCCGGCGCAAGAACCGGCCGCATCGCCAAGTGTCCTGCCAAGAGCGCTGAGGATAGAAGACAGCAACCTGGGGGCGGGACGGCGGATCACCTGGCGGCTTGATTCAGGCTGCAGGAGGATCGACCACATGAAGAAGCTGTTCGGCGGACTCGCCCTGGGTCTTTGCGCCGTCCCCGTATTCGCCCAGAGCGTGCTCACGTTCGACGTGGTGTTCGACCGGGTCCTCGAGGCCTCCGGGGCGTTTACCTCGAACCTCACGGCAATTCAGCCCGGACCCCTGAACGGCAACGCCCCGATCGAGCCTCCCGCGCTCACCGGCACCGTCACCCTGAGCACGGTACCCAGCTCGAACCAGCTGGCGGGACCCGACAACGGCTACCCGCTGGCGCTGAACACGATCACCCTGAACGGCAGCTTCTCCACCGAGAGCGGCTTCTCGCCCTCCAATGGCTGGTCCATTCACACGTTCACGAACGCGACGTTCGACCTCTACAAGGCAGGCAGCTACTTCGCCACGGATTTCGTGAGCAACCCGACCGACTGGGCCACCTTCACGGCCACAGGCGCCGACGGCAGGCTGTCGGATCACGGACCGGCCGCGATCTATGGCGGCAACTGTCCCTTCAGCCTGGGCTGCCAGAGCGCGAAACCGGCGGGCTCGGGCAGCGGCGCCACCAGTTTCGACCTGTTCGACGTGGACACCCCGATCTTTGCCAGTGGGGCACCGGTATTCGGCACCCAGTACCGGAATAGCGGCAATCATCCGCTGGTTGCAGGGTCTGCCACGCAGACGAACCCGGGCTCCGGGCTCGGCTACGACAACGGCATGGACGTGTTCGTCCTGCAGGGAGTCCTCGACACCGCCAACACGCAGGGCAACGGCACGGCCCAACTCTATCCGGACGGCGTGAACGGCTATCCCGGCAAGGTCCGAATCGTGACATTCTCGAACACGGGCAATACCGCCTACGTCGTCGAAGGTCATGTGGCGTACTCCGTCGTTCCGGCCCCCGGGGCCCTGCTGCTCTTCGCCTCCGCCGTGGGCCTGTTTGGCTTCCGGCAACTGCGTCAGGCCGGCGCCACGGGCAGCGTCCCCCTCAGCGCCTGACGGGGCAGCCGGCCCCCGGTCCGGCCGGTGAGGCAACCCCACCTGGCGCCGGTCGTCGCCATCATCGTCATCACCTTCGTGTCCCTCGCCCTGCTCGGGCACGAGGGCCTGCTGGCGCTGGTCGCCCGCTGGCAGGCGCCCGAATACAGCCACGGCCCCGCCATCCCGTTCCTGGTCCTGTACCTGCTCGCGTTGCGCGCCCTGGCACTGTCGCACCTGCCGGCGGGCGGGTCCTGGGCGGGACTGCTGGCCTTCGCTGCCAGCCTGGTACTCATCGACCTCGGTGAGCGGACCGGCTTCCCGTCCGTCACCCAGTCCGGCCTCGTGCTGGCGACGTTCGCGCTGGTCTGGGCCTTCGCGGGCTTGCGCGCCCTGCAGGCCAGCGCCGCGCCGCTCCTGCTGCTGGTCTTCCTGGTACCCCTGCCGCTGCTGGTGGAGGAGCGCGTGACCGGGAGCCTGCAGGCACTCTCCGCCAGCATCGGTGTGGAAGGGATCCGGCTCGCGGGCCAACAGGCCTTCCGCTCGGGCAACGTCATCGACCTTGGTGGCTACCAGCTGCTCGTGGCGGAAGCCTGCAGCGGCCTTCGCTACCTCGCTCCGCTGCTGGCGTTCAGCACCCTGTGCGCCATCCTCTTCCGGGGCCCCTGGTGGCAACGCGCCCTGCTCGCGCTGGCCGCCGTACCCGTTGCCGTCCTCATGAACGGCCTGCGGATCAGCGTGACGGGCGTGCTCGTGCACCATTTCGGGCCAGGCCAGGCCGAGGGCTTCCTGCACTACTTCGAAGGCTGGGTCATGTTCTTGGCCTGCGTCGTCGTGCTGTTCGCCCTGGCCGGACTGCTGGCGCGGCTCGCCGGCCACGACGCGGCGACCGCGTTCGCGGCGGGGATTCCGGCCCGGTCAGGACTCGCCGCCCTCGTCGCACGATTTCGCCCCGGCCGGCCCGCCACCGCGGCCGCCCTTCTCGCCCTGGCGGCCGCCCTGCTCGTCGACCGCCCGCCGGAGCAGCCGCCACCGCGCGCCGCGCTCGCCACGTTTCCCCGTGACTTCGGCGGCTGGCGGGGCGAGGAACTGCCCGTGGGCGCAATCGCCATCGTTAACGGCGTCATCACGGACCGGTTGCTCGCGATGTTCGGGCGCGCTGGCGAAGGCGCGCCAGTCGAGCTCGGCATCGCCTACTGCGCCTCGCAACGGCCGGGAACCTGCGGACACCCCTCCGGCCTGGCGCCCGCCAGCGCGGCCTACGCCATCCTCGACCGCGGCACACTGGTGCTTACCGGCGTCGGCACCGGCGCACCCTTGCCCGTGCGGCGGACGGTCCTGGTTCGGGAGGATTCCCGGCGACTGGTCTACGACTGGTACGAGGGACGCGGCCGGCGGCACACCGGCGAACTGGCCCGCGACTTCGGAGTCTTCCTCGACAGCCTCGCCCGGCGGCGCACCGACGGGGCCCAGGTGCGCGTCACCACGACATTGACCCCGGACGAGTCCCTGGATGCCGCGGACCGGCGGCTGGCGCGCTTTGTCAGCGCGCTCCTGCCGGAACTCGGGCCTCATCTCCCGGACTGAAGTGTCGCCGGACGGCGAGGCCTGCGAGGGCGGTGGCCAGGAGCAAACCCGGGGCAGGCAACGGCACCACCGTGGTACTGATGGCCCCGATGGCGTCGATGTCCGCCCCCACGGTCGGTCCGTTTGGCTGCCCGCCAGGAGCGTCCCGCAGCCGCACCCAGGCGAAGGTGTCGCCGACGCCGTGGCCGAACGCGTCGATGTCCACGCCGGGGACGGTGGTCACCGTACCGACGTTGAGCCAGATGTTGCCATCCGTGCTGATGTCGATGAAGAAGGCATCCGGGGTGCCCATGTCGAAGAGCCAGAGGTCCGGGGCAGACGTACCGCTACCACTCAGCAGGTTGTCCGTAAACTTCACCGTGAGCACGCCCCCGACACCGAGGGAAACGAAGCCGCAGGCCTGGTCGTTGGGGCTGGAAAAACAGCTGACCGACCGGGTGATGTCCATGTCCGGAGGGCCAAGCACGTTGGCAGCCCGGCGATAGGCGGGCAGCGGCTCGATCTGTCCGGTACCGGCGTTCAGATTCAGCCCCGGGGTGAACTCGACGACCTTGTCCGCGAAGGAGATCGCGCCAGCGGGGAACTCCACAGGTACCCCATTGATATTGGCAAACGTCGCCGGGTATGCAGGCACCGCCGCGAGGCTGCCCAGCAATGCGATGGCGGTGCGCACGCGACTCAGCCGAGGACCAGGTTGTCGATGATCGCGCCGGTCAGCAGCACGCCCAGCTGGACGATGGACGCGGCGAAGGTCCGCCAGGCCTGGGGGACGGTCGGGGTGGCGACCAGCCGCCAGCTCTCCACCAGGAAGTAGGCGCCACCACCCACGGCACTCACGAGGTAGATCCAGCCCATCCCGTACCAGTAGGGCACCACCGAGAGCAGCACCAGCGCGACCGCGTGGGCGAGGATCGTGCGGGTGGAGAGCCGGTCGCTCACCACAACGGGCAGCATGGGCACGCCGGCCGCCGCGTAGTCCTTCTTGCAGGCGAAGGCGAGCGCCCAGAAGTGGGGCGGCGTCCAGAGGAACAGCACGATCGCGAGGATGAGCGGCGCCATGGCGAACTCGGCGTCCACCGCCGCTGCCCCGGCCATCACGGCGAAGCTGCCGGCGAGGCCGCCGAAGACGATGTTCAGCCAGGTGCGGCGCTTCAGCCAGACCGTGTAGACGACGCCATAGGTGAAGGCGCCGAGGAAGATGTACAGGGCCGCCATGGCGTTGGTGGCGAGCCAGGCGGCGACCACGGAGCCCAGCACGGTCAGCAGGATGCCCGCGTGCCAGGCGGCGGTGGCCGCGAAGCGGCCGGTGGCGAAGGGCCGGCCCCGGGTCCGCTTCATGTCCCGGTCCAGGTCCCGCTCCCAGAGCTGGTTGAAGGCGCCGGCAGCGGCGGACGACAGCAGCGTGGCGACACCCAGCACCAGCACCTGCCAGGCGGACAGGCCCGTGCCGGGGCTCACGGCGAGGCCCGCCAGGGCGCAGGCCATGATGAGGAAGCCGAGCCTTACCTTGGCGGTGTGATAGACGAGGCGGAGCGTCTCCAACTGCGCGGACCCTTCTGGCCGGCGGGACGGGCCGCGGCCGTGGCTGGTTGTCGGTCTGGAACCGCCGCCGGCCAGGGCCGGCGGGGTGCAAAATTGTAGCAGAGCCGGCTCGGCCTACGCGAAATGGGCCCGGAGTGCTGCGACAAAATCCCGCATCTGCGCCACCGTCCCCAGGCTGACCCGGCACCAGGTGTCGTAGGGCGGGAAGGGCCGTCCCACCAGGAAGCCGGCCCGACGCATTGCCGCACTGAAGTCGGCCAGCGGCTGCCCCGTGTCGAAGAACACGAAGTTGCCGCGCCCGTCCTCCACGTGGCGCAAGCCGAGGTCCCGGATCGCGGCGAGCGTCAGGCCCATGGCTTCCCGCAGGCGCGCGCGGGCGAAGGCCTGGAATTCCAGGTCCTGGTAGCTGGCCGTGGCGGCCGCGACGCCGGGCGCGCCGAGCAGGGTCATGCGGTGCTGTTCCAGGCGCTTGATGAGCGGCGGCGGCGCCAGGGCGTACCCGACGCGGAGCCCCGCGAGGCCGTGCAGCTTGGAGAAGGTGCGGGTCACGATCACGGGATCACCGGCGCGGACCCGGTCGGTGGTCGTGTGGGCGGGCCAGTCGTCCCAGAGGTCCAGGTAGGCCTCGTCGACCAGCACGGTCGTCCGCCGGGCCATGGCCGCGACGAAGGGACGGATCTCCGGTCCGGGCACCAGCGTGCCGGTGGGATTGTTCGGGTTGCAGAGATAGAGGAGCCGCGTGGCCGGCCCCACGGCGGCGCCGAGGGCCGGGAGGTCGTGGCGAAGTTGCGCGTCCAGGGGCACCTCGGTGAGGGTGCCGCCGAGCAGCCGGGCATAGTCCTGCAGGAACGTGAAGGTGGGCCGGGCCGCCACCACCTGCTGCCCGTCACGGCCGAACAGCAGGCCCGCGATGCGCAGGATCTCGCCGGACCCCTCGCCCACCATGACGTGTTCGGGAGTGAGCCCCTCCCGCGCGGCGATGAGTCGCTTCAGCGCCTGGTCCTGGCCCATGGGGTACTGCCAGGCGGAATCCAGGGTCGCCAGGAGGGCCTGGCGGGCGCTCGCGGCCGGACCGTAGGGGTTCTCATTGGCGATGAGCCGGACGAGGCCCGCGGGAGCGCCCGGGGCCGGGGCGGGAGCCTGGGCCGCGGCGGCCAGCCACGGCACTGCCGCCAGGGCCGGCGAAGCGAGCACCAGTTCACGGCGGGAGACGAAGCGGGTCATGGCAGGTCCTCCGGGATGGCCCGTTATACAGCGCGGTTATGCACGGATAACAACAATATCGTTCCGCCCGCGTCCCGGTCCGCGTAGCGTGGCCCGCACATGCTGTCCCGGTCCCCGCAGGAGTCGCCCTTGTCCGCCGCCGCCAACCTCGTCCAGGCCGACCTCGCCGCCGTCCCGGCCAACGGCCCGGCGCTGCTCTTCGATGAGGTCGAGTCCCGCGAGCATGCGCTCGCCCGGGGCAACCGCCTGTTCGGCGCGCTGGCCGGCCCGGAACGGGTGGCCTGGGCCCTGGAACACCTGCCGGGCAACCACGTGCTCACCTCGAGCTTCGGCATCCAGGCCGCCGTGCTCCTGCACCTGGTGACCCGCCAGCGGCCGGACATCCCGGTCATCTTCATCGACACGGGCTACCTCTTCCCGGAAACCTACCAGTTCGTCGATGCCCTGGCCGATCGGCTGAACCTCAACCTCAAGGTCTACCAGAATGCCCGCAGCCCAGCCTGGCAGGAGGCGCGCTACGGCAAGCGCTGGCAGCAGGGCCTGGCCGGCCTCGAGGCCTACAACCGGGAAAACAAGGTGGAGCCCATGGAGCGGGCGTTGCGCGAGCTCGGCGTGGGCAGCTGGTTCGCGGGCCTGCGCCGCAGCCAGTCCGCGAGCCGGGCAAACGTCCCGTTCCTGAACGCCCAGGGACCGCTCGGCAGCGAGCGCTGGAAGGTCCATCCGCTGGCCGACTGGAGCGACCGGGACATCTTCCGCTACCTCAAGCAGCACGACCTCCCCTACCACCCGCTCTGGGAGCAGGGCTACGTGTCGGTGGGCGACGTCCACACCACGCAACCGCTGCACGCGGTGGCGAGCGTCGAGGAAACCCGCTTCTTCGGCCTAAAACGGGAATGCGGCCTGCACGACATCGACCTGTCGGGGCTTTAGCGGAATTGGGGACATGCCTAATTTTGCGGCGCCCGCCTGCGTAGCGCCGCAAAATTAGGCATGTCCCCAATTCCGTTACGCCGCCGCGGACACGTCGCAGCCGGACTTCAGCGGCAGGGTCGCCTCGTCGAACATTGCGTCCACCTCGGCCTGGGTCGCGAGCTGGGCGGCCCGACGCGTCACCTGCGCCGTCAGGTGCGGCGCGAACAGGGCCACGAAATCCACCATGTAGCGGCGCAGGACGGAATCCCGGCGGAAACCGAGCCAGGTCGTCACGCGGGGGAACAGCCCGGCGGCCGGCAGCGCGGTGAGGTCCTTCTGGTCCTGGCACTCGAAGGCCATGGGGGCGAGGATCCCGACACCCATGCCCATGCGCACGTAGGTCTTGATGATGTCCGCGTCCCGGGCCGTGAACACCACGTTGGGCTCGAGGCCCTGGTCGGCGAAGGCCCGCTTGAAGGACGACTCGCCGGTGGTGCCGAACACGTAGGTCACTAGCGGATGGCGGGCGAGCTCGGCCAGCGTGAGGTCCCTGACCCGGGTGAGCGGGTGGCCGTTCGGCACCAGCACGATGCGGTCCCAGCTGAAGCAGGGCAGCAGCACGAGGCCCGGGAACAGCTGGCGGGAGCCGGTCGCGATGGCGAAGTCGACCCGGTTGGCCGCGATCAGCTCGGCGATCTGCTCGGACGTGCCCTGGTGCAGCTCCAGGTTGATCTTCGGGTAGCGCTCCCGGAACTCCTTGATCACTTCCGGCAGCACGTGTCGGGCCTGGGTGTGGGTCGTGCCGATGGAGAGCGTGCCCTCCTGCTCGCCGGACAGGTCGCTCGCCAGGTGCCGGATGTTCTCGGCCTCCCGCATGATGCGCCGGGCCCGGGCGATCACGTCCCGGCCCGCCGGCGTGATGGCGGCCAGGCTCTTGCCCTTGCGGGTGAAGAGCTGCACCCCGAGCTCCTGCTCCAGCAGCTTCAGCTGCTTGCTGATGCCGGGCTGGCTCGTATAGAGCCGCTCCGCCGCGGCCGTGATGTTGAGGCCGCTGTCCGCGATGGCCACCAGGTACTTGAGCTGCTGCAGGGTCATGACCCGGATATATAACCAAGGGTTACAAGAGGCTGTCAATCCACCATTTTTTCCCGGGCCCTTCCGGGGCTATCGTGTCCGGGTGGCCTTCCCCGGCCCGCCCCCTGCCCGAGTTCGTCCATGCACTACCTGCCTCTCTTCGCGTCCGTCCGTGGACAGCCCTGCCTCGTGGTGGGCGGGGGCACCGTGGGCGAACGCAAGGCGCTGGAACTGGTGGCCGCCGGGGCCCGGGTGACGGTCAACGCGCCGGTCCTGTCCGCGGGTCTGGAAGTGGCCGCCGCCGACGGGCGGCTCGCGGTCGTCCGGGGGCCCTTCGCATCCGGCCTCGTCGCCGACCAGCTGCTGGTGATCGCGGCCACCGGCGACCCGGGAGTCAATCGCGAGGTGGCCGCCGCGGCGCGGGCCGCACTCCGGCTCTGCAACGTCGTCGACGATCCCGCCGCCTCCACCTTCATCAGTCCCGCGGTCGTGGACCGCTCGCCACTCGTCATCGCCGTCTCCAGCGGGGGCCAGGCCCCCGTGCTCGCCCGGCTGGTGCGCCAGCGGCTGGAGCGCTGGCT
>ERZ761602.4081-NODE-4081-length-19371-cov-5.237161_pt1 | contig 19371 bp, 19 predicted proteins | sample MGYA00512165_ERZ761602 | MGnify/ENA primary metagenome ERZ761602 (study PRJEB28899, sample SAMN02445085) | bioreactor sludge metagenome | biome: EBPR sludge; isolation source: Thorneside wastewater treatment plant | place: Australia: Brisbane, Thorneside... | reverse complement strand
GGCCCTGCAACAGGTGCCCACGGTGAACGCCGGCCAGGACATCAACGTGTGCGATGCCACTACAGCAGTTCAGCTCGGCGGTTCCTTCACGGGAGCATCGGGTGTGCAATGGTCGAGCAACGGTGCCGGTGTATTCCTGCCGAACACGGCGGATGCCAACGCCACCTACCAGCCGGGCGTCACGGATGGTCAGCTGGGCTCGGTGCGCATGGTCCTCACCACCACCGGCAACGGTGTGTGTGCGGCAGCGCGTGATACCGTGCTCCTGAGCTTCGTGAACCCCCTGACGGCCGACTTCACCTGGAGCAATGCCTGTGCCGGAGGGCAGACGCAGTTCACCAGTACCAGTACCACCTCGGGTGCGCCCATCGTGGGCTGGAACTGGGAATTCAGCAATGGAACCACTGGCAGCGGTCCGCAGACCGGTAGCACCTTTGCCACGCAGGGCCAGTACACCGCCACGCTCACGGTCTTCGCCCAGAACGGCTGCAGCAGCAGTGTCACCCGTACCGTTGATGTGCTGCAAGCGCCTGTGGCGGGCTTCAGCATCAGCGGCGATTCCTTCACCGACACGCCGATCGAGTTCACAGACAGCTCCTTCGGGGCCACCGGCTGGCAGTACGACTTCGGCGATGGCAACGGAGCCCTGGCGGCCGAACCGGTGCATGAGTACACCGAGGCCGGTCAGTACATCATCGTGCAGACCGTGAGCAACGCCAACGGCTGCACCGATCGCGACTCGCTGTTGATGAGCATCGCCGTGAAGGACATCCTGCCACCCAAGCTGCCGAATGCGTTCAGCCCTAACGGCGATGGCGTCAATGATGTGTTCTACGTCCGCGGCGGTCCGTTCGAGACCATCGATCTGAAGATCTACAACGGCTGGGGCGAGCTCATCTTCCAGACCACCGATCCCACCTTCGGCTGGGACGGCACCCACGACGGCCGGCCGGAGATCAACGGGGTCTATGTGTACACGGTCCAGGCCACATTGGTCGATGGCCAGCAGCACGAGCGGTCGGGTAAGGTCACACTCATGCGATAAACGGAAGCCCTGAACAATCATGAGCATCTACAAACGCCTTTGCCACCTGACCATTGCCTTCGGCGTCAGCGCTGCGGCCCATTCTCAGGATGGCCAGCTGTCGCAGTATGAAGCAGCACCGGTATTGCTGAATCCCGCGCTAACAGGGATGTACGAGAATGCGGAGTTCCGCATGGCCTGCAACGTCCGCAGCCAGTGGACCAGCCTGTCGAGCAATTTCCTCACGACGGCGTTCGCCTATGACCTTTCGTTCCAGAAGCGTTTCGGGGCAGGGATGTACCTGACCAATTACAACATGGCAGGAATCGTGAACACCTTCCAAGCGGGCGCCTCGGGGGCCTACAACGTCTTCGACCCGAAGGGGCATCATACCCTGTCCGCGGGGGTGCAGCTGGGCCTTGTCTACAAGAAGATCAATGACCAACAGCTGGTCTGGGATGCCCAGTACAGCAACGGCAACTTTGATTCGGACCTGCCATCCGGGGAGAACCTTCAGCGCGGTGCCCGCCTGATGCCGGACGTATCGCTTGGAATCGCCTATCGCAGCACCAGTCCACGGGCGGCGGTGAAGCCGTTCGCCAACGTTGCGCTGTTCCATGTCACCACGCCCGACGAGTCCATCCTGCGGAGCACGAAGAGCGATCTGCCGATCCGCTATTCGATCAATGCCGGCCTGCGGGTGAATATCAACGAGCAGTTCGTCCTCATTCCGCAGGCCCTAGGCATGCGGCAGGGGGCTGACCAGCAGATCCACGCCGGCATGCTGGCCGAGTTCGTCATCGGTGGTTCGGTGTACAGCGCGCTGTGCGGCGCCTCTTATCGCGTGGACGATGCCGTCGTTGCCCATGTGGGCCTGAAGCACAAGAACAGCGCCTACCGGTTCAGCTACGATGTGAATACGTCTCCCCTGCGCTCGTATTCCCGGAGCAACGGGGCTTTCGAGTTCTCCATCGTGTACTACGGGACGCACGCCGGCCGCGAACGGCGGCTGGTAAGCAACGCGTTCTGAGCAGGGCCTCAGCCCTTCAGCGCCTCAGCGCCGCCTACGATCTCGAGGATCTCGTTCGTGATGCTCGCTTGGCGCGCCTTGTTGTAGGTCAGCTTCAGGTCCTTCAGCAGCGCATCGGCGTTGTCGGTGGCCTTGTGCATGGCGGTCATGCGTGCACCGTGCTCCGCAGCGAAACTGTCGAGCAGCGCCTTATAGAGCTGGATCTTCAGGCTCTTGGGGATGATTCCCTCCACGATGGTGGCCCTGTCGGGTTCCATGATGTGGTCTGCCTTGGTGCTGCCTCCGGATCCCTTCTCGGCGGGCGCGATGGGTAGGTACTGCTCCTCGGTGGTGATCTGCACCGCGGCGTTCTTGAACTTGTTGTAGAAGAGCACCACGCGGTCGTAGCGGCCCTCGGCGAACTGCTTCATGAGGAGCTCCGCAACCGGTGCGGCCTTGTCGAAGCTGAGGCCGTCGAACAGCGAAGCCAGGTCCGTCGGCAGGTTGCCATCCAGCATCCCGCTGCGGCGATAGAGGTCCATGGCCTTCTTTCCGATGGGCAGGATGCTCACCTCCTGGTTGTTCGACCGTGCCTCGGCAATGGCTTTGCGCATCAGGCGGAACACCTGGGTGTTGAATGCGCCAGCCAGCCCGCGGTTGCTCACGATGGGCACCAGCAGCACCTTCTTCACCTCTCGCTGGGCGCTGTACACCCCCTCGCTGCTGTCGAGGCTTGCGCTCACATTGCCCAGGATGGTCTGCAGCTTCTCGGCATAGGGGCGCATGCGCACGATGGCGTCCTGCGCACGGCGCAGCTTTGCCGCACTCACCATCTTCATGGCTGCGGTGATCTGCTTGGTGCTGTTCACCGAGACGATCCTGCTCCGTACCTCCTTCAGGCTGGGCATTGTACAGTGCTGCTGGTTCGGGGCCTCGGGCCGACCCCCCGGGTCGGCCCCATTCGGTCTCCGCTATTAATTGTCGAGGCTTTTCACCAGGTCAGCGGCCACCTTCTCCAGCGTGCCGGTGATCTGGTCGTTGTAATCGCCTTTCTTGAGCGCGGCGAGCACATCGCTGTGCTTGTTGCGCAGCATGGTGATGAACTCGGCCTCGAACTGCTTCACGTTCTTCACGGGCACCTTGCTGAGCAGGCCCTTGGTGCCGCAGTAGATGATGGCGATCTGCTCCTCCACGCGCATGGGGCTGTTCTGGCCCTGCTTGAGGATCTCCACGTTGCGCGCGCCCTTGTCGAGCACGGACTTGGTGGCGGCGTCGAGGTCGGAGCCGAACTTGCTGAAGGCCTCCAGCTCGCGGTACTGAGCCTGGTCGAGCTTCAGCGTGCCGGCCACCTTCTTCATCGACTTGATCTGGGCATTTCCGCCCACGCGGCTCACGCTGATGCCGACGTTGATCGCGGGGCGCACGCCACTGAGGAAGAGGTTGCTCTCCAGGAAGATCTGGCCGTCCGTGATCGAGATCACGTTGGTGGGGATGTAGGCGGACACGTCGCCGGCCTGCGTCTCGATGATGGGCAGCGCGGTGAGGGAGCCGCCCCCTTTCACGCGGCCCTTCAATGAGGCGGGCAGGTCGTTCATCTCAGCGGCCACCTTGTCGTCGGCGATCACCTTGGCGGCGCGCTCCAGCAGACGGCTGTGCAGGTAGAACACGTCGCCGGGATAGGCTTCGCGGCCCGGGGGGCGGCGAAGCAGCAGCGACACCTCGCGATAGGCCACGGCCTGCTTCGAGAGATCGTCATACACGATCAGGGCAGGGCGTCCGGTGTCGCGGAAATACTCGCCGATGGCAGCGCCGGTGAAAGGCGCGTAGAACTGCATCGGGGCGGGGTCGCTGGCGTTGGCAGCAACCACGATGGTGTAGGGCATGGCGCCGTTCTCCTCCAGGGTCTTCACCGTGGCCGCCACGGTGCTGCCCTTCTGGCCGATGGCCACATAGATGCAGTACACCGGCTTGCCGGCCTCGTAGAATTCTTTCTGATTGATGATGGTGTCGATGGCCACCGTGCTCTTTCCGGTCTGGCGGTCGCCGATGATGAGCTCGCGTTGGCCGCGACCGATGGGAATCATGGCATCCACGGCCTTGATGCCGGTCTGCAGGGGCTCCTTCACGGGCTCGCGGTAGATAACGCCCGGGGCACGGCGCTCCAACGGCATTTCGAAGAGCTCGCCGCCGATGGGGCCCTTGCCGTCGATGGGCTCGCCAAGGGTGTTCACCACGCGGCCCACCATCTGCTCGCCGACGTTGATGCTGGCGATGCGCTTGGTGCGCTTCACGGTGTCGCCCTCCTTGATGCCCACGCTGGACCCTAGGAGTACGGCGCCCACGTTGTCCTCCTCCAGGTTGAGCACGATGCCGCGGAGGCCGCTGTTGAACTCGATGAGTTCGCCGCTCTGCACGCCCTTGAGGCCGTAGATGCGTGCGATGCCATCACCGACCTGCAGCACCGTTCCGACCTCTTCCAGCTCGGCCTCGCTGCGGAAGCCGGCGAGTTCTTGTTTCAGGATCGCCGTCACTTCGGCGGGTTGCACATGGGCCATGGCCTTCTTGCTTTAGATCTCGGGGATGTACGGGTTCTCGGAGAACTTGCGGCGCAGGTCGCTCAGGCGGCGGCTCACGCTGCCGTCGTACTGCTCGTCTCCGATGCGGATGGTGAGCCCGCCGATGAGTGCGGCGTCCACCTGCTCCTGCAGTTCAATGGTCTTTCCGGGGTGCTGCTTCTCCGCAAGGGCGCGCACCTTGGCACGCGTGGCATCGCTGATCGGCGCGGCGCTAGTCACCTGCGCGGTGACGATGCCCTTATGCTGCCGGTACAGCTCGCCGAACGCTTCGGCCACGTGCGGAAGGAGCTCTTCCCGGCCCTTGCGCGCCAGCACGCCCATGAAGGCGTTGGTGATCTGGCCCACCTTGCCGGCGAACACCTGCTCCAGGATGCGCTCCTTCTTGTCCGTCTTCACCACCGGGCTTTTCAGCAGCACCACCAGGTCGCGGCTGCCGGTGCATGTGGCGGCCACCAGGCGCATGTCCTCGTGCACGCCTGCGAGCACGCCCCTCTCTTGGGCGAGCTCCATGAGCGAGCGGGCATAGCGGTAGGCTACCGGGGCGACGTTCATGACTTGCGCAGCTCGGCTTCGGCCATCACCTTGTCCACCAGGCCCTGTTGGGCGGCGGCGTCCCCGAGCTTCTCCCGCAGGATGCGCTCGGCCACCAGGATGCTCAGCTCGGCCACCTGGTTCTTCATGTCGGTGATGGCGGCGTTCTTCTCGTTCTGGATGTCGGTGCGGGCGCGCGCCAGCAGCGCGTCCGCCTCGGCTTTCGCCTTCGCTTTCGCCTCGGCGATCTCCTTGTCGCGGATGTCGCGGGCCTCCTTCAGCAGCAGCTCCCGCTCCTCGCGCGCCTGGCGCATCAGCTCCTCGTTGCGGGCATTCAGGGCCGTCATCTCCTCGCGCGCCTTCTTCGCTTCGTTGAGCGCGTCGGCAATGGAGGACTCTCGGTCCTTGAGTCCCTTGAGGATCGGCTTCCACGCGAACTTGGCCAGGATGAACAGCACCGTCAGGAACGATACCATCATCCAGAAGATGAGGCCATAGGAGAACTCGATGAGCATGACGCTGAGGTTGGGTCGATGACGAGGCGTTGCCGTGCGGCGCCCTTAGAGCACCATGGCCAGCAGGCCCACCACGATGCCGAACATGGCGGCGCCTTCCACGAGGGCGGCGGCGAGGATCATGTTGGCGCGGATGTCGTTGGTGGCTTCGGGCTGGCGGGCGATGGCCTGCATGGCGTCACCACCGATGCGGCCGATGCCGATGCCGGCGGCCAGGGCGGCCACGCCTGCGCCGATGGCGGCGAAACCGAAGTGACCATTCTCAGCGACGGCTTGCAGGAGGAACGAGAGGAACATGACGTTGTTGGGTTTGCGGGTTGTTCTAGTGGTGATGGGGCTCTTCGATGGCGGCCCCGAAGTACATCGCGGAGAGGAAGGTGAACACGAAGGCCTGGATGAAGGCCACCAGGAGCTCCAGCATGCTCATGAACACGGTGAAGAGCAGGCTGAAGATGCTCACGCCCCAGCCAAGCCCGGCGTTGATCTCACCGAAGATGAAGATGAGCGCGAAGAAGCTGAGCACGATGATGTGGCCCGCCGTGATGTTCGCGAAGAGTCGGATCATCAGGATGGCCGGGCGCAGGAACACGCCCAGTATCTCCACCGGGGTGAGGATCAGCAGCACGGGCTTCGGTACGCCCGGCATGGCCAGGATGTGGCCCCAGTAATGCCGGTTGCCGTTCAGCAGGGTGATGATGAAGGTGATGGCCGCCAGCGCGAAGGTGACAGAGATGCTGCCGGTTACGTTGGCACCGAAGGGGAAGAGTGGGATAAGCCCCATCAGGTTGTTGATGAGGATGAAGAAGAACACCGTGAGCAGGTACGGCATGAAGCGCTCGTACTTGGGCCCGATGTTCGCTCTGGCCACGTCATCGCGCACGAAGAGGATGATGGGCTCGATGAGGTTCTGCAGGCCAGTGGGAGCCTGGCCGGGGCGGCGGGCGTAGGCCTTGGCCACGCTCAGGAAGATCAGCAGCATGAGCGCCGCGCTCACGAAGATGGCCAGCACATTCTTGGTGATGCTGAAGTCGATGGTGGCCTGCGTCAGCTCCTCGTTCACTGTTGCCGCATGCACCGGTGTGCCATCAGCCGCGTCGGTGGCCACGATCTTCTTGCCCTGCAGCATGTACCCGCCATAAGCTTCCTCGCCGTGGTGGAACTTTCCGCTGCTGAAGATGCTCAGGCCGCGCTGGCTGTTGTACACGATAACCGGGAGCGGGAGCGAAGTGTGCCCCCACAGGTGCCAGCCGTGCTCGTCGGTCACGTGGCCCATGATCATCTCGCCCGGGTTGAACTTGGCATGGGCGGCCTCCTCATGGGAGCCGTGTTCGACGGCCGTCATCGCAACGGCGGCGGAATCCACCTGGCCATGGCTGTGCCCGTCGTGCTCATGACCTTCGTGCTGCGCGGCGACGGGGCCCAACGCAAGGGCTCCGAACATCAGGGAAATCAGGCGCAGCAAGGCTTTCAGCGGCATCACGGACAAGGGGCACCCCTTCTTTGCGGCCGCGAAGGTAGGGATCCGCGCGGAACAACAAGGAATCCGCGCAAAACGATCGGTGGCGCCCGAAGGGCCCAGGCCGTCAGCGGGGCCTGGTCTCTTTGAAGAGGTGCAGCATGGCGCCGGCGATGCCAATCAGGCTCAGCCCGAGCGTGAACACCGGGAAGCGCCAGGCCAGCTGCTTGTCCGCCCACATGCCCAGGAAGGTGAAGGCCAGCACGATGCCGATCATGGTGAGGCCGAGCCCCATGAAGCGCAGGTAGCCGCCATAGGCCTTGCGCGCCTTGCGCAGGTCGTCGGGCCCCTTCATGTCCTCGGAAGCCGGCGCGACAGCCCGCTCAAACGAACCGTGCTGAACGCCAGGTAGGCGAGGTACAGCGCCGCGAACGTGATGCCCGCCGTGAGCACCGACTCCTTCGGTGAGCGCAGGAGCACCAGGACGAGCATGCCCAGGGAAAGGAGCATCTTGATGCCCAGTCCCGCCATGAAGCGCCTTGCGAAGCCCTTGGGATCCGCGGCCATCGCATGTTCCTGCCACAGGTGCAGCCCGATGGCGAGCAGGGTGAACCACGCCAACATGAGCCCATGCACGGGTTCGAACGGCAGGCGCAGGGCGAACAGCACCAGCCATTGCAGCAAGCCCAAGGTGGCTGCGAAGAGCAGGATGGGAATGAGGAAGGACCAGCGGCGCGGTGCCATCGGCTAAGCTCCGGCTGGGACGCCCGGCATCATCAGCGCGATGCCTGAGCGGGTTGGGCGGCGCTTCCCGCGGCGTTCTCCGTGCGCAGGCGAACGGGGTCCATTTCCTTCACCACGCCGCCTGCCATGCTGCAGTTGCCGGTGAAGACGGCCCCCGGCTCGATGGCCAGCTTCTTGGTGTTGATGTCGCCCTGGAGCTTGGCGGTGGCTTTCAGGCTCAGCAGGTCCTGGCAATTGATGCGGCCCAGCACGGTGCCCTCGATATCACTGCTCTGGCAGACCACCTCGCCCTCGATCACGCCCGTTTGACCGACGATCACCCGTCCGCGGGCATGCACGGTGCCCTTCACCCGGCCATCGATACGGATGTTGCTGTCGCTCTGGATCTCGCCCACGATGGAGGTGCCCTCCATGATGCTGTTGATCTTGCCGGGGCTAACGGGTTCGTTGGGCTTGCTCATGGTCGTTGGGGCGGGTTTATCGCTGCGGAACATGGTCCCTTGGCTGGGTGTTAACGATGGCCTTCGCGGCAAAGATAGCCGTGCCGGCCACTTATCCTACTGACGATCAAGGTAATTCTGCTGGAAGAAGGCCCGGTAGCCCGCCACATCCTTCGCCTTGTAGAAGAGGGTGTAATTCGCCTGGGTGATGGCAAAGGCCGGATAGCCTTGGTCGGAGAGACCCTGGAGCATGTCCTCGTTTCCCGTGAAGAGCGCATGGTACTCCATGGCCTTGGCCTTGTTGGGGAGCGGGCTGATGAGCACCAGTTGCTGGTCGCTGCCCAGGATACTGCTGGTCACCTGTAGCGGCGTATGGCCGAAATAAGCCCCATTGAAGTCCGAGACCGCTGCGCGGATGGTGCTCATGTCCGTGCCGGCGTTGGGTACCACCACCACATACGTGTGCGGGCCATCGTCCTTGGAGTAGGGCGTGGCTTCGGCCGCCCTGGGCTTGGGCGCACCGCCACCGCTCCCATCAAGGCCGGCAAGCAGTTCCTCGGCGCGCGAGGCCTCCTCCGTACCGGGGAACTGGGACTTCACGGCGAGGAGCGCGGTACGGTATTCAGGGATGTTGCGCGTGCCGCCGATGGCCATGGCGCGCAGGAAGTGGTATTTCGGGCGGTAGTGGTTGTTGGGCTCCTCCGCGATCACCCTGTCGCAGGCGGCGATCACAGGGTAATAGGAGTATTGGCGGAACAGGCGGTACACCTCCTTGTAAGCGGCTTCCTCCTCCTTCTTGCGGGCCTCGTCGGCCATGAGGATGTTGGGGTCGCGCACGAGCCGCGCGAACTCCGACTCGGGCCAGCGGTCGAGGATGATGTTGGCGTAGGTCTGGGAGCCGCTGCCGCCCATGAGGTCCACCCACCCGTTGGCTTCCTTCTCCAGGTAGATGCGGTAGAGCTGATAGTGGCTCTCAGGGGTGTACCGGCATTCATCGAACCGGTTGTTGAGCACCTCGAAGCTCTCGATGGCATTGTCGATGTCGCGCAGCTGCTCCTTGTAGATCATGCCGCTGGCGTAGAGTGCACCGCAGATCCGCCCGTTCGAGGCCGCCAGCGCGGAGTCGCCGCGCGGGATGTCCCGGAGGTAGAAGGAGGGGTCCTTCCATTCCGCCTCGGCTTTATCGCCCGCACCATCATCGCCCCCTTCCTCCTCTTCCTCGTCATCGCCCATGGCCAGGGCGCTGCCGCTGCGGTCCTGCCGGCGCCAGTCGTCCTCCAGCTTGCGGCTGCCCCACTTCTTGCGAAAGCTGGCCATGCCCCGGCTGATCTGCTGCGGGTCGTAGAAGTACCAGTTCCCGCGGCTTCCCGGAGGGCCACCCGGCGGTTTGGCCGCCGGCGTCTCGGGCAGGGCGCGCGCCTCCGCCTCGCGCCGGGCGCGGTCTTCCTCGGCGTTCTCCCGCTCGCGGATGATTCCGCGGATCTTCTTCTCCAGCTCGGATTCATCCAGCCCCATCAGCCCTTGCAGGCTGTCCTCCCGAGCGATGATATCGAGCTGTTGCACCAGGTCGCCCAGTACCCTGGCGCGGGTCTCCACCTCTCCGTAGCGCACATGCGTTTCGGCCAGCAGCACCTTGGTGCTGTCGTAGTACTGCTGCGCGGGCACGTATCTGCGGTCCTCGAAGAACAGGTCCGCGAGCCTCAGGAAGCTCTTGGCCTTCTGCTTGGTGTCCGTGGTGCTCGCCTGCACGCTCTGCTTCAGCCGGGCAATGGCCTCGTCGCGCTTCCGCTCCTTCAGGTCCAGGTCCGCCAGCGCGTAGTGGATCATGTCGAAGTGGTCGATGTGCTTGTCGTCGCGGAGCATGGCATTGAGCCGTTTGCGCAGCGTCTTGGTGTCGCCCTTGTTGAAGGAGAGCGCCTGGAAGATCTGCGCATGGAACGCCATCTCATAGGGCGGCGCCATCTTCACCACGGCCGCGAACTGGTCGATGGCCTTCTTCTCCTGGCCCTTGATGCCGTAGAGCTGCGCCAGTACGAAGGCCCACCGCACCTTCTCGCGCTTCCGCTTGGCGAGCGGGACGGCACGCTCCAGATGCATGATGGCATCATCCACCTTGCCGCGCTTGAGCTCCAGTTCAGCCTGCACGGCGGCCAGCTCGCCCTCGTCGAGATGCTTCGGGCGGTCCTTGGCGTTGGCTACATTATCCAACGCGCTCTGGGCCTTGGCGAACTGCTCGAGCTGGATTGCGGTGCGCGCCACCCAGACCAGCGCGTCGTGCTCGCGGTCGCTGCCCTTGTAGGCCCTGGTAATGTGCGTGAAGCCGCGCTCCGCCTCGGAGAAGTTGCGCTTGTAGAACTGGCTGCGCGCGATCACGAACCAGGCATCGTCCACCCAGGTGTTCTTCTCCTTGCCCTTGATCTCCATGCTGTGCCGCTCGATGACCAGCGAGCACTTGTCGATGCACTTCTCCAGGTCGGGCGTTGCGGATTTGGCCTGCTGCTCGCTGCCATAGACGAAGAGCGGCAGCACCTGGTCGAAGTCGTCCACGTGCGCGTCCTCGATGCCCATCACCACCTCCTTCAGCTTCTCGTTCGCGTTGAACCAGCCGTTGTCGCGTGCGGTGAGCCGGTGGTAGGTGCGATTGGCGAACGCGTCCTTTTCCGTGGAGCAGCCCCCATGCAGCAGGGCCAGCGCCCCCCCGAAAAGGAGGGCGTGCGGAAGCAGGGACGTGCGGGGAAGGGCCACTCGGCGTGGATAACTGCGGGCGGCCGAAGTTATTTCATGGCGCCCTAAGGCGCGCGCGCGAACTTTGCGCCCATGGCGGTGGATGCCGGAACCCGGAAGCGAACCCAACGGCGGAGCCTGTGGCAGCGGCTGCGCAGCCGCTACCGGCTGGTGCTCATCGACGAGCGGGATTTCCGGGAGCGCTTCTCCTTCAGGCTCAACCGACTGAGCTTCCTGGTGTTCACGGTCGTGGCCTTCGTGCTCTACGGCACCATGGTGGCAGCCGTGATCGTGCTCACGCCGCTCAAACGGTACATTCCCGGCTACTCCGACCAGGAGACGAAGCTCAACGCCTATCGGAGCACTATGCTGGCCGATTCGCTGGAAGCCGTGGCGGGTGCCCAGCGCGCCTACATCGAGAACCTGCGCGCGGTGCTTACCGGCGATGTGGCGGCCGACAGCGTGCAGCTGCGTCCCTCGCTGCTGAAGCCCGGTCCGCAGGACCTGAAGCCAGGCGCTGCGGATAGCGCCCTGCGCGCCAAGGTGGCGCAGGAGGAGCGGTACAGTCTGGTGGAGGGACGCGCTACCACCGAGCGGCGCGAGCTCGCCAGCGTGCTCTTCGTGCCGCCGGTGACCGGTGTCATCACCGCTGAATTCGACCGGGCGCTCGGCCACTATGGCATCGATGTGGTCACCACGGCCGATGCCGCGGTGAAGTCGTGCCTGGCCGGCACCGTTACCCTCGCCAGCTGGACCACCGATGCCGGGTATGTGCTGCAGGTGCAGCACACCAACGGTGTGACCAGCCTCTACAAGCACAATCGCGTGCTGCTGAAGAAGGTGGGCGACCGCGTGAAGGCCGGGGAGGCGCTGGCCATTGTCGGCAACACCGGGGAGAACAGCACCGGCCCGCACCTGCACTTCGAGCTGTGGCACAATGGGGAGCCGGTGGATCCCCAGGCCTACATGGCGTTCAAATGAACATACTCCCCGCCACCGCCGCCGGGCAGCGTCACTGACTGTGCCATGTCACTGAAAGCAGCCATTGCAAGGCCCTATGCGCAATCGGTGACCGGTGCCGTGATGCGGCGGGCCTTGGACCCCCCCGCCACGCAGCTGGCCGTGCTGCGCGGCCTGGTGCGCTTCGGCGGCGACACGGCCTTCGGGCGCGAGCACCGCATCCACGATGTGCGCGACCACGCCGGGCTTGTGCAGGCTGTTCCCCTGCGCGACTACGAGGGCTTCAGGCCTTATGTGGACCGCATCCTCTTCGGGGAGGACGACGTGCTCTGGCCCGGCCGCCCGCTCTACTTCTGCAAAACAAGCGGCACTACCAGCGGGGCCAAGTACATCCCCATCACGCGTGAGAGCCTGCCCAACCACATCGGCAGCGCCCGGCGCGCCCTGCTGGCCTACATCGCCCACAGTGGCCGGGCCGACTTCGTGGATGGCAAGATGATCTTCCTCCAGGGCAGCCCGGTGCTCGACCGATCGCGCCGCATCCCCATCGGGCGCCTCAGCGGCATCGTGGCCAACCACGTGCCCGCCTACCTGCTCAAGAACCGCATGCCCAGTTTCGCCACTAACAGCATCCCCGACTGGGAGACGAAGGTGGAGGCCATCGTGGGCGAGACGATGACCGCGGATATGCGCCTGATCAGCGGCATCCCCGCCTGGGTGCAGATGTACTTCGAGCGGCTGCTGGCACGCACCGGCAAGGCCACCGTGAAGGAGGTGTTCCCGAGATTCTCCCTCTTCGTCTACGGCGGCGTCAACTACGCGCCCTATCGCTCGCGGATGGAGGCGCTCATCGGCGGCAGCGTGCCCAGCGTGGAGCTCTTTCCTGCGAGCGAGGGCTTCATGGCCTACCAGGACAGGAGCGAGGAGGAGGGCCTCCTGCTGGTCATCGACAATGGAATCTATTTCGGCTTCAAGGAGCCAGGCGCTGAAGGCAAGGTGCTGCCGATCGATGAGGTGCAGGTGGGAAGGAACTATGCGCTGGTGCTCTACACCAATGCCGGGCTTTGGGGCTACGAGATCGGCGACACCGTTCGATTCGTCTCCCTCGCACCGCCGCGCATCAAGGTCACCGGCCGCACCAAGCACTTCACCAGTGCCTTCGGTGAGCACGTGATCGCCGAGGAGGTGGAGGGCGCGCTGAAGGACGCCATCGCCGCCGTGCCCTGCGAGGTGGCCGAGTTCACCGTGGCCCCGCAGACCGATCCTGCCGAGGGCCTGCCCTACCACGAGTGGTTCATCGAGTTCGCAGCGCTGCCGGCGGACATGGCCCGGTTCGCTGCAGCGATGGACGAGGCACTGCAGAAGCGCAACCCCTACTACAAGGACCTCATCACCGGCAAGGTACTGCGGCCGCTCGTGATCACGACCGTGGCGCGTGGCGGCTTCGCGGCGTGGATGAAGGCCCGTGGCATGAACGACGCCCAGAGCAAAGTGCCGCGGCTGGCCAACGATCGGCGGTACGTGGAGGGATTGGGGTGATTACCCCACGGTTACCCGCAGCATGTCCCCTTCCACGGTGGCCGGAAAGCGCTTCAGGTCGTGCTTGCTGGGCCCCTTGGTCACCTTGCCGTCGCGGTCGAAGGTGCTGCCGTGCCACTCGCAGGTGAGCACGCCGCCCTTCTCCTTCACCGGGCCGTTCTTGTGCGGGCAGTTCAACAGGAGCGCGGCGTAGGAGCCATCGTCGCGTCGAACCACCATCAGCTTGGCGTCCAATCCTTGTGCCCGCAGCACGGTAGTGCCGCTCTTTCCCAGGTCAGCCAGCGGAACGCTCAGGGTGCCATTGCTCACGGCGAGGCCTTTGGCGCCGGAACAGCTTTCCAGCGATGCAGCGGCGGGCACCACCGCCAGCGCGGCGCAAGCCTGGCAGGCGGTACGGAGGAATCGTCGACGGTCCATCATGCGGTGAATTTAGCTGGCGGATCAATCCGTCCGCCGCGGCGCGCCATGCACCCGCCAGTGCGCGTCCTCGTGCAGCACCGGCCATGGCACGGCCGCATCCGTTTCGCGCCGCTCCACGAACACCGCGCGCAGGCCCAGGGCCGCCAAGCTGTCCAGGGTGTGCCGCTGCTGCGCTTCTTCCGCTGTCAGGTTCCAGCCGGAACGGTGCAGGTAGTACATGGGTCGGGGGTCCAGGCCGGACGAGGTGGCCACCAGGTCGTGGGGGCCGGTGAAGCGGTCCGCGAGGCCCTCGGCTTCCAGGAGGTAGGCGCGCTCACTTCCCCCGGTGAGGTCGTGCCAGCGCATGCCCGCGCCCTCCGCCACCACCAGCGCCAGCACCGCCGCCGTGGCCGCCCCTCGCGGGAGGCACTCCAGCCCCAGCCCCGCCAGCAGGGCCAGGAGCGGCACCAGTGGGATGATGTAGTAGGCATGCAGGGCGAACACATCGCCGGCCTTGACCATGATCAGCGCGAAGGGCAGCAGGATGCCAAGCGCCACGCCCGCCGTTCGGGTATCGCGGTTGCGCATGGCCCTCCAGATGCCGACGCATACGCCGAGGAAGGCGGCATGGCTCATCAGTGCGGAGAAACGGAAGCGCTCGGCGGCCTTGCCGGCATGCGCCCAGAGCTGCTGCAGCCCCTCCGCGAGGGGGTAGGGGAAGTAGAGCGGGTTGCCGTATGCGGTGAGCAGGTGGGGCTGCCAGACGAAGTACCACCAGGCCACGGGCGCGATTGCCAGGGCCAGCGACGCGAGGGCCAACACGCGCCGACCCTGCGTGAAGCCGCGCTTAAGTGTCATCAGCGCCCAGGGCGCCAGCAGAACCACCGCTGGAATCTTGCAGAGGCCGCCGATCGCTGCCATGGGAATGGCCAGGGCGAACCACCAAGCGCTGGTTCGCAGCGCCCGGTCCACGGCCCATAGGGCGATGAGCACCAGCGCCGCGCTGAAGACGTCCGGCATGGACTTGCGGCCATAGACGAACCAGGAGGACCACAGCAGGATGAAGGCGGCAAGGAATGCCACGCGCTCCCCGTAGCGCTGCCGAACAAGCGCATGAAAGGCCCAGGCTCCGAGGGCGGAAGCGATCAAGGCCACCAGGCGCCCATACCAGTGCGCAGGCCCGAACGCCCGGTAGAGAAGCGCCACTGCTGCATTGAACCCCGGGAATTCGCTGGCCACCACACCGGGTCGCTCGCCGGAGAGGTCCGTTCGTGGGTGCAGCAGGTCGATGCCCTCCTCGGCCATGTTGCGCGCCACCATGTTGGTGAACGCCTGGCGCCAGCTGTGCGCGGTCTCCAGCGGCGGGGAGGTGATGCCAATCAGCCGCACCAGCGTGGTGAGCAGGATCCACAGGCGGATGTCGCCGAGATGCTTGGGCATGCGGCCAAAGTAGGCGGCGCAGCGCGCGTTGACGTCGCACATTTGCAGCATGCAATCGGCCATCGGCACCGATTTGGAGCATGCCGCACGACTGCTCGAGGCGGGAGGCATCGTGGCGATACCCACCGAAACGGTGTATGGGCTCGCCGCCAATGCCTTCGATGAGTCCGCGGTGCTGAAGGTCTTCGAGGCGAAGCAGCGCCCGGCCTTCGACCCGCTGATCGTGCATGTGGGCGCCTTGGGCGATGCGCACAAGGTGGTCCGCGAGCTGCCTCCCGGCGCGGAGGCCCTCATGCACGCCTTCTGGCCGGGACCCCTTACCCTGGTGCTGCCCAAGCGCCCTGCGGTGCCCGACCTGGTGACCAGCGGGCTCGACACCGTGGGCGTGCGCATGCCGCGCCACCCGCTCACACGCGCGCTGCTCGAGCGGCTCCCCTTCCCCCTGGCCGCGCCCAGCGCCAACCCCTTCGGCTACGTTAGCCCCACCACCGCGCAGCACGTGGCCGACCAGCTCGGCGCGCGCATTCCGTACATCCTCGATGGCGGCCCGTGCGCGGTGGGCGTGGAATCCACCATCCTCGGCTGGGAGGGCGATCGCTGGGTGCTCTACCGCCCGGGCGGCATCGCGCTGGAGGATATCGAGCGCGTGATTGGCACCGTGGCGCAGGCGGTGAAGCAGGTGCTGCCCGCGGCGCCCGGCATGCTCGAGAGCCATTACGCTCCCCGTAAGCCGGTGCACGTGGGCGACATCGATGCACTGCTGCGCCGCTTCGCGGGAAGGCGCATCGGCATCATCAGCTTCCGGAACGAGTACCCGGGCCACCGCTGCGAGTTGCTCAGCGAGCGCGGCGACCTGGCCGAGGCCGCGCGCAACCTCTTCGCGGTGCTGCGCGACCTGGACGGCGGCGATTGCACGGTGATCCTCGCCGAGCGCTTCCCCGACGAGGGCCTTGGCCGAGCCATCAACGACCGGCTGCGGCGGGCATCGGCGGCACGCTGATACCTTTCGCGGAAACCGCCGCATGAGGATCCTGGTATCGATGGTCTTGTTGCTGCTAGTCGGCGACGCTTCTGCGCAAGCGCCCGGCAGGGAGCCGGGCCACCAGCTCAGGCTGATCAGGGCCGCCTACCTGAATAAGGACCATCCACACTCGGTTGGTGCCTTGTTCATGGTCACAGCTACGGACACGGCTCACTTCCCGCCCGTTCTGAGCATGGGTATCAGCTACGCGGTGAATGGCGATAGTGCGATGCAGCGGATCGACATTCAGAAGGACCCCTTGGGGCGTGTTTCGATTGAGATTTTCGACAAGAACATCAAGGAGAAGGCGCCGAACCTCTACTCCCGCATCAAGCACAGGGTTGACATGGATGCGCACGAGCATCTGCTCTTCCTGTTCATCCGGATGCGGAACATCTCCGAGGAGCCGATAAAGGAGATCGAGCTCGCGTATGGCCTATGGGAGAAGCAGGACCTGAGCGTCCGGGTTGAACAGCGCTTCAAGGCGCGTCTCGCCGATTGAGTCGCGCGGCCGATCGCGCACGGCTCAGCCACGTCGATCCGCAGGCTCGACCGGTCGAAAAGCAGGCGCGCGGGGCACATTTCTCCCGCAACACGGCACCAATCGGCGCGTTCGCCACTAACTTCACCGTGCCACCAAATCCTCTTCGCCATGAGCACCACCCTCAACTCGAAGGAACTGACGCTCGTGTACGACAGCAGCACCCCGGAGGGCCGCAAGGCATTGGCCTATGCCTACACGCTGGCGCCCCGGGTGAACAAGCAGGATGTGAGCGAGGTGAGCCTGAGCACGACCTTCGTGCGCCAGGTGCTGAAGCAGTTGAACCTGAGGCCCAAGGACCTGCTGAACCGTGCGCATCCGTACTACCAGCAGCACCTGCGCGGCCGTGACCTGGACGGCGAGGGCTGGCTGAACGTGCTCGCGCACAATCCCGGCCTGCTCAAGGCGCCCATCGCGCTCCAGGGTGACAGGGCCGTGCTCTGCGAGCCGGCCTCCCTGATCTGCACCATCACGGAGGCGCAGCGCAAGGCCGGTTAGCAGCAGCCCTGCCAACACCGATCTTCGCGCCCCGGTCGCGCGCCCCTTGGCCCATGCGCAGACGGCCGCATGAGCACATGAAGCGTATCGCCATACTCGGCTCCACCGGCTCCATCGGCACGCAAGCGCTGGAGGTGGTGCGTGAGCAACCGGACCATTTCCAGGTGGAGCTGCTCACCTGCGGCAACCGCGTGGACCTGCTGATCGAGCAGGCGCTCACCTTCAAGCCCAATGCGGTGGTGATCGGCGACCCCGCCCAATTGCCGCGCGTGAAGGACGCCCTCTTCCCGCACGGTATCAAGGCCTATGCGGGCACGGAGGCGCTGGAGCAGGCGGTGACCATGGAGGACATCGATGTGGTGCTTACCGCGCTGGTGGGCTATGCCGGCCTGAAGCCTACACTGGCCGCCATCGAGGCCGGCAAATCCATCGCGCTCGCGAACAAGGAGACGCTGGTCGTGGCCGGCGCGCTCGTCACCAAGGCCGCCCGCGAGAAGGCGGTGAACATCTACCCGGTGGACAGCGAGCACAGTGCGATCTTCCAGTGCCTCGCGGGCGAATGGGAGAACCCCATCGAGAAGATCGTGCTCACCGCCAGCGGCGGGCCCTTCCGGGGCAAGAGCCGGCAGGAGCTGGCCGCAGTGACCAAGGCGCAGGCCCTGAAGCACCCCAATTGGGACATGGGCGCGAAGATCACCATCGACAGCGCCAGCCTCATGAACAAGGGGCTGGAGGCCATCGAGGCGAAGTGGCTCTTCAACCTGGGCAAGGAGCAGATCGAGATCGTGGTGCATCCGCAGAGCATCATCCACAGCGTGGTCCAGTTCCGCGACGGCAGCATGAAGGCGCAGATGGGCCTGCCTGACATGAAGCTGCCCATCCAGTACGCGCTCTCGTACCCGCAGCGCCTTCAAACAACCTGGCCGCGCTTCGATTTCACCAAGTACTCCGCGCTCACCTTCGAGCAGCCCGACCTCGCCACCTTCCGCAACCTGGCGCTCGCCCTCGATGCCATGGACCGCGGGGGCAACGCGCCCTGCGTGCTCAACGCCGCCAACGAGGTGGCCGTGGAGCTCTTCCTCAAGGACGCCATCGGGTTCCTCGCGATGAGCGACCTGGTGGAGGGCTGCCTGGCGCGCGTCCCATTCACCCCTGATCCGCAACTTGCCGACCTCGTGGCCAGCGATGCCGAGGCCCGGCGACTGGCGCTTGAGCTTGCCCGCCGCTAGGCAGGCGCGACCGAACGAACATGGAGATCCTGATCAAAGGAGCACAGCTCATCCTCAGCCTCAGCATCCTCGTCACCCTGCACGAGCTGGGGCATTTCCTGCCCGCCCGCTGGTTCAAGACCCGCGTGGAGAAGTTCTACCTCTTCTTCGACCCTTGGTTCTCGCTGGTGAAGAAGAAGATCGGCGACACCGAGTTCGGCATCGGCTGGATCCCCTTCGGCGGCTACGTGAAGATTAGCGGGATGGTCGACGAGAGCATGGACAAGGCGCAGATGGCCAAGCCCGCCGAGCCTTGGCAGTTCCGCAGCAAGCCTGCCTGGCAGCGCCTCATCATCATGGTGGGCGGTGTCACCGTGAACCTGCTCTTGGGCATGCTCATCTACATCGGCATCCTGTGGGTGTGGGGCCGCGACTACCTGCCGAATGAGAACGCGCTCTACGGGGTGCATGTGAGCAAGAGCCTCGAAGCGCAGGGCATGCGCGATGGCGCCCGTATCGTGAGCGTGAATGGCAAAGCGCCGAAGTCCATCGGCGAGGCGCAAGCGGCCATCATGCTCGAGGATGCGCGGGAACTGGTGGTGGATCGTGATGGTGAGGAAGTGCGCATCACGCTGCCCGTAGGGTTCAGCCAGATGGCCGTGGACAGCGGCGAGAAGGCGCTGATGCAAGTGCGCATCCCGTTCTATGTCAACAGCATCGTCGATGGGGCGGGTGCTTCACGAAGC
>ERZ761602.4080-NODE-4080-length-19378-cov-10.124101_pt1 | contig 19378 bp, 14 predicted proteins | sample MGYA00512165_ERZ761602 | MGnify/ENA primary metagenome ERZ761602 (study PRJEB28899, sample SAMN02445085) | bioreactor sludge metagenome | biome: EBPR sludge; isolation source: Thorneside wastewater treatment plant | place: Australia: Brisbane, Thorneside... | reverse complement strand
CGTTATCGTGTCCATTTCACTTGCTCATTCGTTTGAGGTCCGCTTCCGCCGCAATGTAACCAAAGCTCGCCCATTGGTCACCGGCAACTATCTTGCGGAAAACCTCAGCAGCTTTCGTCTTATCTCCGTTGTAGAGAAAATAATTCCCGATGCCGTAGCCGAGCGACGCCGACCCCAGCGTCTTCGCCTCGCCGCCGATGGTCGTAAGTAGATCGTCGGCCTTCGCTTCGCCTTTGTTGAGCTTGAGGAGTTTCAAATAGTCGTCGTTCTCGATCACCTCGACGTTCGTATCGAACCGGCCGAGCACCTTCGCGGCATCGCCCTTTTTCCCCATTCGGCGAAGCGTCATGTAGTGCCAATAGACGGTCGCCGCAAGCATATCCGGGTTCTTTGAGACGAGCGTGCAATTTTCGTGTGCCTTTTGTGCTTCACGGAAGTCGCCATTCAGATAATAAGCAAGCCCAAGGTGATACCAGATGTTCGATTGCAGAGTGCTCGTCGGGATATTCTTCGCATTTGGCAAGCCGTCGGGCTCGACCTCGTCAGGCTTGCCTTTGATCAACTTTGCCGCATGCTCGAGGTCGCGGATGGCATCGTCAAAGCAGCGTATCGTTATGAATCGATGCCCGCGGTGGCGATACATCCGTGCATCGTTTGGAAACTTCTCGATCCCGATGGTCAGCGATTCGATCGCGTCCTTGTATTTGCCGAGATACCCTTTTCGCCGTGCGTACCAGATCAGGTTGTCGGCGGTCGGTTCGGCCACGTAGTTACGGGCTGCGATCTCCAGATTGCGGGAATACTCAAGCCGAACGCTCTCGGGCACTTGCTGGTCCGGAACCGTGGCGTTGGTAAGGCAATCCTGTGCGGCGGCAAGCGTGGAAAATGCAGTGACGAAAAGCAGAAAGATGAGCGGCTTCATAAGTCAGGATTCTGACACGAAACCGCCTAAGTTGAAAAGTTAGTTATGGAAATGAACGATCCACGGCCCGCTCGATCTGCGAAACGCTCGGCGGACCCTGCGTTGAGGTCGGGTAAACGAAGAGAGCTCGGAGACCGACGCAAAGAACGCTGAGTTAAGTTGGTTTCGGACAGTGAAGCCGTTCGCCATCGGAACTTGTTTCAGAGTTTCAGGTGCAATGCGTAAACACTATCTAGACGACAGCGGCTTCGTGCTCGTCCTCTTCAACGAGGTAGGGCGACACTGCGGGTTTGTCGATGTCCGCTTCAAGGACCTTCGCGATCACCGGCAGCGAAAGCGACCGGCTCTTCCCGATGCCCGGAACAGCCTTGCCCTTCGCATAAACCGCATGGCGGCCATGCTCCTGATACCATTCGCTCAGCGACGCCGTTTTGTGCATCTCCTCGATGATCTGCCGCCAACCGACACCGGTGTTGTAGGCACAGAAAGAGATCTCGCCCTCCTGCGTTCCGTAGGGAATGACGCACATCTCCGTTCGGCGAAAATCGTAGGTGAAGAGGTCCTGGAACCACATTCCCTCAACGCAAAGCACCCGCCAGATGTCGTCGTCTTTCTTTTCTACCTGCATCCGGTCGTTGCGGTCGCTGTTCGAGGTGGTTGACGAAGGCTTAAAAAGATTGATGATCTGCGATATCGGAAAGCCCTCGGGGGCTCGCGAGGCGTCGTAATTGCGCATTATCGCCATCCCAAGCTGTGCCATCGTCAGCTTTTTGCCGCGGGCCGTGTCGGTGATCTTCGCGACGTCCTGCATGAACTGCTCATAGTTAAAGAACTCAAACAGCGACCTTATTTCGTTGGTCCGCCTATTGACGACCATCAGCGTAAAGATGCCGCAGTTCGGGTGGCAGTTACACGACGACCAGCCCCACGGAGCATCCGCTCCCTGCAGCATATCCATCACCGACGTGAACGCCGAATAGGACGAGAGCGGAAACCAATCGCGCATCGGCTCAAGCACGCCGTCGAGCTGGTTCTTGAGGTCGTGCGTCATTCCGGCAAGGGTATAACGCTGCTTCTTGCGGTCGGCGTCGGAGACGTCCTCGTCGCGGCCCGTGAACGAAACCGGCTGGAAGGCAATGGTCTGGACCTTGTCGATATTCTCCGCGGCAAACCTGACTATCGAGCCGATACCGTTGTTGTTCCACGAATTGACGATGGTCGTAACGAGCGTGACCTTGATGCCGACCTCGGCGAGGTTCTCGATCGCCTTCAGCTTTACATCAAAAAGATTTCCGACGCCGCGATGCTTGTTGTCCTCTTCGTTCGTGCCGTCAAATTGCAGATAAACGCCGTGCTGGCCGGCCTCTTTCGCGGCCTTGGCAAATTCGATATCTTCGGCGTAGCGTATGCCGTTCGTCGCTGCGAGTATCCGATAGAAACCGATCTTCTTGGCATAGGCGACCGCATCGAGGAAGAACGGCGAAAGAGTCGGTTCGCCGCCCGAAAAAAGAATGATGATCTGCCGCCGCGGTTTGAAAGAGACCGCCCGGTCGAGTATCGCCTTGATGTCCTCGAACGTCGGCTCGTGCACATATCCGACCTGATTCGCATCCATAAAGCACGGATTGCACATCATGTTGCAGCGGTTCGTCAGGTCCACCGTCAGCACCGCACCGCGGCCGAACTTGATGTCCGAAGTGCCGTGGTGATGAACGTGTGAGTCCTCGGCGGCCTTGAAATCGCGGCCGAAGAAAAGCCCCTCGATTCGCCGCAGGAAATCAGCGTCCGTAGCAAGCACGTCCTCAAATTCGCCGTGCGTCGGACAGGTTTTCCGCATTATCACCTGGCCATTCTCTTCAACGATCTGTGCCTTGATCTCGCCCGGATGCGAATTCATAAGAATGTCGAGCGGAATATCGCCCGAGATGACGCCGTTTCGCACCGTCTTGACACACGATGGGCAAAGGCTGTCCGTCTCGCGCGGAAACCCGAGCGGCGGCGACGTTCTTTCATACGATTTTAGTAGCGGCTCCGCTGCCCATTCCGGCTGGATCGACTTACCCTCGGGCAAAGCCGTATTGACCGCCTGAAACGCCTTCCAGCCGATATCGGCCATCTTCGAAATGGCCTTTGACCCGGCCATTCCTTTCGTCTTTCCTTCGCCTCTTCTAAAGTTGTCACTAAACATACTTCGCGTCGGACTGAAGCCGAGTTCGGTCAGATCACAACGATGTAAATTCTATCAAATCAGGGGGTTTAGACGAAATTACGGTTCGCGTGAGTCGCTATCTAGCCGGCTGAACGTGAATACCCTCAGCCGAAACAATCTGGGCGTTGGTAATTGAAGAATCCTGAGAAACACAGTTAGGACCAATGTATGAGAAATCGCCCACGATAGTCACTCGGGAATACGCAAACTGGGAAGCAGTATTGAGTCGATCTAATTCGCTGATAAGCTCGTCATGGTTTGAGGGATCTGAAAGCTCTAGATTGGCCCATTCACCGTACTCCCCACCGCAACCATAATCATAAACATCCCTATCGGAAGTGGCGTTAACCTGAAAAGTAATTCGAAGGCCGCTAAATAGCAGCTTGTTCCTCGCAACCTCACAAAGAGAAAGCGGCTGCTCTCTATTCACTGCCTCGAACCGAACGGCCCACAGGCCACCGATCATAGTGGCAAGAGCAAGGAATAGAAACAGTAGATGACGAACTATACGAACCATTTTCCTGACAAGGAGCTTACCACGTTAGACACCGGCATTGGTAGTAAAGTTCCGGATGGCAGTTCACTGAAAACATTCGAGATACTTGATTCCCGAGCCGGTATTGAATATAACGACTGTCTCGCCGCCTTCAATGAAGCCATCGGTGATCAGCTTTTTGAGTGCGGGCAGGCAAGCCGCACCTTCCGGGGCGGTGAAAATGCCTGTAAGGGCCCCGATCTCTTTGACGGCAGCGACGAGTTCCTCGTCCGTGACCGCAACGGCAGTTCCGTTTGAAGCTCGGATCGCGTCAAGGATCAGAAAATCGCCGATCGCCTTCGGAACCCGGAGCCCGGACGCGACTGTGTAGAGGTCGGAACCGGGAGCGATAGCGACTGGGTTTCGGTCGGTTATAAATCTATCTCCGAGATGAAAAGCGTGAACGATCGGCGCGCATGTCGCGGATTGAACCGAAACCATCTTCGGCCGCTTCGAGCCGATCCAGCCCATCGCCTCCATCTCGTCAAACGCCTTCCACATCCCGATCAGCCCCGTGCCGCCGCCGGTCGGATAAAGGATCACGTCAGGCAACTCCCAGTTGAGCTGTTCGGCTAGCTCGTAACCCATCGTCTTTTTGCCTTCAACCCGATACGGCTCTTTAAGCGTCGAAACATCGAACCAGCCTTCTGCGTCCTTCCGCTCCGCGACGATCTTGCCGCAATCTGTTATCAGGCCATCGACCAGCGTCACATTCGCTCCCGTCTGTTCGCATTCAATGATGTTTGCCCGCGGCGTATCGGCGGGCATGAAGATGTGAGCCTCCATTCCGGCTCGTGCCGCATAGGCCGCCATCGCACCGGCTGCATTCCCTGCCGAAGGCACCGCGACCTTGCGGACGCCGAGTTCCTTCGCCATCGAAATGGCGGCCGTCATTCCGCGAGCCTTGAAGCTCTGCGTCGGGTTCTGGCCTTCATCCTTGATGTAAAGCGTGACCGGCTTGTCGAGCTTCGCCGCAACTGCTGAGGCGTTCAGGAGCGGCGTCCAGCCTTCGCCAAACGAAACGACATTCGCCCAGTCATCGACGGGCAGAACTTCCCGGTATCGCCAGAGCGACGCTTCGCGTTCTTTGAGCGTTTGCGGATAAAGCGTTTGGCCCGCGGCCCTCAGGTCATATCGAACAAGAAGCGGTTTCCCGCACTCGGTGCAAAGATTCTGGAGCTTTCGGGCCTCATGCCGGAGCCCGCAAAGTGCGCATTCAAGATGGGTTACGTTCATAAGAAAAAATCATGTTCGACGCATCGCTTCGGCAGGGTCGAGTCGTGACGCCTTCAGAGCCGGATAAAATCCTGCGGCCAGTCCTACCATTACTGAGGCTCCGAAACCGGCAGCGATCGCCCAAAAAGGCACCGCGGCCGGGAAACTGATGATCGCCCGAACGGCAAACGCAAGAACGAGCCCCACGGCGATCCCAATGATACCGCCTAACCCGGTCAAGGTCATCGCCTCGATCAAAAACTGTGACAGAATTCCGCTCCGTGTAGCGCCGAGAGCACGCCGTATCCCGATCTCGGCGGTACGCTCCTTAACGGAAACCAGCATTATGTTCATTACGCCAACACCGCCTACAAAAAGGCTTGCGAGGGCGATCGGCACAACGACAACGCCCAGCCCGCTGATAACATCGTCAACGAGCTCGAAAACCTGCTCGGAGCGATTCACGCCAAAATTGTTCGCGTCGGAGGACTTTAATCCGCGTCGCTGCCGCAAAAGAAATGTCACCTCGTCGGTGACCTCATCTACACGTCCGTTCGGAGCCCGAACCGCGATCAGCGTCTCCTCGATCTCGGGATAAAATTTTTCTGAGGTCTCAAACGGAATATAGATCGTCCGCTCGTCGAGTTCGTCGCTGCCGATAACGCCTTCGCCCGTTGATTGCCCAAGCACGCCTATCACACGAAAAAGTTTGCCGTCGATCTTGATGTCTTCGCCGACCGGCTCAAGATCCTCGAATATCTGTTTAGCGATCCCAAAACCGATCACCGCGACCGATGCCCTCGCACGCCGCTCGGTCTCGGTAAAAAAGCGGCCTTTTTCGATCGATACGTTGATCACCGAAGGATAGTTTTCCCAAACGCCAAGAATCAGCGGATTGATGCCCTCGCGTGATCGGGCTGTGACTTTCGGAATGTCCGCTGAAGGCCCGTAGCTTCCGCGAACCTTCTGCGGAGACACGGCCTGCGGCGAACTGAGCTGTGAAACGGCGATCGCATCTTCGAGCGTGAAGTCCTTCCGCTGACGTTCTTCGGCAGTAGGCTGCTGAAGCGAAGGGCCGATCCGCGCCTGTTTAGTGAAATAGATCACGTTCGGTGCGCTTTTCTCAGAGGCTTCTTGAACACGTTGGGACAACCCCGTTAGCACGGCGCCGACCAATGCAACGACCGCCGTCCCGACAATGACCCCGGTCAGTGTGAGAGCCGACCGCAGTTTGTTCCCGCGGATCGAGTCGATCACCGTTTGCCATGTATCGGTTGTGCGTTGCCAATTCACCGCTCTATCCTGTCCGTTTCCTCGAAATATCACTCCGAACGAAGTGCCTCGATCGGGTCGAGGGCCGCCGCTTGCCGAGCGGGGATCACGCCAAAAATAATTCCGACCGCGCATGATACCGCGATCGCCGCGGCTACCGCCCAGATCGGCAGCGTCAGCGGCAGTTGGGTGGCCCACGCCAGCAGCCAGACGATCCCGGCGGCGGCAATAATGCCCCAAAAGCCTCCAATGACCGTTAGCGTCGTCGTCTCGATCAGAAACTGGATCAGGATATCCCTGCGCCTCGCCCCGACCGCCATGCGGACCCCGATCTCGCGCGTCCGCTCGGTGACGGACGCCAGCATCATGTTCATGACGACAATTCCACCAACAAAAAGCGCAATCGCCGTTAACGGAAATACGATCGTTCCGACAATGCCGGTCAAAGAGGCGGAAAATGCCTGAATGCTTTTGGCTGTAACAACGCTGAAGTCGTCCTCTTCGCTCGTACCGATGGTCTTTCGCCGGATGCGGATCGCAACACGCACTTGCTCCTCAACTTCGTCGAGCGACATGTTCTCTGTATCTTTTGCCTTGGCGAGAATCGCGAGTGATCGCGACCGTGAGCCAAAGACCCGCGTGAAGGTCCCGAGCGGTATCTGAACGAAACCATCTTGCGATGCCCCAAACAACGAACCGCGAGATTCAGCTACCCCGACCACCGTGTAGCGGTCCTGTCCGATCCGTAATTCGTTGCCAAGCGCACCGGTCGTCGGGAAAAGTTCGTCAACTAGGTCCTGGCCGATAACGCATACGTTGCGCCTGAAATTGTCATCGGTCGATGTCAGCCCTCGGCCGTATGCGATCTTAAGGTTTGTAAGCTCTGTGATGTTTGGCGTAACACCCTGAACAGATACGCCGAGGAGTGTGTTTCCGAGTCGGCGAACCGGTAGGGACGCATTACCCTGCGCCCCAACTTCGATCTCACCACCGAGCTTTTCAACGAGGTATTCGAGGTCTTCGACAAGTAGATCGGGACGTTTTGCCTGAGCCTCGGCAAAGGCCTGACCGTCGGCCCCGAAATCTTGAAAAGAAGCTTTTTCGACCCGAAGAACGTCGGGCGCGAATGCTGCCACCGAATCGACAATGAACGCTTGAGCACCTTGCAGAAGCGCAGCGACAATCACTACAACGGCGACACCGACCGTAACCCCGAAGATCGTAAGCACAGACCGCGTTCGATTGGCACGCACCGAGTCCCACGCCAAAGAGAACGACTCGCGAAACAAATTGAAGCTCGCGGAAAAAGGCATCTGCCCTCGGACTAAAGTCACTGAAAATGCGCAAGCAAATACTACTTCAGGATGAACTCACGGAAAAGATTGAACGCTGCCGTGAATCCGAGCGAGATCGTTCCGCTCCGGACGCCGTCCTTCCAACTAAAACGCTCGGGAAACCAAGTTTCAGCGGCTACCACGTTCGCCGTATAAGTCCCGATCAACCTCGGAGCACCGATCGTCCGCTTCCCGTTCGGCTTGCGTGCGGTAACGACCGAAAGCAGAGCGTTCGAGACCCGTGAGCCAACGTCACGCTTCTCGCTGCGGTAAAAATGGCTGTCCAGTTTCAAAGCCTCATCAAGGCCGTAGGTGATCGTGTTTCGTATCGCGTTACGGCCGACGTTCGAAGCAAAGCGGCGGCCATAGCCTTCCCACGATTTGCCCCATTCCTCCGGCTCGTTAGAAGCGGTCGAAAACCCGGCACCGATCCCGTTGCCAAGCAAAGCGAAGGGGCCGATGGTCGAATTTACATAGCGGCGGAAACGCTTTTTCGCGTCCGGCCGCGTGTAACCGCTCGCCGTCTGCGGCAGCATTGCCGTCTTTTCCCGGTCAACGGGGATCTCAGCCGGGAAATCTATCGCAGGCTTTTCAATAGCATCCGGTTCGGCGACGGTTGCAAGACCGGAGTTGGCGACCGCGGAGCCGATCGAATTTCCGATCATCGGCTGAGCCGCAGAGGAAGCCGCGGCGACAAAAAACATAGAAAGAAATAAAAATACTCTCATATCATTAACCATTGCTCGATCGAAATCTATTTAGTAAGCAGAGGCTTCAACTCTGCGTAGATATTTTCCATCATGAGCCGTGTACCCTCTGCATTCGGGTGGATACCGTCGGCCTGGTTCAATTCTTTCTTCATCGCGACCCCATCGAGCAGAAATGGCAGGAACGCGACGTTGTATTCATCCGCCAGGTCCGGAAATGCATTCCGGTAATTCGTTTCGTAGTCCGAACCCATCGAAGGCGGAGCAAGCATACCGCAAAGAAGTATCTTCATGTTCTTTGCTTTCGCCTTTTCGATTATCCCCGCGAGGTTACTCTTCATCCTATCGACCGGCATGCCGCGAAGCAGGTCGTTGGCCCCGAGTTCAAGAATCAGGATCTCGGCATTCGGCTGGCTCAGCACCCAATCGGCACGCTCAAGGCCCCCAAGGCTCGTGTCGCCCGAAACGCCCGCGTTGATCACCTCGTATTCGTAGCCTTCGGCTTTGAGCTTCTGCTGCAAGAGATACGGGTACGACTCATTCTCGGCTAACCCGAAACCGGCGGTCAGGCTATCGCCCAACGCGACGATCTTTTTCCTCGAAGCTGTTGTCTCAGGCAGAACCAACGGGCGGTCGAGTTCGTATTCTCCGTTACTGAAAGATGCGGCACGCGAACAACCGGCCGCGGCAAGAGCCGCCGCGATGAAACCTAAAATGACCGTTTTGCGAAAAAATAAGTGCATAAGACAAAAGAGTTTTACGGTCGGCAACCGATATTAGATTCATTTATAATCAAAACCTTTGAACAAGATTTTAGCAAGCGGCCGCCGCAGGCATTGGTGACGCTCAGCCGCAAGCATTTTTTATGATCAGCATCTCAAACTTGACCAAGACCGTCCGCTCTGGGACCGAAGACCTGACCATTCTTTCAGACGTCTCGCTCGAGATACCGGACGGACAATTCGTTGCACTTACCGGAGCATCCGGTAGCGGAAAATCGACGCTTCTCGGCCTTCTCGCCGGCCTCGATTCGCCCTCGTCCGGGTCGATCACCATCGACGGCGACGAGATCACGACCATGAGCGAAGATGGCCTCGCAACGCTCCGGAGCAGCAAGATCGGTTTTATCTTTCAAAGCTTTCATCTGATACCAAGCCTAACCGCCTACGAGAACGTGCTCATCCCGATGGAGATCGCCGGTGCCCGCGATGCCCATGAGCGGGCGAAGGAACTGCTCGATGAGGTCGGTCTGGCGAACCGCGGCCACCATTACCCGACGGAACTCTCGGGCGGCGAACAGCAGCGGGTCGCGATCGCCAGGGCATTTGCCAACCGGCCAAAGATCCTCCTTGCCGACGAACCGACCGGTAACCTCGATTCGAAGAACGGCCGGCACATCTTCGAACTTATGACCGCGCTCCACCAGGGCAATAATGTGACCTTAGTTCTGGTTACGCACGACCAGGAACTCGCAGCAAAGGCCGAACGGCAGATCATTCTCAAAGATGGCAAGGTCATCGCAGATAACTCCGGACAATGAATTTCATCCTTAACCTCACTGCTCGCGAGATCCGTTCGTCCTGGCGGCGGCTTGTTTTCTTTTTTCTGTGCATCGCACTCGGTGTCGGCTCGGTCGTCGCTCTGCGTTCGCTGATCCAGAATCTTACTGCGGCCGTTGGCACTGACGCTCGTGCCCTTCTAACCGCCGACCTTGAGATCGGATCGAACAGCGACTTCTCGCCGACGGATCTTCAGAAGATCCAAGCGGCCGTAGATGCTTCGGGCATCGCCGATGGCCGCAATGAAGCCATCACAACGTCATCGATGGCACGGCCCACCGACCCGGCCAATGAACGCGTCCGCCTTGTAGAACTGAAAGGTGTCGAACCGCCGTTCCCGCTCGTCGGTGAGTTCATTCTTGACGACGGAAAACCTTTCGACCACCGCCTGCTCGAAAATAACGGAGCTCTCGTTGCTCGTATACTGCTTGAAGAACTCGGCGTTAAGGTTGGCGATAAGCTCAAGATCGCCGAGGGCGAGTTCGAGATCCGCGGGAGCTTCGACAACGAACCCGGCGGCTCGAGCGGATTCCGCCTTGGTGCGCGCGTCTTCGTCCAAAAGAGCGCGTTTGACGACGCGGGCATCACCCGAAATTCGAGCCGCGTTCGTCGCCGGATCCTCTACCGTACGACCGACAACCCGACCGAACTCGTTCGTCGCCTTCGGGAAGAGCTTCGCGGCAGCACCATCACGGTCCAGTCCTATCGCGAAACCCAGGAGCGGCTCGGTGAACAATTTACACGCACGGAGAACTATCTCGCATTGGCCGGCCTGCTTATTTTGGTCCTTGGTGGCGTCGGTGTCTGGAACGTTTCACGTGCCTTCGTCGAACAAAAGCGCAAGACGGTCGCAGTATTAAAGTGTCTCGGTGCCAGCGGCGGCCGGATCCTTTCGGTCTATGTCCTACAGATCCTCACGCTCGGCTTGATCGGCAGCCTTTTCGGTATTCTGCTCGCGCAGCTCGGCATGTTCGGCGTCCGCTCCGGATTCTCTGAACAACTGCCGGAGAATATGAGCTATGCCGTAACGCTCTCGACCGGCTTTCAGGGAGCGGTTCTCGGTGTCCTTGTTTCGCTGCTTTTCTCCGGGCTGCCGCTGATGCAGATCCGCAATATCAAACCTCGGCTGTTGCTACGCGATGAGAACAATGTAAGCATCCGCAGGCTTGATTTGAAGAAATGGTTGATCGGGGCGTTGATCCTCGCCTCCTTGCTTGGCCTTGCGGTCTGGCAGGCCGGCTCGCTGCTCGTCGGGGCGTTTTTCCTCGGCGGGCTCGCGGTCACGTCCCTAGTGCTTTACTTGGCGGCGGTCGTGCTGACAAAGCTCGTTCGTGCACTTCGCCCTTCGCGTTCCTTCTCTCTCCGGCAGGCGATCAATTCGCTCCATCGGCCCGGAAATCAGACCCGTATCATTCTGCTCGCCGTCGGGCTTGGGGCGTTCGTCGTGTTTACGGTTCAATCACTCCAGAGCAACCTCATCCGCGAGTTCGATTTCAGCCGGAACCAAAGGCTCCCGACGCTCTTTTTCATCGACGTGCAAAAGAGCCAGATCGACGGACTCGTTGATACGATCAAAGCCCGGACCGGCGAGGAGCCCGAGACAACTCCGACCGTCCGTGCCCGTATTGCTTACGTGAACGGCAAGCCGATCGATTACAGCCAGACCGAGACCCGGCAGATGCAGGGACAGATCGGGCGCGAATTTGCCGTCACCTACCGGCCTGGGCTCGATATCAATGAAAAGGTCGTCGCCGGCGAATGGTGGCGGCCCGAAGCGGCCGATGTACCGGAGGTCTCGATCCAGGATCGGATGGCGAATACGCTAAAAGTGGTTCCAGGCGATTCGATGACCTTCGATATCTCAGGCCGGCTCGTCACGGTCCGCGTCGCAAATATCCGGCAGATCGACCTCCGAAACACCCGAACGGCATTCGTCTTTGTCTTCAAGCCGGGCGTGCTTGAGGACGCTCCGCAGAGCTACGCTGCGACCATTCTCAGCCGGATCGGGGCGACCGACCGCCAGCGTCTGCAGAGCGACGTCGTAACCGCCTATCCGAACGTGCAGGTATTTGACGTAGCCGATATCGTCGCAACCGTAACCGAACTCGTCGAGAATTTCGTATTGGCGATCACATTCGTCGGCGGCTTCGTCATCCTGAGCGGCATACTGATACTTATCGGTTCCGTCGCCCTGACGAAATCGCACCGGATCTACGAGAACGCAGTACTTAAAACGCTTGGAGCCGAGAGGCATTCGCTTGGCGCGATCCTGATGCTCGAATACGGACTGCTCGGACTGCTCGCCGGAGTCATCGGTTCGGTCTTTGCCGTCGCGCTTTCCTTCGCGGTCAGTTATTTTCTTCTCGATATCGAATGGGAGTTTGACGCGGTTCGGACGCTGGCCGGCATCGGCATCACAACGCTCATCGTTATGCTCGTCGGTACGGCCGCGAGCTTTGACGTGATCTTCAAAAAGCCGCTGTCGATCCTGCGGTCACAGTAGCCCTAAATTGAAGCTTCGAACGGATGGTCGGCGAGAACGGCCCGCATGCTCACTTGGCGGAACAGAGTTTCTAGATACGCCGAGAACCGGTGCAAAAGCGGGACGAGTTCGTTGCCGTCGATCGAGGCATTGATCTCCTCGCAGAACCGTTCAAAGGCTTCGCGGTCTTTGTAGTAGAGATACTCGATCGGTTCGTTGAGAAAGGTCGAAAGAATTGTTTGCAGGCTCTCAACGTTTTCCGGAGTCGGCTTCTCCTCCGAATTGCGGACCGCGGTGACGACCTGGTGCAGGTGATTGCGGAGCATTAGCGACTCCGCGAGCTTGTGCTGAAATTCCGGGAAAACATCGCCGACCGTCACCTGCGGTTCGACAAGCCGGACAAAGCCGGTAAGTATCTCCTGAAACCCGTCGTTGAGAAGAGCGAATGCCGTTTCGACCCGTGCATAAACGACCAAAGCGGAACGCAGAGTAACTATTCCCGCCAGCTCCTGATTGTAAGCCTTCTTCAACTCGAGCGAGGCCATGTACGAGGCTCCGTCGAGCATTCCGAAAAGCTCTGCTTCTTCGTCTTTCCAACGCGAGAGCGTATCGCCGATCCGGCGGTTCATCGTCCGCACCTGATCGTGAATGCCGCAGAAGATCGCCATCGCGGGCTTGAGCGGATCGTCGTTCGTCAGCATCTGCGAGATCGCCCCGAGACTCATCAATATACGGCCGAGCCGGCTCATCGACCAACGTATCGTTGAACGGTCTGAAAGCGAGAACGATGGGTTATCTGCCAGCCCGCGAAGTTTCTCCGGCAGCTTTTGAACACCCGCTTCGGCCGCGGCATCTTCGAGCAATTCGACTGCCGCCAGCCCGACCAGCTTTTCCCTTAGAAGCTTCCGCCAACTCCGCCACTCGAAATAGCTTAGGCTGTCGCCCTTGAGCAGTGCCGTATTCAGGACCGAATGATCCTGGACGAAGGACGATAATTCCGAAAAAACCTGACGCTCGATCCTGACGCCGAAAAACTCTTCCTGATCCGAATTCGCGATCTCGGCAAGCAGCCCTGAGAGCCGAATAAAGACCTCCATCGTAACGTGAAACTCTCCCTTGCGGTCGCGAGTGACGGCAACCGGTTTGTTCGAATCGCCGAGAACGCGGTCGTAACTCGAAAGAAAGCTCGAAAGCCCTTGGACCCAAACCCAAAGCTCCGCCACGGCGTCCTCTACCGGCCGCGGTTCGGGCAGGTATGCGGACACAAGTGCGTCGCCGGTATAGACGGTCTCGGCAAAAGGAGTTGTCGGTTCCTCTTTCGTCGTCTGCAAGAAATTTCTCCTAAGGTTTGGGAGCGGGCTTATTCAGGAAGGAAGGAACGCCCTTTTCTTTTATACATCGTATTAGGGTAAGCTTGCAACGAAAATCGTCCGATCGACGTTCATCCGCCGCCTTTATGCCCCAGACCGACAGCATTCTGATCGCCACACGAAACCCCGGAAAGGTCCGAGAGATAGCTGCGATGCTCGGCCGGCAGGGCATTGCCGCCATAACGCTCGCAGACCTGCCGACGATTCCTGATGTGGACGAAACGGGAACCACCTTCCTGGAAAACGCCGCGAAAAAGGCCGTCGAATACGCAGCGGCCGCGGGTATGTATTCGCTTGCAGACGATTCGGGCCTCGAGGTGTCGGCACTCGGCGGGCGGCCCGGTGTGCTTTCGGCGCGGTATGCGGGTGAATCCGCCGATTACGGAATCAAGATCCGCACCCTGCTTGCCGAACTCGCCGAGGCCGGGTCGAGTGATCGCTCGGCACGCTTCGTCTGCTCAATGGCATTTGCCGATCCGGCCGGCGAAATCATCTGGACCGCGGAGGGAATATGCGAGGGCGAGCTTGCTGCGTCGCCAAGCGGAACGAACGGGTTTGGCTATGATCCGATCTTCATACCGACCGGATTCGTCAAAACCTTTGGCGAACTCGATGACGCCGTAAAGCGATCGATCAGCCATCGGGCGAGAGCGACAGACGCATTTATGCGATTTTTCCTCGATTTTATCGGGGTTTGACTTGACCGAACCATATTCCGCCTGTAAAATCCGCTACTTGAACTCGCTTTGCGGCGGATCAAACGGGGCGTAGCACAGCCTGGTAGTGCGCACGGTTTGGGACCGTGAGGCCGCAAGTTCGAATCTTGCCGCCCCGACCAAAATCGTTGCTTGGTTTTCGAACTCTTGCCCGCCACCCTAAGCTCGACCGCAGGCAACGTTGAATTGCACGGAAGATCTAACATTTCTAATATTGACACCTTGGAGGTTACTTAAACACTATGGCTCGAATGACACAGACGGAGATCATCAACAACTTGGCTGAATCGTCGGGAATGAAGAAGGCCGACGTTAAGGGCATGTTCGATTCGCTGGCGGCTCTTGCCGCTTCGGAGGTTAAGAAGAACGGAGAGTTTACCGTTCCCGGTTTTGGCAAGCTCGTCAAGGCGACCCGCAAGGCTCGCGAAGGCCGCAACCCAGCAACCGGCGAAACCATCAAGATCCCGGCCAAGACCACTGTCAAGTTCCGTCTCGGCAAAGCGATGAAAGATGCCGTAAGCTAAGCATTTGCTTAAGTTATGCATAAGGCCGCCGGATCGCTTCGGCGGCTTTTCCTTTTGAAAAAAAGTCACCTTTCGGCGAAAAAAAGTAGTGACATGCCGGTAACTTTCTGTTAATATCTTCCTACAGAGGTGAGCAATAGAGGGTTTCTTTTCCCGTGCGACTTGCTGTTTTTGGTTGTAACGAGCCCGCAGCCTTAAAGGGAATTCTAGGTTTCCCTAGGGCGTTTTGTTTTTAGCTCACGGCTTTAGTAGTAATGAAAGTTCTAAAATTCGAAAAGAAAGGAGAATTGGAAGTGGCAGCAGCTAAACCCATGACCTTGCAGGAACGCATCCTGCAGATCGATCATATTCAGGCTCGCCGTTTCGCTAAGTTACAGGGTGAAGCGGTCGATATCGCCTCGGAAGGTATCATCAGGCACCTTCGGGCATGTGCAAAGATGGATGTGAACCCGGACGCTTCGGCGGTTCGCGAGATTATTGACGACGCTCTGAACGGCAGGCGCGTTTTCGCGGAAACCTCGAACGACCTTCTAGCCGCGTAGTTTTTAAGTAGTACTAATTTAGCAATACATATTTGACCGCCCTTTTTTCCGGGCGGTCTTTTTATTGTCCCGCTCGCGGCGTTGCACGGTAGATGGTATAGCCGGCAACGCGATCTGCCTCCGATAGGTCGTACCACCTCGTCACATTTGCCAGGTCGTTACCGTCGTTGTCGGCTATTACGACATACGAGATCTTTGGCTCGCTCGCTGTTCGGGCATCGAACCGCTCGATGTATTCGCGATAGAGCCGCACCTCCTCCGCTACTTCGCCTTCGGTGATCGGCTTGTACTCTGAGTTGAGCCGATCTGTATGCCGGCCCCAGCCAAACAAGGCAATGATCGAGACGAAATCGCGGCGAAGCAGATCGTCAAGCCCTTCGGCATCGACGCCGTTGTAATACAAATACTGGTAATATCTTTCTTTGCTTTCCTGCCATGAAAGGCCGGCAAAAACGTGCTGATGCCTTGCCCAGAGCACATTCTGCGGAGCCACTGTCGGCAGGTCATCGGCGAGAATGCCGTCAAAGGCAAGGACCGTTTCCCAGTGTTTATCCGGCGAAGCCTTTGCGAATTCCTCCAGCCGTTTGGCTACCGCAAGCCCCTTGTCGCGATGTTCATTTGCCCAATCGAGCACGCGGACCGTGTAATGGCACTCGACAAAGCCCCAGGCAATTGCGGCAACGGCAAGGCCCGCCCAGGCGGCTTTGAGCCGGATAGTTTCATCGTTCTTCGCACGCCGGATGAAGAGCCCGATCGCCGCCAGCAATGCCAGAACGGCCACGTAATTGCCGATAAAGACCTGGTAGTGGATCGGCTGCAACGCACGGCCGGTCACGATCTGTTGATTGAAGACAATGAACGGAACGAGCGTAAGTGCGAAAACGAAAAGCACGTCGCGGTCGCCGAGGCGAAACTTGCCCGCGGCCATTCCCGCGATCAAGATCAGCAAAACACCGAAGGCGATGTACTCCGGAAAACGAAAAAGGTCCGGCAGCCGCGTATGCACGAGCAACTGGACGTGGTCCATCGTAGTCGCCCGCTGAGAGAGAAGATAGGCATACGGCACGAGCACCAGACCACATCCGCCCGCAAGCACCAGAGCTTCCCTGATCTGCGAACGCCAGCCATCGGGCCGCTCCATTAACCAAGCAGCAGCCATCGCCGCAAGAAACGCCGCCGCCGTTGTCCAGACGTAAAAGTAACTGAAAACTGTGTAGCCAAACGCGAGCACCGCAAGGGCGGTCAGGATCAAGTTCCTATTTCCACCGGCACGCCGGTCATCCTGTGTCTCTTCCTTTGCCCCTTCGACGAACACCTTCCAAAGCAATGCGAGCATCGCAAAAAAAGCCGGAAATGCCATCGCCGGAATGTACCGCCGGAACCCGGGAAAATAAGGGTAGGAAAAGCCGTCGAAAAGGACCTCAAGGATCGCCCCTTCACCCGCCGCCAGAGAGCCGAAACAGAACGTCGCGAGGGCTCCCGCCATTGCGAACCAGGAGCTTCGGGTCATCCGCCCGAGCAGCCAAAACACCGCCAACGCAGATAAAAACCCGGCGACCGCTCCCGAGAGTATCATCGCCCACGGTGCACCAAAGCCGAATATCCGTGCCGGAATCGCAAGTGTATAAGGAGCTGCAAACTGAATTGAGAAAAGCGATTCGGGCTGCGGTGTTTCTGCCGTGTGGTCGCGGCCGGTGTAGGGGTCGTTCTTTCGCGGCCTGCCGTCGATCAGTGCCCGAACGTAGGCTGCGTACGCAACCTCATCAATGTCGTTATAGGCATAGTGGCCGTTCCATTCGCCGCCGCGGGCATACCACATCTTTGCCTGCGGATACAGGCAAAAAACGGCAAGGAAAATAGCGGCAATAATGCCAAAGCTCCATCTGAGTCTCATATCGGCTTGTGAGGACAAGTAATCGATATTTTCTATTTTCGCCGAAGGGTTGTCGAACGCGGGAAATACGAATTGCCGGGCATCAGGCCGCGGCCGCTGAGGGCTCGGGCCGCCGGAAGTATTTGGTCATCGTCAGCCGAGTGCCGTCATCGACGTCCTCGAGCCGCACCTCGTCCATTAGGACGCGGATCAATTTGAGTCCCCAGCCTCGTCGCCCATTTGCGGGTTCGGCCGCCGGAACTGCACGGTCGGCGAGCCGCAGCCCGCGATTCGAAACCGTTATCGTGATGCGGTCCGGTGCGACTACGAACTTCTGATGGATCCGCCGGTCCGGGCTTAGGCTGTGCTCGGCCGCGTTGATGCAGGCCTCGATCAGAGCCGTCTTGATCTGGTTGATATGTGCTGCCGGAATGTCGTGCCGGCGGGCGATGTCTTCAAGCGTGTGTGCGGCTACGATCTCCGAATCCTCGTCGATCGGGATGACGATCTCGTAGCTGTCCGCTTGCGGAACGGCCGCTTCGCCGTCTCCTCCCTCAAGAACGCTGCGAAGTAATTCGGCCTGCAGCCGGCTCGAGGAATAGCAGCCACGTTCGTTCATCGCTGCAAGTGCCTCGTCGTCGAAGCCCTCGGGAGCGATCAGCCAGAGCCTATACCGCTCGAACCCGCAATTGATCGCGGCCGCCTCGAGCCTATCGCACCAGAACTCTGCCTTGGCACGCTCAGCTTCGAGCTTCGAATCGATCTCCGCGGCGATCCAGGCAATCGGTTCCGAGCCGCGCTCCGCCGCCTGAAAGCCAACCGCAACCGCCGCTCTTTCAGATTCTGAGATCGTTCCGATCGCTTTATAGAACGCCTCGGCCTGGGCAGAAAAGACTATCTTTGGCAACGAGATCAGCCGCTCGTCCTCGCGGAGCAGGCCTGCAAGTTCCTCACGCGGAATTCCCTTATAATTCTCTTTGAATCGGCCGTAATCGAACAACGCCGCCGGGACCTCGCGGCCGCCGAACTCGGCCATCAGCCCGCGAACCCCGACTGCGGCTGTACGGCGATACTCGCTTGCCATCTCCCTCGGCGCGCAGGCGAGAAACTCCGCCAGCGTCTCGGCATAAACAAGGGCACGCGGCTCGCTCCGCCCTTCAAGCCGGTATCGCGAAACGAGGAAGTCGCGAAACATCTTGTTCTCCGCCGCGGCCTCAAGCCTGCCCGATGTGAAGCGCACGGCCTCTTCGGTATTCAGTATTTCCGCCGCCGCGACTGCCGCGTCATCCGTCAGATCAAGCCGCGACCGAAACACATCAAGCGGAATAATCGAACCCTCGCGTGCCGAATCGTGAAGCAGCCGAATAGCCTCTCTCTCGGTAACGGTGACCGGGAACACCCGCTCGAGCACTTCGCTGAATATTTCGCGGACCACACCGCCAAACACCGAATCGACATACGCCGAGCCGAGGCCGTTGAAATCCTCAAGCGAGACACGGTCCCGCTGTGCGGAATCGATAAGGCCGTGGATCGCCCCAAGATCTCCGCCGGTGTGGATCGCCAAGAGATCCGCGGCGGCCTCGCCGATCGGAACGCCGTTCGACTTTGCCGCGGTGGCGATCAATTCCCTCAACCCATCGCGGCCGAGTTCCGGCAGCAATTCCCGCTGGACATCGGCTATCGCGAAGCCGCTTCTCCTTCGTGCCGCAAACAGGAACGGAAACTTCTCGCCGCGGGCAAGCGTTTCAAAAGCCCGCATGATGCCTGCATACCGAACTTCGCCGTTTACTCTCTCTGCATTGTCGATCATCACGAACGAAGCAATGCCTGCCGTCGCGGCCGCGAGCGGAATGCTGAAACAACGCCGGATAAAGGTTTCCCGTTCGTGGTCGAGCGGTACGGCGGAGAGAAGCCGCACCGAGGCATCGAAGAACGCCGCATCGCCGGCATTCGCGATGGCACTTATCTCGTTCGCGAACGGCGGAAGTGCAATGATTTCCGCGTCTCGCCGGGTGAATGCAAGCGTCTGGATCAGAAATTCGCTAAGAAATGCTCTGGCGATTTCGATCGGCTCGCCGCTCCGCGGAAACGCGAAATAGACCGGTGCCGGCCCGGCGG
>ERZ761602.4079-NODE-4079-length-19379-cov-9.283482_pt1 | contig 19379 bp, 13 predicted proteins | sample MGYA00512165_ERZ761602 | MGnify/ENA primary metagenome ERZ761602 (study PRJEB28899, sample SAMN02445085) | bioreactor sludge metagenome | biome: EBPR sludge; isolation source: Thorneside wastewater treatment plant | place: Australia: Brisbane, Thorneside... | reverse complement strand
CGTCCTGTCTTCATATGTTTATACAGCATGAGTTAAATAATTACAAGAAGTTTTTCATCCTGTGGAAAAAATAAAAAAGCGACAGCCTGAAATGGCCGCCGCCGAGTGGCTTTAGATGCCGGGAGGAACGCTCGATTAAATGCTCTTTCGAAAGAGGTAGCTCATACGGATGAAGAAGGTCCGGCCGTTTCGATTGAATCCAGGTTCGAACTGTCCGGTGAACGGGCTGCGGCCGCTGTAATTGAAATCGTCGTTATAGCCGACGTAAAAGGCCGTTCCGGGATTCGGATTCCAGCCGAAGAGGGCCTGACCCGCATAGTGATTTCGGGTCGAATTATAGTCGAGCCGCATCCTGGCAAACAGGAACCGCGAGAACTGGTATGTCGAGCGCAGGCTTACAATGTCTGCGTCGAAGGCTCGCCGTTTGTTGTCGTTACGGACAAGGCGGCTCTTCCGATATGAAAGCGAAATGCGGAGCGGGTCGGTCGGTTTTACCTCGCCCCAGACCTCGGCGTCGAACTGCTGTCCCGGCCCTGGGTTCAACTGTCCGCTCGAACCGAAGTCGAAGTCGAAGGCGTTATTGATAAAGCCGAGAAACATGCCGTAATTGAACCGCTTGTGCGGCGTCTGGTTGATATTTCCCGAAAAGATCTGCTGCCAGGTGGCTCGAGTTGGGTCGCCGATGAAAGTTCCCTGCGGTCGCGTCGGCAGCCGCTTGAGCCCGAACTCTTCTTCGTAGAGTTTGTCGTAAACAATTGCGGATTCGATGAATACGTACGTGTTCCGCTGAAGCGAAAGATTAACGTTCGTGCCCGCCCGGAACCGCTGAAGCCTGCCGCTCCAGTCATAGTCAATTCCGCTGAACAGTGCCCAAGATGCACGGATGATGGAAGCCTTAGCGTCGGATTTCGTGCTAAAACGGTTGAACGCAAACGCAAAATTGGTATTCGTTCGGCGGGTAAACCCGGCATCGGCACGATAGTCCTTGCTCTGGCCGCCGGCCTCGAAGAAATATCCGTGACGGTCGGTCGAATAATCAAGATTTGCGTAATATCCAACACCGTTACCGACGCGATACTGATTGAACGGGCTGCCGAGCTGCGTAACTCCGCCAAAGGTGCCGCCGCCGCAGATCTCGCGGTTGCGTTGAGCCTGCGTTGGGTCTGCATTTGCATCAAAAGCCGTTTCGAAAAAGCACCGCTTTGAGTGTGTGCCGACAAGCTGGAAGGTCGTGGTCGTTTTCGCATTCAATTTGATGCGGCCGTCAACGCTGGCCAGAGTGTTCTTCTGCTCGGGAAAGCTGCGATAGGTCGCAAAGAAGCCAATGTTGTTTTCCTTGCCGAAGTCACGCTTTAGCCGAAGAACGCCGAACATTGCGTTCTTGTCGAGAAACTCATCTACTCTCGGACGTACGGAAGGATCGTTGCGGTCGTCCTCGTCGTAATTGCCCGGAGCTTTATCCGAGGCGGCGAGAAAACCAAACGAAGTCTTGCCGACCTTTCCGGTAAGTTTGACCGCTGCGTCCGGATCGACGATCGTACGAGAGTAAAACACCCGCAGCGGCGAGCTGAAGATCTCTTGGCCCTCAAGGAAGAACGGCCGCTTCTCCTGAAAAAAGATCGGGAACCGCTGGTTGGCGGTAACCACCGGAGCGTCGGCTTCGATCTCGGCAAAGTCGGGGTTGATCGCCGCGTCGAGCGTGATATTCGGCGAAAGCGTGTACTTCATCGTCAGCCCGAACTCGGGTTTTATCGCCTCGTTCACAAATCGGCCGGGGTCGATCGCACCGGGCGTCAGTTGATATCGAGGGATCGTCCGCGTACGCCGTCCGGTCTGCGAGATGGTAACGCTCGGCACGATCTCCAGCGTCCGTTCGTATTTGATCTCGTCGAGCCCGGTGATCTTACCGTGCTTGATCAGAAAGCCCGAGACATCGCGGTCATCCGGTAGCCACTGATTGAATTCGTCATTGAAGCGGTCGATGTTTCTCGCGACGTTGAATCCCCAGAATTTCCCTTTCCCGGCCGAGTAGCGAAGCGACTTGAACGGGATCTTGACCTCGACCGACCAGCCCCAATCTTCGATGATGCCCTTCGATTCCATCACGATATCGACGCTAAAATCGGCTCCCTGGCCTTCGGTGAAAATGCCGTCCTGCTGGATGCCCAGCGGATTAAAGCCGAGAACATAGGCTCGCCGCTGATCGTTGAAGGTATCGAGCCAAACGCGGACGTTGTCCTCGCCGAAGACGTTATCACGCTTGGCGACCGTGGCCCGGATCTTGTCGCGTTCGTCCCAGCATTTGAAGCCTATATAAAGGTGCTTCTCGTCGTAGAAGATGTAGGCCTCGGTCGGCCGCGAAGGTGTGGTGTTGTCTCCGGGGCTTGTCTGATAGAAGTCCTTGAAGACGGCGGCCGTCTGCCACGCCGGTTCGTCAAGCCGTCCATCGATGACGATATCGGTTTCGGTAAATGGAATTACTATTGGCCTGAGTTTTTCAGGCGGAACCACGACCTTTCCACTTTTACCCGCCGGCTCTTTGGTCACCTCAGTTTTATTAGAGGATGATGGCTTTTCGGCTGATGCGACGTCGTTCGTCGGCTGGGCGTAAGCGGAGATCGAGATGAGAAGGATCGCAAAGAATATGATGATGGCGTTCATCCTTTTCTCCTGTTCATTTATTAATTAGACGTATTCGAAACAGCAATGCGGACAAAATACCCCGCACGGCTGCTGACTAAAACGCAAAACTGGTCAGAATGTTTCAAGAAAATGCGGCCTCATGTAAAAGGACCGAGGCCGCAGAAGCTATTTTACCGAGAGCAGCTCGGCCGAGCGGATGATCAACTCGCCGCCGTCTGAGCTGAATCGATACTCTGCCTTGCCGTCGCCGATACGGAACCGGTTCTCGCCGATGCTCTCAAGACGGAGCGATTTGACCTCGGGAACTGTATTCGAGATCACGGTGGCGCTTGCAGTTGGCGATATTGAAAGGACGGTCTTGCCGCCGGCGGTCGTTGCGTTGATCGACGAGAATAAGCCTTCGAGATACATCTCGCCGCCCTCGGAAGATGCGACAAGCCCGCCGTCAAAACCGATGACGCGGGCACGGCCGTCGCCGATAGCGAGCTTAAGATCGCCGGAGACATCGCGGATGTCCGAGGACGCTCCATCGGAATTTATCTCCACCTTGCCACTGATGCCGGAGATGCGAACATCGCCGTCGGTCGTGATCGAAACGTTCGATCGCTTCGGGACCCAGATCTCGACACGCGCGGTGAAGGCCGAACCGAAGAAACGGCCGGCGGGTGCATCATTGACGACATCGATCTTGACCTCATTGCCTGCTTTCGAATCGGTGACGGTGACCGGTTCGCCGACGCGACGTCCGGCAACTTCGCTAACTGTGTATCGCACTTCCTGCCTGTCCCAGGCCCGGACAACAAGCGAACATCCCTCAGCGTTGACGACGACCTTCGGATCCGAATCGACCGCGATCGTCTTTGAGGTCTCCTCGATCCTCGGAGCCCCGATCGGGAATCCGCCGCCGAACTCACGTGCAAAGACCATAGCCTCACGAGCGATCTCCTCATTGGCAAGGGCCTTCAGCTTCTCGGTGTCCACCTCTATGCGAGTGCGCACGCGGTCGATCTCGGGCTTTACACGTGCCATCGCGGCTTCGGCCTCTTTCATCGACCGAGCGAGATCGGCGTTCGATTGGCTGACGGCCTTTGCGATCTCGGCGTTCATCCGGGCGGTATCGACATTTACCGAAGCGTCGAGATCCGAATCGCCCCCTGAACCGCGAAGAAGATTGGTCGCCGGGTTCTGCTGCCGTCCGTCGTTCTTTCGCTTGATGGCAAGCTCGCCATTGACACTGTTGAGGCGTATCTGAGCGTCACCTGAGCCGAGCTTTCCGTGGAGGTCGCGGCCGATGTACGCTCCCTTCCGAACCTGCAGGCCGAAGTCATTCGAGATCGGCCCGTTGAGCGAATCCGCCTTGATGGTCGCGTCCACATCGGATGGCAAGGTCACCGCGACCGAACCATTAACGGTCCGTAGCGAGATGAGCGACCCGCGGGCGACCGAGCCGAAGTCGGCGATCACCCGGCCATTTACGGTCGAAAGATCGGCAATTCCCGAAAGCCCGCTGGCATTTACGTTTCCGTTAACCGCAGCGATCTTGGTCGAGCCGGCGTGGCCCGAGATCGTCACCGAGCCGTTCACGGCCTCGATCGCGTCGAGCTTGGCATTGCGCGGAACACTGATCTTGTAATCGACCCGCGAACGCCGATAGCGGTTGCGTTCGTTCCGGTTGCCGTATCCCCAGCCCTTCATCTCTGTCTTGATGCGAACGGCGGCGGGCTCGGCATCGACCTTGATCTCGAGCTCCGAAAGCGTCTCGGCGGAATCTGCCGTCTTTGTCGCCTCGACGCGAACCTCGTTGCGGCCCCAAGGTTCAATGGTGATGTCGCCGTTGATGTTCGAGAGGCTGACTCGGCCATCGGCCTGGAGCGGATAGGTCTGTTCGAACTTTTCGGTTACGTCCTGCCGAACGGGCTCGATGGTCACCAAGGCAGGCGCCGGCGGCTCGACCCTGGTCGTTGCCGCATCGTCCGCACCGAAAATCAAGCTCGCGAAGAAAATGGAATAAAACCAACTCATAATAACTTTCCCAGATTGAAATTAGTCGATCGCGTTCTGACCCCTTGTTCAAATATCAGAACACCGACACCGGCCGGTTTGTGACAGAATATTTCAAGTATTTTTCGCTCCGCACGCTGACCATAGATAACGATTCATTGCGTCAAGACCGCGTTGTCCGCAAGGTCGAATACGCCGGGTAGAAGAGGCACTGTTAGAGTGATCATAATTGCATCCCCAATTTGCTCGGCTGCATCTACAAAACTTGTATTTCGGCGGGCCGAATGTGAATTTACTTATCCTGACTTATTTGGTAGTTTATAGAGTTTGATCAGCCCGGCAACGAGGACGAAAGTATGAACTTAAAGACCACGAGATTGCACATCCTTCACGAGCGAAAGGACATGAGCAAGAACGCCAAGAAGGGCGTCTCGTTACACTGTCATACGGAGCACTCGAAGGAGATGCTCGACTTCATCCCGCATTACGCTGAGAAACTCCCAATAATTGCACAATTTTGGCGAAAGGAACGCGACAATTATGTGAAGCGAGAGGGCAAGGGCATCGATTTTTCAACTGCCTATTGGAGCCCGCCGCTCACCGCTCACGACGTTTACCGCATCGAGAAGGAACAGATCCATAACTGCGGGTTGGATTCGATAGTCTCATTGACCGACCACGATTCGATCGATGCAAACCTTTTGGTGAACGAACGCCTCGAAGGTGAGAACGCGCCGATCTCGCTCGAATGGACCGTTCCGTTTGTTTACGGGTTTTTCCACGTAGGTGTCCATAATCTTCCTAAGGATCGGGCCATAGACATCACCAAGGACCTGCTTGATTTCACATTCAATAAAGAAGTTCAGTCCGACGAGCGGCTCGCCGAGCTCTTTGCGATGCTTAATGAGCTTCCGGGCGTGCTTGTGATCCTGAACCATCCTCTTTGGGACATCGAGCTTGTCGGTCAGGAGCGGCATGAATTGCTTCTTAAAGATTTCATCCGCGTCCACGGCCGCTGGATACACGCTTTCGAGATCAATGGCTTCCGCACGTGGTCGGAGAACAAGGCCGTTATCGAACTCGCAGTGTCACTCGGCATTCCGCTCGCCACCGGCGGCGACCGCCACGGCTGCCAGCCGAATACGGTGATCAATTTAACGAACGCCCAAACGTTCGAGGAATTTGCCGACGAGATCCGAGTTGAAAAACGAAGCGAGGTCGTGCTGATGCCGGAATACGAACATCCGCTTCACTCGCGGCAGCTTCGTTCGTTCTCGGAGATCCTTAAGTATTACGATGAGTTCCCCGATGGCCGTAAGCGCTGGTTCGACCGCGTGTTTTTTGACATCGGCGATGGGGAAGGGCTTCGGCCGCTTTCGGTCCACTGGAAGCGTGGCGGCCCGACGTGGCTGCGCTGGGCTATCTGGACTCTCGGTGTGCTGGGCAGCCCGCGTTTGATGCCCGTGTTTCGTATTGCTAGAAAAAAGAAGGACCGAGTCCCGAAGAGCGAAGAAATGGCCCGCTTCGATGTGCCGGAGAGGCGCGAGATCGCGACTGAATTGTCCGGTGAAAGCACAGCATGATCCATCGTGACTCTTAGCGACATTTGCTGACGATTTATCACGCAGGCGGGCGTTAATCGGCCGCCTGTCAATTTTATAGAGGCCCTGCGATCATTTTTTGTGGATAGAATACCGAAAGTAGCCTTTTTTCCAGATTCTTACCTTGAGGTCAACGGCGCGGCGATGACGTGCCGGCGGCTGACCGACTTTGCCCAAAAGAACAAACTCCCGATGCTGGTCATCCACGCCGGCAGGCAAACGAAGACGTGGGACGAAGGAAGCGTCCGTCAGATGCGGCTCAAACGCTCGGCGGTCTCTTTTTCTCTCGACGAAGAGCTTGCATACGATCCGCTCTTTCAGCGTCACACTAATAAGGTCCTCAAGGCATTAATGGAGTTCCAGCCAGACGTCATTCACATCACGGGCCTGAACGACGTTAGCATCGTTGGGGCTTATCTTGCATGGAAGTTGCAGCTTCCGTTGCTCGGCTCGTGGCATACGAACGTCCATGAATTTGCCGCCCAACGCCTGCGCCGGATGATGCGTTTTCTGCCTAAAGGTCTCACAAATTCGATCTCCGGGTTTGCCGAGAAGAAGATACTTGACGGCACGGTGCTTTATTACAAGATGCCGAAGGTCGTGCTAGCACCGAATCAGGAATTGATCGACCTTCTTGGGAAAGGAACACACCGCAAAGCTCTTTTTATGGGACGCGGCGTCGATGCGGATAACTTTTCGCCCTCGAAACGAACGGTCAACGACGGCGTCTTCCGGATCGGATTCGTCGGACGGCTCCGTGCGGAAAAGAACGTCAGGATGTTCGTCGATCTTGAAGAAGAACTGCTAAAGAAAGGAAAGACGAATTTCAAGTTCCTGATCGTCGGCGAGGGTAACGAGCGCGAATACCTTCAGCGTAATTTGAAGAACGCGGAGTTCACCGGCTTTCTCTCCGGTGAGCAGTTGGCCGAAGCATACGCCAACATGGATGTATTCGTCTTTGCTTCGGAAACGGACGCCTTTGGCAATGTCGCACAGGAAGCGGCAGCTTCTGGCGTGGTTCCGATCGTATCAGACAAGGGCGGTCCGAAATTTTTGGTCAAAAACGGCGAATCCGGTTTTGTCGCCGCAGGCCTCGACGACTATCGTGACAGGGTCATCGAACTGATGGATGACCGGCATAAGCTAGAGACAATGCGGCAGAACGCTCGGGCATCAGCCGAGTCCAAATCATGGGACGCTATCTTCGAATCGGTTTACGAGGCCTATAACGAGACGATCCGGTTGGAAGAAGAGAAAAAACGCTCGCTCGAGAAAAATACCGCGGAGGCCGCCTGAGCCATCGAAACCGAACAGCCAACAATGAGAGAGATATCGGTCGATGAAGTTCCGGAGATCCCTGTATCGCACACGATCGGCGAGGCGATGCGGATACTCTGGAACGATCCTTCGCTTTTTATTCGCTACTGGAATTACAAAGGAGCGATCTTTAGCGGCGTTCTGCGTGCACCGATCTTTTTCGCCACATATTTGATCGGCAAAGAGACGCTCCGGCTTGCGATCCTTGCGGCTACGGTCCAGTTCGTTTTTCGTTTCTTTTTTGCCGGTGTCGGCGGTGCGTTGATCCAGGCATTTCGGCGCGTTGAACCGCCTTGGAAAGCCCTGCTGACCATTATGGTCCTGGTGCCGACCATAAGCCATTTTTTCGAGTTTGTGCTGCAGGCAGCCTTCGGTTATTTGACCGCAACGCAGGATCAAACCTCGGGAGCCATACTTCGTTCCGTCTGTGTTTCGATAATTTCGGCGCTCTTTACCCTTTTCGCGATGCGGCGGGGCGTGATGATCGTCGGCGAGGCTGAAAGCAAATCGCTGATAAGCGACATTTCGAAGCTTCCGCTTGTGATCTTCCACTTCGTTGCTTTCATCCCCAACGAGGTTTCGTATATGCTCCGCCGCGGAGCTTACCTTGGGGCACTCCTGATCATCGCAGGCTTCGGCATCTTTTCGCAATTGTTGGTTTGGGCCATCACAAACAAACCCTTCTGGACATACGGCGGCGGAAAAGAGATCGCCTTTGTAAAGTATTGGGGCGTTGACGGCATGATACTGCTCGTGCTTGCGGTGATCACGTCGTCCGTGGTCTTCGAGGCTCAACGCGGAAAGCATAAAGAACATCAGTGAGCCAGTCCCCTTTCAAAACACTTCACATCACGAACTATTACCACAAGAACTCTGGTGGTATCAGTACCTCATACAACAATCTGCTCGCTGCCGCCGGCAAGCTTGAGCGTGAAGCAGTGCTCATAGTCCCGGGCGAAAAGGAAGCTGTCGAAGAGGTCAACGACTTTGCGAGAATCTATTACGTTCCGGCTCGTTATTCTCCGATCTTCGATAAGCGCTACCGGATCATAATGCCGTGGCAGTATATGAACGGCGGTTCGCCTATCCGCGAGATAATGCTTAAGGAGCGGCCGGACCTGGTCGAGGTCACGGACAAATACACACTGAGCATGATGGGGGCGATGATCCGCATCAACAAGTTCAAGCAGATCGGCCGGCCAATTCTCGTGCATTTCTCATGCGAACGAATGGACGACAACGTCGGCTCGTTCCTCGTCGGCGGGCGGGCAGGCGAATGGTTCGCCCGCCAGATCATCGGCAAATACACTTTGCCGAGCTTTGATTTTCATATCGCAAATTCCGTTTACACCGCAGAAGAATTTCACCTCTCCGTCGAAAAAACCGGCGGGCTGATGCGGAGAACTTGGCGGTGGCTCAAGGCCCCGCGGGTCGAACTGGCGGACCGCGTTTTTGTTTGCCCTCGCGGCGTTGATGCGGTTCAGTTCACACCAGACCGCAAGAGCGACGCGGGCCGGGCAAAGCTGATCGAACTCGCCGGCATACCGGGCGAAGCATTCGCGATACTCTATGCCGGACGCATCTCACCGGAGAAAAATGTCGGGCTGCTGATCGAGATGATGAAAGAGCTCGCGGGCGACGGCGGCCGCGATTTTCGATTGGTCGTCGCCGGTGCCGGGCCGCAGGAGGAATGGCTTCGCTCGGAAGGCGAAAAGCTCGGTCAAAACAAGGTCGTTTTGCTTGGGCATCGCGATAAGGATACGCTGGCGGACCTTTACGCAAATGCCGATGTGTTCGTCCACCCGAATCCGAAAGAACCGTTCGGCATTGCTCCGCTTGAGGCGATGGCATCTGGCGTGCCGACGGTCGCTCCGCGGGCGGGCGGAATACTCTCCTACGCGACCGACGAGAACGCATGGCTCTTGCCGCCCGAAGGAAAGGCTTTTGCGGACGCGGTAAGGTCGATCGCGGCCGACCCCGAAGCGGCCAAGCTCCGCGCCGATAAGGCGGTTGAAACCGCCCGGGCAAATACGCGAGAGGCTTCGACCCAGCGGCTTTTCGAAACCTACGACCGGATCTACGAGGAGTTTCATTCCCGTCGCGAACTCTACACGGATATCGAAGCAGCCGCCACCTTCGACCACGTTGAGCTTCTTCGGAAAACCGGGAGCGGCCGTTGATTCATCGTCGGTTATTGCTAGACTAATTGTTTACTGATGCTCGAGCTTGTCCTCGCAAATCTACGTGTACGGCCCTTTAGAACGCTGCTGAGCATTGTCGGCGTTGCTCTCGGGGTTGTGCTCGTCGTTCTTTTCACCGGGCTTGCCCGCGGGATGTCGAACGACATGGCTAAACGGGCCGCGAACTGGAAGGCGGAGATCGTGTTCACGCGTGCAGGTGCGATGACCTACGACAGCTCAAACGCACCCGTGCCCACGGCCTATGCCGACCGCCTGCTTGAGATCGAGGGCGTTGAATCGACAATTCCGGTCATCCGCTACATCGCTCCGAGCCCGACGGGCCGCTGGGGCATTATGCAGCTCGACGGGCTCGACTGGGAGCCCTTTGCCCGGATGAACGAGATGCAGATCGTCGAGGGCCGCGCACCGACCGGCGAGAATGAGGTCATCCTCGATGAACGCCGGATGATCGAGGACAACGTCAAGGTCGGCGACAAGCTTGAACTTCTTGGACGTGATTTTACGATCGCAGGTGTCTTTTCCCCGCCCTCGGGCTCGCGGATCAAGATGCCGCTTGCGACGATGCAGAACATCCTCGAGGTCAAGGATAAATGCACGTATATCCTCGTCAAGATCAAAGATGGAGAGGACCCGGATGCGGTAGCGGCGAGGATAAACTCGGAGCTTCCCGGGAATAAGGTCAACCTAACGCGCGACCTCATCATCGATGCACAGGAGCGGATCCCGGCCCTCAATACATTTCTGCGAGTTATGGTTGGGCTTGGTGCGTTCGTTTCGACGATCTTCGTTCTGCTATCGCTTTATACGACCATCACCGAGCGGCGGAAAGAGATCGGCATTCTAAAATCGCTTGGGGCATCGAAAGGTTTCATCGTTTCGGCAATTGAGGGCGAAGCCTTTGCCGTAGGTGTGCTCGGCGTTGTCTTTGGGCTTTTTGCTGCATTTGCCGCTTCCCTTTTGATCGGCTATTTCTTCGATCTCGTGTTCGAGTTCAGCCTCGGCTGGGTTCTGACCGCGGTCGCGATCGCCATCGGCGGAAGCCTCGTTGGAGCACTCTACCCGGCATGGAAGGCCTCGGCGATCGATCCGGTCGAGGTAATGGTCAACGAGTAGGCAGGCGTAAATCCCTGTTAATTCGCGCTCACGCCTTCTTGAACCGGAAAGGCCAACGTGCAAAATCGTTAACATGGCACAGCAGCTCGTACTCGAGGCCGTAAGGAACGAAAGCAGCGTTTCAACTCAGGGCATCCTTCAACGGCTTTTCGCCGCATGGTTCGATGCCTTTGTTTATAACCAGATCTGGGAAGACCCGCGGGTCGATATCGCGGCACTCGCGATCGACGCGGACTCGCGGATACTGACCATCTCATCGGGCGGCTGCAACGCCCTCAATTACCTTCTCGAAGGGCCGCAAAGCGTTACGGCCGTTGACCTCAACCGACATCACATTTACCTGCTCGAGTTGAAAGCCGCTGCCATCCGATATCTTCCCGGGCATGAATCGTTCTTTGATTTCTTCGGCCGCGGGAAAGGGCCGCGTACCGGCTCGGATTATCTGAAGTACATTGCACCGAACCTAAGCAAAGAAGCTCAGAACTTTTGGGAATCGAACACGCTTTTCGGCAGCCTTGCCTACGGCGACCGGATCAGTTTTTTCCGGAACGCCGGGCTTTACGAGCACTCGCGGAACGGCTATTTTCTCCGGTTCTTTCACTGGCTCAGCCGGCGGCTCGGCTGCGACCCGGCAGCGGTGCTGAAGGCAAAAACTCCCGAAGAACAAGAACGCCTTTTCGATGAGAAGATCGGGCCGTTTTTTGAAAGCTCGCTCATTAAGCTGATCGGCCGTTTGCCGGTAACGCTTTTTGGGCTCGGCATTCCGCCGCAGCAATATGAAGAGCTAAAAAAAGACCTGGCCGAGGGCGGCAGCATCATCGACATCTACCGCGAGCGGGCTCACCGCCTCGCATGCGGCTTCCCGATCGACGAGAACTATTTTGCCTGGCAGGCATTTGGACGGCGTTACGACACCGAGAACCGGAAGGCACTGCCGGAATATTTGAAAGAAGAAAACTTCGCCAAACTGAAAGAGAACATCGGACGGCTTTCGTTCAAGGTCAACTCCGCGACCGATGAGATCCGGCAGCAGCCCGCCGGAACATTCAACCGCTTCGTTTTCCTTGATGCTCAGGACTGGATGAACGCCGAGCAGATGACGGAACTCTGGACCGCGATCGCCGAGCGTGCCGAGCCTGGTGCTCGTGTGATTTTCAGAACTGCCGGTGCAGCTTCGCCGCTTGAGGAAGCGTTGCCACCGGAACTGCTTGGCCGATTCGAATATCACCGCGAGCTGTCGGCCGAGCATTTCATGCAGGACCGAGCCTCGATCTACGGCGGATTTCATCTCTACGAACTTAAATGACCGACGCGTTCGAAAGCATGGACCGAATGTATCGCCTGCAGCGGTACTTTTATGACGCGACGCGCAAATACTACCTCCTCGGCCGCGATCGCCTGCTTGATGAAATGGACGTCAAGCCGGGCGAACATGTGCTCGAGGCCGGCTGCGGAACGGCTCGGAACCTGATAATCCTCGCAAAGCGTCACCCGAAGGCTCATTTCTACGGCCTCGATGCATCCTCGGCGATGCTCGAGACGGCGCAGGCCAAGGTGGATTCCGCGGGCCTGAAGAACATCACGCTCAAGACCGCCCTCGCTGATGATTTTCGCTTCGATTCAACCTTTGAACTCGCCAAGCCCTTCGACAAGATCTTCTTTTCTTACTCGATATCGATGATCCCGCCATGGCGCGAATCGATCGAGAACGCACTCCAAAACCTCGCCCCCGGAGGCTCTCTCTATATCGTCGACTTCTACGATCAGCGTGACTTGCCCGGGTCCTTTGCCCGCTTCTTGAAATGGTGGCTTTCAAAGTTTCACGTCACGCATTGGGAAGGCCTTATGCCGTTTCTTGGGGAAATGCGTGGGCGGCACGATGTGAAGATCGAGCCGCTCTACCGCCGCTATTCATTTCTGGCACAGATCTCACCCAAATAGGTCGCCCACTTTCCAAAGGGACGCTTATTCCTCAGCCGGTTTTGCGTGGATCTCTTCGTTTGGTAGCGGCTGCATTATCTTCCTCAACTCGGCCGGCGGGGTTTCGGGGTCGAGCCATTTCTCGTAGTCATATTTGTGAAGGATGACGGGCATTCGGTTCTTGGCGTGGATCGGCCGGACGACGTCATTCGCTTCGGTCGTGAGTATTACGCCGCACTCGCGTGTCTCGCCCTTGATCTCGCATTCGCGGGCGATGCCGGCAAATGCGAAGAGTGGTTCGTCAAACTCGAACTCGTATTTCTCTTTCCGCTTGTCGGGCATATCTTTCCACTCAAAAAAGCCGGTCGCCGGAATGAGGACGCGGCCGCTCTTAAAGGCTTCGCGAAACATCGGCACAAAGTGCACCGTCTCGCTCTTGGCGTTGATCACCTTTCGCATTACGCCCTTGTAATCGCGATCCTCGATGGTCCAGAAGATGCGTTCGGCGCGGTGCTCGCGGTTGATCGCGAGTATCTCCGTGCCGGGAAATATCTCCTGCTGCGGCTCGTAGGTGAACTTGCCGTCGATCAGGTCAAAGTGTTTCTGCACATCCTCGTGCCGGGCGCTCAATTTGTATCTTCCGCACATATCTCAATGAAAATCGTGTGATCCTATTTCTGCCATAACACCACCTATCGGTTCAAAATACAAGGCCTTTATCATTCCGCCCTCTTCGGCAATGCCCTTGATGAGCAGGAACGAATTATGTGTGATAACGCGGCGGAAGCGTTCGAAAATGTCCGGCATCACGATAAAGTTCGAGTGCCCGGTCTCATCCTCCATCGTTATAAAGACGACGCTGTTCGCCGTGCTCGGCCGCTGGCGTACGATGACCGTCCCGGCGACCGTGACCACATCCTTTTTCTGCAGCGTGTGCGTTTCGATGGCCGAAAGTACGCCCCGCTTTTTGAGCCCCTCGCGGAGAAACGCCATCGGGTGCCTGCCGATGGTCACCGCCATCGACCGCAGGTCCGATTCCATCGCCTGCCATTCGGTCATCGGGCGGATAAAGCCGGCCGCTGCAACATCTTCAGAAACGTGTTCGTTATCCGCTGTCCGCTGTTCGCTAAAGACGTCCGGCCGGATGGCCAGCTCCGATCGCCACAAGGCCTCGCGGCGGTGGACGCTCCGCTCGAAATTCAATGCACCGGCCAGCGAGAGTGCCCGGATCTCTTTCTTATTGATCAGCGGAACGCGGCGGACGAGGTCCTCGACCGAAGTGAATGGTGAATGGTTGGAATCGGACGATTCCGAATTCCGCATTCCGAATTCCCCACTCTCAGCACCCTCCCTACAGGTCGGGTTTCTGCCTTGGACTATTGCTTCGGCGACCTCTTTCCTGAGGCCTTTTACGTATTTCAGGCCCATTCGAACCTCGCCGTCCTCGATGGTAAAAAAGTGGTCCGAGCGGTTCACATCAACGTGCCGGAAGTGGAGCCCGTGCCGCTGGGCGTCCTTGATCAAAGTTGCGGGCGAATAGAACCCAAGCGGAAAATTATTGAGCATCGCCGTCGTGTATTCGGCCAGGTAATAGACCTTCAGATACGCCGAGGCATAGGCGAGCAAGGCAAAGCTCGCGGCGTGCGATTCGGGAAAGCCGTAGTTGGCAAAGGCCGTTATGTTCTGGACGATGCGGTCCTGAAGTTCGGGCTCGATGCCGTTGCGTGTCATGCCGTCGCGAAGGTTCTTCTCGATCTTGGCAAGGCGTTTGTCGGCCCGCTTAAAGCCCATCGCCCGCCGCAGTTCCTCGGCCTGTCCGCCGGTAAAGCCGGCCATGATCATCGACATCCTCAAGAGCTGCTCCTGAAAGAGCGGCACGCCGAGCGTTCTTTTCAACGTCGATTCAAGCCACGGATGTATGTGGTCGATCTCTTCGAGGCCCTGCCGCCGGCGGATGTAATGGCTCAGCATCTTGCCGACGATCGGGCCGGGGCGGATGATCGCCACCTGCACGACCACATCGTAAAAACACTGCGGCTTTGACCGCGGCAGAAAGTTGATCTGGGCACGGCTCTCGACCTGAAACATCCCGATCGTGTCGCCCTTTTGCAGCGTTTCGAAAACAAGCTTGTCGTCCTTCGGTATCTTGGCAAGATCGACCTTTTCGCCGCGGTGTTCCTCAACGAGCTTCAGCGTATCACGGAGCACGGCCATCATCCCGAGCCCAAGCAGATCGACCTTTACTATCCCGAGCCGCTCGCAATCGTCCTTGTCCCATTGGATTATCGAACGGCCCTCCATCGAGGCCGGTTCGATCGGGACGACGCTGTCCAGCCCCTCGGGGAGCATCACCATCCCGCCCGAGTGCTGGCCGAGGTGCCGCGGAAAATCGAGTATCCGCGTGTAAAGCTCGACGAACTTCCGGGTCCGCAGATCATTGCGAAGATCAAAGCCGTTCTCCTCAAAACGGACGATCATGTCGCCGAAATCCTCTACGCCGTAATGCGAGATCGACTTTGAAAGCGGGCCGAGCATCTCCTCGGGAAAGCCGAACGTCTTCCCGACCTCCCTGACCGCCGAACGGCTGCGGTAGGTGATGACGTTGGCCGTCATCGCCGCACCGCGTCGGCCATACTTTTCGTAAACGTGCTGGATAACGGTCTCGCGGTCGTCGCCCGAGGGCAGATCGATATCGATGTCCGGATATTCGCCGCGTTCTTCCGAGAGAAATCGCTCGAACAAAAGCTCGCCCTCGATCGGATCGACCGCCGTTATCCCGAGAGCGTAGCAAACGACCGAATTGGCCGCCGAGCCGCGTCCCTGCGAGAGTATTCGCCGCGAATAGCAAAAATTTGAGATGTCCCAAACGAGCAGGAAATAGCCGGCAAGCTTGAGCTTGGCGATCAGGTTCAGCTCATGGTCGAGCTTTGCCCTGACCTTCGGCGTCAGCTCGCCGTAGCGGTTGATCGCTCCTTTTTCCGAGAGCTTTCTGAGCAGCGAATCCATCGTCTCGCCCCGCGGCACCGGGAAATCCGGGAACTTGTAACCGACGTCGTCCATCGAGAACGAGATGCGGCCGGCGATCTCCTCGGTCCGGGCAACGGCCTCGGGAAATTCTTCAAAGAGCCGCAGCATCTGCGCTTCGGACTTCAGATGCCGCTCGGCGTTATGCGAGAGCAGCTTGCCGGCCTCGTAGATATTCGTGTGGTTGCGGATGCAGGTGAAAACATCGAAAAGCTCGCGATCCGATTTCTCGGCGTAATACGCTCCATTGCTGGCAAACATCGGCAAATGGAGCTTATGGGCAAGCCCGACGAGCTGTTGATTCACGTCTTCCTCGCCGCGGAGATAATGCCGCTGAAGCTCGACGTAGAGCCGCTTCTCAAAAACATAATTGAGCCAGGCAAGGTTGCGGAGCCCCTCGCCGCGGCGGACGCTCCGGTGCATGAAGCCATCCTCGCCGCCGGTCAGGCAGATAAGCCCGGCTGAGTGTTCCTCGATGTCCCGCCGCGTTGCACAATGCTCGCCCTTCGGGGCACGCAGCTTGATGGTCGTGATCAGCCGGCAAAGGTTTCGGTAACCGGCAAGGTCGATCGGCAAGAGCGGCAGAAAGCTGCCGTCGTCCATCGTTATCTCAGCACCGATCATCGGCTTGATGCCCGCCTCGCGTGCCTCAAAATGGAACCGGACGGCGCCCGAGACCGTATCGCGGTCAAGCAATGCAACGCCGGGAATATTGAGCCCGGCCGCCCTCTCGACGATCGGCTCCGGCATCGACCCCGATGCCAGAAAACTGAACGCCGAACGTGTGTGAAGCTCGAAAAACATCTTCTTTTAGTGACGAGTGGTTAGTGACGAGTGACGAGAAAAGTGAGCAGTGAGCAGTGAGCGGTGAGCAGTAGAAAGAGAATTTCTCATCTCTCATCTCTCATCTCTCATCTCTCATTTCTCATCTCTCATTTCTCATTTCTCATTTCTCATCTCTCATCCCTCGTCACTCGTCACTAATCGTATCCTCCCGTCACGAACCATCCGTCCGGCGTGCGGGCAAGCCGGTAGATCCGTCGGTCATCAAGCTCTACGTCCCATTCCATCTGCTGCCAGAAGCCGTGCGTCCACCATTGCGACGAGCCGAGCCAGGCACCACCGTATTCGGCCACGCGGCCGGCGAAATAACGCGTGCGGAGATAAATGAGCCGTCCATCGTCGGTCTTTATCTCGGCCTCGAGCGGCGGGTGAAAATGCGTCAGTGCAAGCACCGGCCGCTGCTCTTTCTCGGGCTCCATCTCCTTTCCCTGCGGCAGCTTGTCGGCGTCGAGAGCGAACGCCTCGGGCAGCCGCTGATCGACCAGCATCGGGACGCCGACGTTCTCCTTGCCGACCAGTTTGCGAATCTTGTCCGCCGTCAGCAAAAGGCTCTCGGGCTCGGGCCGCGTCGCCGCAAAGAGCCCGCGTTCGATCGCCCGCGGCCGGGCAAAGTGGCAGGTCACCCGGATCGAAATGATGGCCGCCGCCGGCGGATCATTGCCGAGCCTGAGATTCGCGAGCTTTAGCCAAAATGCCTTGTCGAGCGTCGGGAACGAAAGCTTGATGCTGTATTCGGCCGTGGTCTTGTCATCAAGCCCGAACATGATGTCGATCTGCTCCGAGCTGAGCCCGATGCTGCCCGCCTCCGCCAGCACCTTGCCGAGGCCGTGGCCGAGGATGAAGATGAGCTGCCCGAGGTCCTCGACCGGAAAGTCGAGATTGTAGTCCCAGGCGACGCGGTTCTCCTTCAGATTCGGTGTCAGGATATGCACGCCGCGTTGATCGATCAGGTCGAGCGTCCGGCGAAACTCGCGCCCATAGCGGGCGATCAGTTCATCCTCGGGAACGGCCTTCAGGTCGGCGGTCGTCTCCATCCCGAGAGCGTGAAAAATGCCGAGCGTATCTTCATCAAGCCCGATCGAGGCGAGCGGCAGCGGCAGTTCATCGCCCTCGCCGATGACCGTAACGCCGGCCCGCGTCCGGGCGTAAAGCTCTGCGGTTGCTGCATTTGCGGCCAGGGCGAGCGAGCCCGCAATGCCGTGCATCTCCATCTCATGAGCGATGCTCCGGGCAACAACTCCCGGCGGCCCGATGCGGTTCTCAAGCCCGCTTACGTCAAACAGAACGCCGCCCTCGACCACCTCGATACGATAGGCAAATTGCTCGGCAAGAGCGACGAGAGACGAGGGACGAGGGGCGAGTGATGGATCGGGATCTTCTTTCTCCCTTATCCTTTCTCCTTTCTCCTTTACGATGATGCACGCGTAAAGCTTACTCATCCCCATACTCCGCCTTGATCTGCCTGAACTCCGGCCGGACGACGAAGGGCCTTCGCGTGTTCAGGTTCACCTGCAGCTCGCCGAGCAGCTTGAACCGCCCGCTTCCCCGCCAGACGGCCCGGTAAGTATCGAAAAAGTACGCTTGATCCGCCGCCGAACTCACGAGCGTCCGGTTTCCGGTGACGACCAGCATCGTCCGGCCGTCGCGGATCTTTGCCCGAAAGCGGTACCAATAGGTCTTCGGCAAAAGGTCCAGTTCCTTGTGCGGAATGCCGCCGAGGTCGAGCCAGACCATCCCGAAGCCTTTCGCCTGTAGGACGTAGTCCGCGGCCGTCAGTGCGTTCTCAACATTGCCGCCGCACCGCACCCAGAGCAGATTTTCAAGCACGACGCCGTTGACCGCTGCCGATTGCGGGTCAAGCGAGTCGTTGAGATCGATAACGGCACAGACCTCGCCTTCCTGTGTCAGCCGCGAGAGGATGTTGAGCGTCAGGCTCGTCTTTCCGGCCGTGTGCTCGCCGGTGAATTCCACAATGCCGCCGCGGAGAAGCCGAAGGCCGGCGGCCTCGATATGCTCACGCCCGGCCTTCTGCTCTTCGTGTAGGTGTGATAACTTTTTGACTACACTCAAGAGAGCCATAATGGTCCCGCAACGGCACTTCCCGCCCGACGGTGTTTGCGTATATGCGATTATATCTCACAGATGAAACGCTCGTCAAAATAATTCTCTGGAAATGAAAAGAAAGCCCGAATTCAGGCCTTTGGTTTGAAGAGGATGGTCAGGCCGATGCCGCCAAGGATGAGAGCCCCGGAGGCAAGCAGCCGAAGGTCTGCAGATTCTGAGAGAAAAAGAAAACCGCCGAGAGCGGCGATCGCCGGCACCGAGAGCTGAAGCACCGAAGCCCGCGTCGCCGTAAGGTCGCGAAGTGCGGCATACCACGCCCAATAACCGATGCCCGAAGCGACGGCCCCCGAAAGCACTGCAAGCACAAAGCCCCGGACGCTCAACCCGAGCTGCGAAATGAATGGAAATGAAGCGACGAGGATCATCGGCACCGAGCGGATGAAGTTCCCGGCCGTATCGGCCAGCGGGTCGGTGCTTCCCTTTCCGCGAAGCGTATAAAAACCCCAGGCAACGCCCGCCGCCGCCATCAGCAACGCACTCGCCAAAGGCGGAGCCGAAAGCCCCGGCAGCATCAGGTACACCAGCCCGGAGAACGCCACCAGAACGCCGAACCACTCGCCCAAGGCCGGCCGCTCGCCGCGAAAAACGGCCG
>ERZ761602.4078-NODE-4078-length-19383-cov-5.132088_pt1 | contig 19383 bp, 14 predicted proteins | sample MGYA00512165_ERZ761602 | MGnify/ENA primary metagenome ERZ761602 (study PRJEB28899, sample SAMN02445085) | bioreactor sludge metagenome | biome: EBPR sludge; isolation source: Thorneside wastewater treatment plant | place: Australia: Brisbane, Thorneside... | reverse complement strand
CCCCTCACCCGGCGCGGCACCGCGCCAGACTCGCCGCAAGCTGTCCCCCCTGCGCGCCAAGATCGCACAGCGACTCGTCGCCGCCCAGCACGAGGCGGCCATGCTCACGACGTTCAACGAGGTCGATATGTCGGCCGTGATGGCGCTCCGCGCCAAGTATCAGGACGACTTCGTCAAGAAGCACGGGCTCAAGCTGGGCTTCATGTCCTTCTTCACCAAGGCCGTCGTCCACGCGCTGCGCGAGGTGCCCGCGGTCAACGCCCAGCTCGACGGCGACAGCATCGTCGAGAACCACTACTTCGACATCGGAGTCGCGGTCTCCACGGAGAAGGGGCTCATGGTCCCGGTCGTGCGCAATTGCGACACGCTTGGGATGGCCGACATCGAGAAGGCGATCGGCGACGCCGCCAAGCGCGCTCGCGAGGGTCGCATCACGCTGCAGGACCTCGAGGGCGGCGTGTTTACCATCACCAACGGCGGGATCTTCGGCTCGATGCTCTCGACGCCGATCATCAACCCGCCCCAGAGCGCCATCCTCGGCCTGCACGCGATCAACGAGCGTCCGGTCGCGGTCAACGGCCAGGTTGTCATCCGCCCGATGATGTACCTCGCGCTCAGCTACGACCACCGTCTCATCGACGGCCGCGAAGCAGTGACCTTCCTCGTGAAGGTGAAGCAGGCCATCGAGGAACCCGCCCGGCTGCTGATCGCCGTCTGAACTGAAGTAACGGAGGGTGAGTGGCGAGGAGCGAGCATCTCGCTTCCGCCTTTTGCCCTGCTCACTCCTCGCTGCCGCTACTCGCCACTTCCCATGAATTCCTTCGACTTGATCGTCATCGGCGCCGGCCCGGGCGGCTACGTGTGCGCGTTCCGCGCCGCGCAGCTCGGGCTCAAGGTCGCGCTGGTCGAGAAGCGCGCCACGCTCGGCGGCACCTGCCTCAACGTCGGCTGCATCCCGAGCAAGGCCCTGCTGCACGCCAGCGAACACGTCCACTGGGCGCGCCACCACGCCGCCGCCCAAGGCATCAAGCTCGGCGCGGTCGAGGTCGACCTGCCCGCGTTCATGAAGCGCAAGGACGACGTCGTGACGAAACTCGTCGGCGGCGTCGGCCAGCTCGCCCAGGCGCGCAAGATCACGGTCGTGACGGGCGCCGCGTCGTTCGTCGCCCCGAACACGCTCGAGATTTCAACCCCGGCCGGCGCCGGAGACGCAGCCTCCGCCCGCACGCAGCTCACCGCGCCGCACATCGTCGTCGCCACCGGGTCCGCGCCGGTGGAGCTGCCTTTCCTCAAGTTCGACGGCCGCACGATTGTCTCCAGCGACCATGCCATCGGGTTCGACGCGGTGCCGAAGCAGCTCGCCGTCGTGGGCGGCGGTGCGATCGGGCTCGAACTGGGATCGGTCTGGGCGCGACTGGGCAGCGAGGTCACCGTCGTCGAGTTCCTGCCCAAGATCGCGGCGAGCTACGACGACGACATCGTGCGCCAATTCACCCGCCTGCTGCAGAAGCAGGGACTGAAGATCGAGACCGGGGCCAAGGTCACCGGCTATGCCAAGGGCAAGCTCAGCGCGGAGCGCGACGGCGCCAGGCTCGAGATTGCGGCGGACAAGGTGCTGGTCGCGGTCGGACGCCGGCCGTACACGGACGGCCTTCGCCTCGAAAAGGCGGGCGTCGCGCTCGACGACAAACGACGCGTCAAGGTGGACGAGCACCTGCGCACGAACGTCCCGGGGATCTGGGCGATCGGCGACGTCGTGGCCGGGCCGATGCTCGCCCACAAGGCGGAGGAGGACGGCGTCGCGGTCGCGGAGTGGATCGCCGGCAAGGCGGGCCACATCAACTGGGACCTCGTCCCGGCCATCGTGTACACGAATCCCGAGGTGGCCTCGGTCGGGCTCGGTGAGGACGCCGCGCGCGCCAAGGGGCTCGCGGTGAACGTCGGCAAGTTCAACTTCGCGGCCAATGGCCGCGCGATCGCCGCGGGGGCGACCGACGGCTTCGTCAAGATCGTCGCCGACGCGAAGACCGACCGGATCCTCGGCGCCCAGATCCTGGGGCACAACGCCGGCGAGCTGATCAGCGAGGTCGTCACGCACATGGAGTACGGCGGCAGCGCCGAGGACCTGGCGCGGACGATCCACGCCCACCCGACCATGAGCGAAGCGGTGAAGGAAGCGGGCCTCGCCGTCAGCAAGAGCGCGTTGCACGCCCTCTGAGCTTTCAGTGGCGGTGGAACCGCCTGTCCCCAGAGGGCTGAGGTTCGAACGCCCTGCGCGCAGCGGCTCGAGTGCTCTTTGGCCCGAAGCCGAGAGGACAGGCCTCCACCCTGTCGGTGCGATCGTTGGCGGCGGCAATTTGAAGGCCAGCCGCGTGATCGGGGCGAACGCTTCTCCCGTCAGCAGGGCCCCGGCAGGACTTTCCAGCGCCGGGCCTTGAATTCGGAGCGGGGCAGCGTGCCCGCGGGCACGCGCTCCACGGCGATGCGCATCTGGAAAGTGGCCGCGAGGTGGCGGGTAAGCGCGGGCGCCGGGTCGGCCGCCCCCTCCGTCGCTTCGCAGCGCACGCGCACCTCCGGCAGGGTCGCACGCCGGTCGATCTCGACCTGGTACTCGGCGATGCCCGGCACCGTGCGGATCGCGGCATCCATGGAGCTCGGATACAAGTTCACGCCGCGGACGATCACCATGTCGTCGACCCGGCCGAGAATCCCGCCGCGCAGCGCGAATTCCTCCGCCGGCGTGGCGGGCAGGACCTCCGGGCGCACGAGGTCGCCCGTGCGGTAGCGCAGCAGCGGGCACGCCACGCGGCCGAGCGTGGTCAGCACGAGCTCTCCCGTGCCACCCGGGGCCACGGGCATCTCCCCGCCCGGCTCGAGCACTTCGCAGAGGTAGCTGCCGTGCATCAGGCGGAGCCGGTCCGGCTCGCCGGGCACGCCGTAGGAGACCGGGCCGATCTCGGTCATGCCGTGGTGATCGACCACCACCGCGCCGGACCACTCCGATTCGATCCGGGCGCGCACCGCCGGCACGCTGCCGCCGGGCTCGCCGGCCACGAGGATGCGCTTCACGCCGGAGCGCGCGAGCTCCAGCCCCTCGGCGCGGGCGACTTCCGCGAGGCGCAGCGCGTACGTGGGCGTGCAACAGAGCAGCCGCGGCTGCTGCGCCAGGAGGAAACGAAGCCGCTCGGCGCTGCTCAGCCCGCCCGCGGGGATCGCCCGGACCCCGAGTTGCACGGCGGAATCGAAAGCGGCCCAAAAACCGAGAAAGGGCCCGAACGAGAAAGCGAAGAACGCCGCGTCGCCCGGCGTGGCTCCGGCCTGCCGCCAGACCACCTTCCAGTTCTCCAGCACCCACTGCCAGCTCGCGGCGTCGTCGAGCCACGCCAGGGCCCGCCCGCTCGTCCCGCTGGTCTGATGAAACCGGACGTACTGCGCGAGCGGGTACGTCTGGGTCGTGCCGTAGGGCGGATGCTCGGCCTGGTCCCGCGCCAGCTCGTCCTTCGTCGTGAACGGCATCCGGGCCCGGAACAAATCGAGCGACTCGAACCCGCCCAGTCCCTCGGCCGCGGCCAGTTTCCCCCGGTAAAACCGGTTGGTCGGCGCGATCGCGCCGATCAGCCGGTTGAGGGCGGCGAGCTGCTGCGACGCGAGGTCCGCCATCACGTCAGGTCCGCGGCGACGAAGGCGCGGCGCCCTGGACCGCCGCGGCCCGGGCGGCCTTCGGCGCGGGCGCGGGCTTGTAGTAGCTCACGAGGCAGCCGCCGCCCGCCGCCATCAGGATGCCGAGATAGAACTGCCAGGGCGCGCCCGCGAATCCGTCCTTCGGCGGATGCAGGATCATTCCGGCGATTGCGTTCACGATGGGCGCGCCCGCGAAGACGATCGACATGACCACGGCCGGCGTGCCCTTCGCGCCGAACGCGAGCAGGATGCCAAAGGCTCCGATCGCGCCGAGGGTGCCCGCAAAGAGCGAGATCCACGCTCCCTTGCTCGGGAAACTCCAGTTGGCGCCCTGCAGCTTGAGCAGGATCAGCGGCGCCAGCACCGCCACGATGAAATAGGCGATGCCCACGAGCAGGAACGCCTTGTAGCGACCGAACTCGGGATCCTTCATGGCCATCTGGCCGCTGTGCAGGAAGACTCCGTAGAGCCCCCAGGTGGAAACGGTGAGGAGTGCGTAATAAAGCCACTGCATGGGAGGAAGGAAAAGGGGGCCGGGGCGCGCGGTCGAGATCAGGGCGAGAGCAGCGCCGCCAGCTTCGCGCGCAGCTCCGGCGGGATCGGCGCCTTGCGCAGCGCGCGCGGGTGGGCGTCGAGCTCGACGTGGACGATCGAGAACGCCCCGTTCGCCAGCAACGCGCGTTCCGCGCCCTCGCCGTGAAAAATCCAGAACCCGTAACGCAGGCTCGTGGTGCGCAGTTCCTCCAGGCGGAGGGCCACTTCGAGCGTCTGCTCGAAACGCGCCGGCCGGTGGTACTTGCACGCCACCTCCAGCCTCGGCCAGCCCTGGTGCACCGCGCCGTCCGACGTGTGCACGCGCGAGCCGAGGGAACGGAAGAAGGCATGCTCCGCGCATTCGACGAACTTCAGGAAGTTCGCGAAGTGCATGATGCCGGCGAGGTCGGTGTCGGCGAACTCGACGAGCCGATGATACCGGAAATGGAACTGGGACGGGAGGTCCATGGCGAAGGCGGTCACGCGGGCGGGCGCACGATGTGGCCGAGGAGCTGGGTGAAGCGGGCGGACATCGCCGCGGCGGTGAACCTGCGCTCGACCCCGATGCGGCCGGCATGGCCGAGCGCGGCGCGGCGCGAGGCGTTGCCCAGCAGATCGTTCCAGGCGTCGGCCAACGAGGCCGGATGCCGGGGCCGCACGCAGACGCCGCCTCCGGTCGCCGCGATGATCTCGGGGAACGACGCCGACGCGGGCTGGACGACGGGCACGCCGCACGCCATCGCCTCGATCACGTAGAGACCGAAGGCCTCCGGGTACGTGACCGGCACCGAGAAAAGCGACAGGCTGCGCAGGAAATCGATCTTCGCCTCGCGGCTGAGATTGGGCAGCCAGTCGACCCGCGACTCCAGCCCCGCGCTCGCCACGCGCTGCTTCATCTCCCGGATGAACGGCTCGTCTCCGGCGGTGGCGGCTCCGGCAATGCGCAGCCGCGTGACCGTGTCGCCGCGCTGGAGCGCCAGCGCGATGAAGGCTTCGAGCAGGATCGCCAAGCCCTTCTCGCGGGTCATCCGGGCCAGGTAGCCGATCGCCGGCACCCGGGGCGGAGGCCCGGGCGGAGGAATTCCCTCGAGGGAGATGCCGTTGTACAGGATGTCGACGCTATCCTCCGGCAGCCCGAGGCGCTCGCGCATGAACGAGGCATAGGCCCGGCTCGGTGCAATCAGCATCTCCGCCGCCGGCAACCGCCGGGCGAGGGCCAGCCAGCATTGCTCGCGATACGGCGGCGGGAGGCTGTCCAGGAACGTGTCCTCGCCCTGGAAGAACACGACCACCGGCGCGCCCAGCCGCCGCTTCAACTCCGGCGCCAGACCCGCGAGGAGCGCGGTCGAGAGGCACACGACGTCGGGCTTGCCGATCTGTTCGAGCCACTCGAGCAGCTTGTCGAGTTCCTTGCGCAGCGCGCTTTCCCCGACGTTGAGCATCGCGAGGGTCATCTCGCCGTGCTCGCGCGCGGACGTCATGTGGCTGTGCCGCGCCGCCCACCGCAGCAGGCCGCGGGAGTTGAAGAGGCGGTCGAGGAGCCGCGGCGTCTTCCGGAAAAGCGAGAGCTTCTGCTGCAGGTAGACGTTGATGCCGCCGAAGAACACCGGCACCCGGCTCAGCCCTTCGAGCGCGGTCTCGTCGAGCGTGAGCGGCAGGTACATCGGCGCGATGGTCACGTCGTGACCCGCCAGGTGCAGTTCCCGCGCGAGCGCATTGTCGCGCATGCAGGCGCCGCAGTAGTAGCTGCCGGTGCCGGGAGAGAGGAAGACGATCTTCACGCGTCAGCAGGAGAAGCCGAAGGCGGGAGAATCTCCAGGATCCAGGCCAGCGCCTCGCCGGTCGGCACGCCCAGCCGGTTGAAGCGGCCGTGGCAGGTCGGCCCTCCCGTGGGACCGAAGCGGCGGGCCGCGAAATCCTCCGCCGCCACGGCGAAAAATCCGATCGGCGTGCTCACGAAGGGAATCCTGAATCGGTGCAACAGCTCGCCGAGCGGAATCCGGCCCGCCCGGATCGCCTCCCGCTGGACCGGCGTGAACTGGTCGAGGGCAATCGCAATCACACCGTATTCCACAATCCGATCGTCCGCCTGGGTGCGAAGAAAAACCTCTCGAAAATAAAGGGCGCCGTCCTCGCCCGCACGCAGGACCTCGACCCGCAGCGGGCTGCCGTGAAACGCCGCCAACGTGGACGTCATGTCCTGCCCGTGTACGAGCAGGCCTCGGTCCGGCTCGGGCATCCGGTCTCCAGGCAACGGCACGAGCCCCTCGACTGCCAGGCCGCACGTCTCCCGCATGAAGCGGCGCAGCGTCTCGGGCAGGCCGCGGGCGAGCGGGTGTTCGGCGGTGGGCACGGCGACGGCGCGGCTTCCGGAGCTCAGACGATCTTGGTCGTGCGGTGCTGCTGCAGGAAGAACTCGTGCAGGAGCGTGTCGACGCAGAGCAGGCCGTCGCGCGACAGCAGCACCGCGTCCGGCGTGACCTGGAGCAGTCCTTCCGCCTCGAGGTGTCCGAGCTGGGCCACGAAACGGGCGGCGATATCGACGCCGAACTTCTCCCGGAAGTAGCCGAGCCGCACCCGGCCGAGCTTCATCTGCAGGATGAACTCCCGGATCATCCGCTCCTCGGGCGAAGTGCGGAAGGCCCGCTTTACCGGCAGTTCGCCCGCGGCGATCGCCGCCAGGTACGGTTCCATCTCCGTCAGGTTCTGGTAGTGCACGCCCGCCGCGTGCGAGAACGACGCCACGCCGAGCCCGAGCAGGTCGGCGCCCGACCAGAGTTCGTCGCGATACACGAACTTCGTCCGCTTCGGATCGAGCACCGCGGTGTACCCGCTCGCGATGGTGTACCCGGCTCCCTCGAGGGCCGCAAACGCCTCCTTCACCCAGCGCCGCTTCGTCTGCCAGTCGGCGACGGGAGCGACCAGCTTCCCCTGCTCCTTCATCTCCTTGTAGATGGTGGTATTGTAGGGGACCTCCATCTGGTAGATCGTCACGCTGTCCGGCCGCAGCGCGATGGTCTGCTCGATGTTCCGCTGCCAGTTCGCCTCCGTCTCCTCGACCATGCCGGCGATGAGGTCGACGTTGATCTGGTCGAACTTCTCCGCCCGCGCGCGCTCGTAGGCGGCGAAGACTTCGCCGGACCGGTGGGCGCGGCCGTTGATCTCGAGGATGTGATCGTCGAAATTCTCGATGCCCAGGCTCAGGCGCGTGACCCCCACCTGCTTGATCGCGCTCAGCTTCGCGGCGTTGAGCGTGCCCGGCTCACCTTCGAACGCGACCTCCTCCGCCTCGTCCCACGGCAGGATCGCCTTCATCCGGTCCGTGAGCTCGGCGAGCTGTTTCGCCGAAAGGTAGGACGGCGTGCCGCCGCCGAAATAAACGAAGTGCGGCTTGCGTCCCTGGATCAGCGGCCGCTCGGAGAGCGCCTTCAGCTCGGCGATGGTGGCATCGAGATACGTCTGGATCTCCTTCGCGTTCTTGTCGGTGTAGACGCGGAAATAGCAGAAATGGCACCGTTTCCGGCAGAACGGAATATGGTGATACACCCCGAGCTTCGTGCCGGGAACCGACTCCGAGTTCAGCGCCATCTCGACCTCGACCTTCTGGTGGTCGGACCAGAACGAGAACGGCGGATAGTTGGAGACGAAATAATTCCCGGCCAGGGTCGAGGAGGTCTTGGAGGGAGCGGAGGAGGCGGGTTCTGGGTTCATGGCGGGAAAACGAATTCTGAACGCTAAGGTCGCGTCGGCGAGGCAGACGCGTCCCATGGGGAGACGGGTGCGTCCAATCTGGCGCAAGTCGCGCCGTCCCTCAAGCCACCGCTGACGAACCACGGCGGATTGCGGGCCGGCGAGTCCCTCACTTCACGGCCGCGCCGCGGGCCTGCACTGCAAAGACCGTGCCTTTCTCGCCTCCGACCACCAAGCGGCCCTGGCCGAAGGCAGGCGACGCCACCAGCGCCTCGCCGAGGTCGAGCCGCCAGAGTTCGGCTCCGGCCGCGAGACCGGCAGCATACAGGCGGCCGTCGCTCGATCCGAACACGACGCCATCGTCGAACAGGATCGGGGAGGCCTCCACGCGTCCACCCGTGGGAAACTTCCAGACCGCGGTCCCCGCCTGCCGGTCGATCGCATGCAGGTGTTTGTCGCGCGAGCCGATGAGCACGAGGCGCTCGTTCACCGCCGGTGAGCTGAAAAATGGCAGCGCCCGGTCCTGGTACGTCCACGCCACCCTGCCCTCGGTCACATGAAACGCGACGACCTCGTTGCCATGATTGCTGCCGTAGGCCATCGGGCCGTGGGTCGCGATCGACGAAAGAATCTGTGCGCTGGTGGGAATCTTGTGCACCGGCGTGCCGTCCTTGAGGTTCACGACGTGAAGCTGCGAGTCGCACCCGCCGAAGACGAGGTAACGCCCGTCGACCACTGCGGGCGACCCGTTGATGTAATCGTCGGTCTTGTACGTCCACACCACCCGCCCGTCCGCCGCCTGCAGCACGCGCGTGGTGCCGTCGTAACCGTTGATCAAAACCCACTCTCCCGCCCCATCGGGGGCAGGAATCACGATCGCGCCCGAGCTCATCTTGTCCTCGCCGGAAAACTGCCAGGCTTCCGCGCCGGTATCGAGGCGAAGCGCATAGAGCCGGCCGTCGTTGGCGGCGACGTAGACCCGCTCGCGCCCGACCGCGGGCGCGGCCGCGATCGCATCCTTGGCCGTGAAGCGCCACACCTCCCGACCGGTCGCGGCCTCGAGGCAGTGCAGCACCCCTTTGGCGGTGCCCACGTAAATCCGTTCGCCGGCGATCGCCGCTTCGGCCGTGACCGGACCGTCGGCGGCAAAGGTCCACGCCGTCACCGGGTCCTGCGGCACCCGCGCGGCCACGCGGCCGCCGAGCGTCGGTCCGCCGCGGGTCATCGCCCAATTTACCTCAGCCTCCGGGGCCCGCGCCGCGGCCTGCCGGACGGCAGGCGCGCCCGGCCGGTCTCCGCAACTGGCCGCCAGCAGGCTGAGGAGCGCAAGGCAGCCGAAGCGCCCCAGCGCCGCTCGCACCGGCAGCGCCGGACGGGTCCGGCCTTTCCCGGCGGACGACGGACGGTGCTGGCCGTGAGAATCAGGCATGCCCGAAAACACGCCGGTACAGTGCGACGGAGTCGGCGGGCTGCAACGGGCGCGGGTTGAATTTCCCGGTCCACTGCCGGTCGGCGTCCTGCGCCAGCGCCGTCCAGTCGGACTCGGGCACGGTCACCGGCGGGATCTGCGCGGCGCCGACGAGGCCGTCGACCCAGGCGTCGAGCGGCGCGGGGCTGACGCCGAGCTCGGCCAGCAGCGTGGAGAAGCGTGCATAGAGCGCGGCCGCCTCGGGCACGGCGGCGTTGAAGCGCAGCACGTGCGGCAGCATGAGCGCGACGGCGTAGCCGTGGACCACGTCGTAGCGGGCCGTGAGGGGATTGGCCGTCGCGTGGGCGGCGCCGAGCATGCTGTTCTCGATGGCGAGGCCGCTGAGGGCGGCGCCGAGCAGCATCCGGCCGCGATCCTCGGCCGAGGGGCGGCCGGCGAGCACGGCCCCAAGCGCGGGCGCGAGTTCGCGAAACGCACCCTCGGCATAGAGGGCGGAAAGCGGATTGCGTTTCGTGCACACCGCCGCCTCGAGGGCATGGGCGAGCGCGTCGAGCCCGGTCTGCACCGCGACCGAGCGCGGCAGCGTCGCCGTCAGATCGGGATCGAGCAGCGCCACCTGCGGCCGCGCCTTGGGATCGCCGCAGGCCATCTTCTCGTGGGTGTCGTCGCGGCTCACGAGCGCGTATGACTGGCACTCGCTGCCCGTGCCCGCCGTCGTCGGGATCGCGATCAGCGGCAGGAGCGGTTTCGCGGCCTTGCCATAGCCGTGATAGTCGCGCATCCGGCCGCCGTTGGTCAGGAGGAAGTTCGCCGCCTTGGCGGTGTCCAGGCTGCTGCCGCCGCCGAGGGCCACGATGCAGTCGAACGCCCTGCCCCGCGCGAAATCGGCGCACGCCGCGGCGTCGGCTTCGGACGGGTTGGCGTGCGAGTGATCGTAGGCGAACACCGGCAGCCCGGCCGCCTCGAGCAACCCGCGCGCCGCGTCGATGTGGCCCGCCTGGGCGAGGCCGGCGTCGCTCACGAGCAGTACGGCGGAGCCGCCGCATTCGCGAACGCAGGCGGGCAGTTCACGCAGCGATCCCGGGCCGAAGACGAGTTTGGGTGCGGGGCGCGACGCGAACGGTGCAGGCATGAAAGGGCGGGAAACTCAGCTCACGCCGCGGCCCGGCAGCCGGCGCACCGGCGCGGCGCGCGCGGAAGAAACGGCGGACACGGACGGCAAACGTCGCGGGTCTTCCGTGGCGCGAGAACGACCGGCATCGTGAGTCCGGGGCTGACTGGGTTCAGACCGCGACGAGATCGCCCTGGAGGGCGCGCCGGCGGTAGAGGAATTCGAAGAGGTTGCCCTCGTGGGGCTGCTCCCACTGGACGCGGTTGGTCGGATACGGCCCGATGTTGAGCCGCTCGATGTTGGTGCTCGTCATCAGTTCGCCGATCCAGGCCCGGTTGCCGGTGAAGGCCGAGACGACGAGCGACTCGCCGATCGAGGCGATCATCTTCTCCTGCGGCACCTGGAGGATGCTCGCGAACGGGAACATGAACTCGGTGTTGGCGAGCGGATGCTCGAGGCTCTCGCAGAAGATGAGCGTCGGCTGCAGGAACGTCTGGCCGTGGGCCTCGATGAGGCGCGGGCCCTGACGGTAGCGGGCGGTGACGTCCTCGGCGCCCGGCGTCTGAAGCAGTTCGTCGATGCGCTCGTTGATGCCGCGGGCCATGGTCGGGTTGGCGAAGCCGCAGAGCAGCGCGTTGGGATCATGACGCGGAAGCGGGACGATCGCGGCGAGCTTGCGCGCCAGGGCATCGGCGATGTCGCGCGCGTGGTGGCCGGTGAGCACCGAGGAGGCGTTGATGCAACTGCGGCCGCCGTTGGACGAGATCGACTGCGCGATGACATCGAGGTGCTTCGACCAGTCGCCGGCAAAATCGTCGCCGATCAGCACCTTGCTCCGGCCGGAACCGTGCACCTGGATGTGGCGGTAGGGAGCGTACTTCTTCAGCGTAGTGTCGTTGCCGAACGCGATCGCGCGGCCGGTGCCGAAGAGCAGCGCATCGCCGCCGTCGTGCGTCGTCGGATAAAAGCCGAACGCCTCCTTCGGGAAGCCCGCCGCGATCAACGCCTGGAGCAGGCGGAACGGCGTGAGCGGGTCTTCGCGGCCGGGCTTGAGCACGACGGGCACCTTCATCACGGGCGCCGGCAGCCAGAGCGAGTTGACGCCGGGAGAATTGCTCGGGAGCAGCACGCCGAGGCTGTCGGTCTGCGGGAAGAAGTTCACCTCGAGCCCGTCCTGCCGGATGAAACCGCGATCGAAAAGCTCGAGCGGCATCCCGCGCGTGAGCCCGGCGAGGATGGCGCGGATGTTGGCCATCGCGGCGTGCACCTTGCCCATGTTCTGGCGGCCGAGGCTGTGCGGCAGGCCCGTGAGCTGCGACAGGGCCTGCACGTAATCCTCAGGGCTCTGCAGCCGGCCGTCGTCGCCCCAGGGCAGGTTGCCCTTGAGGAACAACTCCGCGGCCTTCTCGCAGTACGCCACGAGCGTGGCGGTGGGAATGGCGTGCAACGCCTCGACGGCGCGCGGCAGGTGCTGCAGGTCGCGGCGGATGAGGCCCGAATTGGCGACGCTGATCTCGAGCGCCTGGCCTTCGACATTGAAGGCGATCTTGTCGAGGCTGCGGTAGGACTGGCCGAGACGAAGGACAGGAATATGGATCGGAGCGCTCATGAGGGGAGGACCACGAAACACACGAAATGCACGAAAGGGATCACGCGCGAGCCAGAGGCCGCGAGGTGGGAGGCTTTCGTGTGTCTCGTGTGTTTCGTGGTAGGAACGGGCTGGCGCCTTAGTAAACGCCTTCGATGATGGTCTTGGTGAGGGACTGGAACGGGCGGACGTCGCCGACGCCGTCCCAGGGAAACTCGTCGCACGGCGGGCGGCGGATGGCTTCGTCGCGCTCGAGGAAGCGCGGCATGAAGAACTCCTTCGTCATCGTGGTCAGTTCCACGCGGCCATACTCGCCGTAGGGCATCGTCTCCTCCGGCTTGTCCGGGTTCACGATGCGCAGCACCGCGCGCGGCTGCGGCGCGTAGTAGGTGAGGCTGAAGTTGTCGGCCTTGGTGATCTTCTTGCTGATCGCGAGGCCCATGAGGGTGTTGCCGTAGGTGGGGGCGAAGTTGATCTTTCCCTCGAGCACCTCCTCGACGACGAAGCGCACGTACTGGGGCGTCATCGTCGTGCCGCCGACGAACACCCCCTTCAGACCGGCCTTCACCAGCGACATCCGCTCGGCGAGATTCTCCAGCAGGCGCGGCGTGGTGAACATGCACTGGATGTTCCGGTGCCGCATGATCGTCGCGGCCTGGTCGATGACGTGCTCCTGGTACTTCCGGGCCATCGCCATCTCGCCCATGCCGATCAGCCGCTTCACCCAGCGCGGGTCGAGGTCGACGAAATAACACGAGCCGCCACGGTAGTTGGCGAGGTGCTCGACCGCGAGGCGCAGCCGGCGCGGCCCGGTCGGGCCCACCATCAGCCAGTTGGCGCCCTTCGGAAAAAAGTCGGGGCCGTAGTGGTCGCTGAACTCCTCGTAATCGACCTTGTAGTCGTCCCAGCCGATGCGCTGCTTCGGCATGCCGGTGGTGCCGCCGGTCTCGAAGACGTTGTACGGCCGGCCGGCGAACGCGCGGGGCACGAACCGCTCGGGCTGCTCCTTGCGCAGGACCTCGTCGTCGAAGTGGTCGAACTTCGCGATGTCGGCGAACGTCTTCACCTCCTTCTTCGGATCCCACCCCGCCTGCGCGGCCCACTTGAGCCAGTAGTCGCATCCGGTTTCGGGCGAGAAATGCCACGCGATCATCTCGCGCGTCCAGGCATCGAGCGCCGTCTGGGCTTGGGGAACGGTGAGGGTGCTGCTCATGAGTTGAAGGGAAGTGACGGGAAAACTACGGGGAATGCGTGACGTCCGCCGCCTCCCAGGCGGCGGAGGCACCACGGCCCCGCACCGTCCGCGCCTCACTTGCCGATGGCGAAGAGGTGCGTGTGCGTGGTGACGAAGAGGTGGTTGTTGGCGATGACCGGGGTGCAGTACACGGGCGAATAGAAGTCGACCTTGCCGATCAGCTTCATCTCGCGGCCCGCCTTCAGGATCACGAGCTCCCCGTCCTCGTTGCCGCAATACACCTTGCCGTCGGCGACCAGCGTCGAAGACCAGATGCGGCTGTTGGTCGGATAAACCCAGACCTGCTTGCCGGTCTTGATGTCGATGGCGTGGATGTTGCCGTTGTACTCCGCCTGGTAGATCAGGTCGCCGTCGATGCTCGGCGTCGAGATTGTCCGGCCGATGTCGCGATTGACCCAGACCGCCTTGCCCGTGATGTCGCCGCGGCCGTTGAGGTCGATGCAGCTCAGCATGCCGACGCCATCGCCGTGCTCCGGGTCCTGGCCGATGGCCATGTAGGCGCGCTCGCCCTGCACGACGACGGTCGCGATGATCTCGCTGGGGCCGTCGTGCGTCGCGTACTTCAGCGGCGAACCGTTCTTGCTGCGGTACTCCGGCGGATTGGCGTCGTAACGGAAGAGCTCCTTCAACGCCGGGAAACCTTCCGGGTGCTGGTACGGCTCCATCTCGTAACCGTAGCAGAAGCCATCGCCGCCGCCCCAGACGAGCATCGGCTTGCCCTTCACGGTCGCCTGCGCGGCCGAGCTCCAGCTCGCGTGGAGCACGCGCTTGGAGACGCCCGAGGCTTCCTCGGCGAGCACCTTCCCGGTAGCCTTGTCCACCGACACGAGCGCGGGCGCGAACGGCGCGGGAATGTTGAGGTGCGACCAGTCGACGCCGTTGGACGTCGCGACCACGATCTTGTCCGCCAGCACCAGCGGCGAGCAGCTCGAGACGTTGTGCGGAAAGATGCCGAGATCGTTGCGAATGTCGGTGACCCAAAGGATGTCGGCGTGCTTTTCCGTCGGCGTGAACGGCTTGTCGCCCACGGCCGAGAACTTCGCTTCATCCATGAACGGTCCCTGGTTGCCGTCGGCCAGCCCCTTCACGTCGAAGCAGATCAGTTCGCCGCGATTGGAGACCACATAGCCGCGGTCACCATCGATCGCCGGCGATGAGCAGAGCCCCACGAATTCCCAATCGCTCACCTTGCCGGCGCCGACCTTCGGGATGATCAACTGCCAGAGGAATTCGCCGGACTTCTCGTCGAACACCATCAGCACGCCCCGGTCGCCCACCTGCGAGGCGTCGCGCGGCGATTCGTTGTTGGTGCCGACGAACACGCGGCCGCCGGCGACAACGGGCGTGCCGTAGGTCTGGGAGCCGAGCTTCGCGATCCACCGGACGTTCTTCGTCGACTTCGGGTCGATCGTCTCGCTTTTCGGCAGAAATTTGCCGCTCACGATGTCGTCGGGGATGCCCGTGGCCTCGGCCCGCATGTTGCGGTCGGCCCGGCCGCCCCACATCGGCCAGTCGCCGGCGTGGACCGCGGAGGCCGTCAGGCTCGCCGCCAGGATCGAAAGAGAAAGATAGGTGCGCATGCTCGAAGGAATCTGCCGGGTGGAAAGCGCGGGACCCTCGCCGCGCGGGTGGTGACGAACGTTGGCTGCGGGAAGAGGGCACCCCGCCGACACACGGTTGTTTTTGGAAACGGGCTCACTCATTGGCCGTGAGGGAAAGGTTGTCGATGTAGACCCGCTTCTGGCTCTGCGGGGAGAAGGCGAACACGCCGGGCGCGCCGTTCGGGTGCAGTTTGTTCTGCCGGATCTCGATCGTCCACTTGTCCGGCTCGGGCTTGCCGCGCTCCCAGACCTTGGCGCGCACGAAGCCGCCCTCGCCCGTCTTGTCGGCGTCGACCCGCGTCTTCAGGCGGTACCACGTGTTGGGAATCACATCGAAGGGCACGGATTCCTTCACGCGCTCGTGATTGCTCGTGATCTCAAGGATCCGGCTGTTGCCGGTGAGGGCGATCAAGTAGCGCTGGTTGACGACCCCGACCGTCGACATGATCCGCCGGGTGCCGTCGGTCATGACGTCGGCCTCCAGCGTATAGTTCTTCATGTCGGTCTTGCCGACGAAGTTCATCGTGCGCTGGAACAGGATCACATCGAGCCGGTTGGCGGCGACCTTGCTGCCGTCCTTCTCGAGGATGTGCCACTTCACGCGCGCGCCGAGCCAGGGCAGCGGCGGGAACGCGACGGCCTCGCCGGCCTCGTTCTTCTGGTTGAGCGCGGTCGAGTCGAAGTTCTCCTTGTAGCCGTAGCCGGCGACGAGACGGCCGCGTGTCGTGGCGGACAGATTGTTCCACTTCGCCATGAACTGGCCGGCGGAGAGCCTGGCGGTGGGCGCCGCCTTCAGCTTGCCCCCGCTCATCTCGGCGTCGACCTCCGACTTCACCAGCGCCGTGGGGGGCACGAACTTGGACCACGTGACCTCGTTCGTCACCGCGCGCACGCGGCGGCCGGCGGCGTCGAGCCCGTACACGGTGAAGTTCACCGTGTCGCCCGGCGACATCGCGAACTCGGCCGGCACGACCTGGAGCTGCGTGATCGGCCCCTTGGAAGGCGCTTCCGGCGCAGGCGCGGCCTTGGCCACGGGCACGCTGGCCGCGCTGGCCTTCGGGCCGAAGCAGTGCAGGGCCTCCTTGGTGAAGATGAAGACGGCGTCGCCGTAGAAGGACGGAGCACCGAGGCAGGGCGCACCCATCTGGTTCACCGAGATGACGCTGGCCTTGTCGCCGGCGTCCTTGAGCACGTGCACCGTCCCGTTGTGCATCGGCACGTAGAACTTGCCGTCGGCGAACGCGGGCGAGGCGTGGAGCTGGTCGGGCGCGAGCTTCTCCTGCCACAGCGTCTTGCCCGTGGCGGCGTCCGCGGCGAGCAGGCTGCCGGTGGCGATCGTGCAATAGACGCGGCCGTTGACGAGGATCGGCGAGCTGCTGAACGACACGAACTCATCATTGCGCCACACCTCCGCGTCCTTCCCGAGCACGAGGGGTTTCTGCCCCGTGGGATAGGTCGTGGGTATCTTCAGCTCGACAAGCCGGCCGTGGCTCGTGCTGTCCACGTTTTCCTTGCCGTGCACCGCGATCAGGCGGTCCGGCCCGGCGAGAACGATGTCGGCATTCACGCCGGCCTGCGAGAGCCGGAAGCGCCAGACCGGCTCGCCGGTGCGGGCGTTGACGCACACGACATTGCCGCAGCCGGTGCCGGCGTAGAAAACCCGCTGGTCGCCGAGATTGCCGAAGACGGGCGTCGCGAACGTGCTGTCGAGCGGCTCGATGCCCGGCGTGGAGAACCACACGAGCTCACCCGTGCGCTTGTCGAAAGCGTAGAAACGATTGCGGGCCGGGCCGTCGGCGCCCCAGTTGGCCGTGATACCGTCGGTGATCACGAGCGGACCGTCGATCGCGAGCGAACCGGTGCGGCCGTTGGGGAAGGTGAGCCGGCCGAACTCCTCGACCATGGAACGCTGCCAGAGCAACTTGCCGTCGCGCGTGAACGCCATCAGGTGACCCCAGGTTGATTCCAGGAAAACGTTGCCCGTCTCCTCGTCGACGATCGGCGCGCCGATGGCATAGCGGTTGTAGGTCGTGTCGCTCAGGTAATCCCGAAAGCGATACTCCCACAGCTTCTCTCCCGTCTTCACGTCGAGGCAGAGCAGCGTCTCCTCGACGTCCGTCGTCTCCCCATAGAAACCGAATGCGTACACCCGGCCGTCGGCGATGACCGGTGCGCCGGCGCCCCGCACCTTGAACGACCAGCGGTGATTCGGACCGCCGACCTCGAGCTTGTCGGGCAGCTTCACGCTGGCCTTCGAGACGCCCGTCTGGTCGGGACCGCGCCAGTTGAGCCAGCCGGACGCAGCCGGGAGGGAATTGACACCGAGACTTCCGGCCAGGACCAGAGGCAGTAGGCGTGCTGAGATACTCATGGGAACGAAACGGGGTGGAAGCGACGCGAGCGGCCCACTTTGCGGCTGCGGGCGAGGTCCGCAAGGGGAACCGAAAAAAACGAACGGGGAAAGCGCAACGCAGCGGTGCGCGCAGGCGCCGGTCGTGAACGCGAAGGAACAAAGAACCGATCGGAACCGGAATTCCGGGCCGGCGCGCAATCCGCACGACGCCGCACCCGCGTTGCCGGTGCGTCGTCCGCGCCGACCGGAAGACGCTCCGCTGCGCCGGAAGGTGCGGACCGCAGGATCGAAATTTCTCCCGCATGTGCCGGCTCCGTTCCGCGCTGCAACCGCTCTAATGCACATCGCAGCCGGATTAATAAAGTGACGCTGGCCTCTCCCGATGGCACCTCCGGAGGCGATTCGCCGGAATATGGCTTGAAATGCCAAGTCGTTCGCCAACTCTGCTGGGCTTTTGGCGTTTCCGTTCCCACGACTTTTCCGCCTCCGACAGCCCTCATGTCCTCCTTCCTTCCCGCACTCGCCCGGTGGGTCCGCGCTGCTGCTGCGCTGACCGGTGTCGTTCTCCTTACCGGCTGCGACAAGATCAACTTCTGGCGCATGGATGGCCACCAGTCCACGATCGTCGTGGATGGGCCGGTGGCGCGGGAGCAGCTCCACATCTTCTATGTCACCTGCTGGGTTTCGCTGGTGATTTTCGTCATCGTCGCCTCGGTGCTCACGTTCGCGACGCTGAAGTTCAAGGCGCGGAACGAGGCCGACGAGCATGCCGAGCCGCCGCCGCAGGGGCACGGCAATCCGCTCGTCGAGCTGGGCCTTATCGGCGCCTCGGTCCTGGCTCTCGTCGTCATCGCGGTCCCGACCCTCCGGGGCATCTGGTACAGCTTCGATGTGCCCGAGGCGGACAAGGCGAACGCGTACGAGGTGAACAGCATCGGCTACCAGTGGTGGTTCAAGTTCGAGTACCCCGGCGAACTCGTGCCGGTGAACGACACCGGCGCCAAGGCGCCGCTCGTGACGGGCAACGAGCTGGTCATCCCCGCCGGCCGGCCGATCCGCCTCAATCTCCGCACGGTCGACGTGATCCACTCCTTCTGGCTGCCGAAGCTCGCCGGCAAGGTCGACATGATCCCGAACCGCGCGAACCACATCTGGTTCAAGGCGGACAAGCCCGGCTATTTCTGGGGCCAGTGCGCCGAGTACTGCGGCGACTCTCACGCCGTGATGCGCTTCCGGGTGATCGCCCTCGAGGAGAAGGAATTCAAGGAATGGCTGGAACAGCAGTCCCAGCTCGGCCGCAAGGTGGCAGTGACCGCCGACGACGCCAACCGGCCAAAGCCGCAGTTCGCGGCGCTCCGCGCCTTCAAGACCAATGAGGTCGGCGTCACCGCCGCCTACGACGTGAATCCGCTCGAAGCCTGGCGCGCGAAGCAGATGCCCGAGAAGGATGAAAGCGCGGCGCTGGTCGCACAGGGCCGCGAACTTTTCCGCGCCAAGGCCTGCGTCACGTGCCATGCGGTGCGCGGGCACGAAGGCGTGGGTGTCACCGCGCCGGACCTGACGCACATCGGTTCCCGCACGACGATTGCCGCCGGCCTGCTGGAGAACAACGTCGAGCAGCTCCGCCGCTGGATCCGCGATCCGGGCGCGGTGAAGCCGGGCAACAAGATGGCGCTCGCGTACGCGCGCACCGGCCCGGACGGCAAGCCGATCGACGGCATCAAGCTCTCGACCGAGGAGGAGATCGCCCTCGCGGCGTACCTGCTGAGCCTGAAGTAATCCTCCGCGGGACCACGGGCATCCCCTGCCCTTCGCCGTGCCGGCGATCCCGCACCCGGTTCCCCTTTCCCAAGTTTAAAACACATCCACACTCATGGACCTGGCCAAATCCGCCTACCTCACCAAGGAGGAGCACGCCCCGGCAAAGCCCAAACTGCTCACGCATCCCACGGCCAAGTCCGGCTTGATGGGATGGCTCACGACCGTCGATCACAAGCGGATCGGTTTCCTCTACGGGTTCTTCGCGCTGATCTTCTTCCTCGTCGGCGGCTTCGAGGCGCTGCTGATCCGCACGCAGCTCATGGTGCCGAACAACGACGTGCTGACGGCCCAGCAGTACAACACGATGTTCACGATGCACG
>ERZ761602.4076-NODE-4076-length-19402-cov-5.423683_pt1 | contig 19402 bp, 21 predicted proteins | sample MGYA00512165_ERZ761602 | MGnify/ENA primary metagenome ERZ761602 (study PRJEB28899, sample SAMN02445085) | bioreactor sludge metagenome | biome: EBPR sludge; isolation source: Thorneside wastewater treatment plant | place: Australia: Brisbane, Thorneside... | reverse complement strand
CGAACCCGCGTCATTAGCTTGGAAGGCTAAGGTTCTACCATTGAACTACTCCCGCCTGAGGCTCGGGAGGGACGCAGAACACCCGCCCATCTCACCAAGCAATGGACACGTGATTCGTATCCAACCCCATTGCTGTCAATTCGCTTCAAACTTCTGGTGGAGGAGGCTGGATTCGAACCAGCGTAGGCGTAAGCCAACAGATTTACAGTCTGCCCCCTTTAGCCACTCGGGCACCCCTCCACGAAGAACACAGGATTATGCCAGCTTTTTGCTGCGCGGCGCAAGGCGGGAACAAAAAGCTTGTCTACCAGTTCAGGCTCCCTGCGCCGTGCTGTTCGAGATATCGCGTCGCCTGCCCGAAATGGCCGCAGCCGATAAATGGCTTCGGCGGGCGCCGCGCCGACAGTGGCGACGGATGATTGCAGGTCAAGATCAGGCGGCAACCATCCCCGGCATCCACAATGGGTCGCCACGACTGGGCGTGTGCGCCCCAGAGCATGAAAACGGTCGGATGACTCCGAGCGACGATGGCGTGCAGAATTCGCCCGATCAGCACATCCCAGCCCTTGCCCGCATGGCTGGCGGGCCTTCCTTCTTCCACGGTCAGACAAGTGTTCAGCAACAGAACACCCTGTTTCGCCCACGTTTCCAGTGAGCCGCTTCGTCGCATCGGGACGCCGAGATCACGCTGCAGTTCCGCAAGGATGTTTCGCAAACTCGGCGGAATCGGCACCCCGTCGGGCACCGAGAAGGCCAGGCCGTGTGCCTGACCGGGGCCGTGATATGGGTCCTGCCCAAGGATGACAATACGCACCGATTCCAGAGGGGTAAGCTCCAGCGCTCGAAAAGGGCCAGGCGGGAAGATAGTGGCGCCTTGTTTGATTCGTTCAGCCAGAAAGCCCCCAAGGCGCTGGCCCTCGACCGACAAGAGGAAAGCATCCAACTCGTGCCGCAAGGATCCGGTTGCTTCGGTACTCGGCGGCCATGACGAAAGTCGCTCTACCGTAAGCCGGCCAGGCACAGGGGCCGCTGCGACCGATTCCTTCAATGGCATATCGAATAGTTCTCCGTCACGGCTCGGCCGGCCGGATTTGGTGCGACTCGCACTCAAGCCGATGCCTCTTACGCTGCACCGAACAATTGCGACAAGGCGGTGCCGGGATCGCGCGCCCGCATGAAAGCTTCGCCAACCAGGAAGGCATGGACGCCCGCGTCGCGCATGCACTGAACGTCTCTGGTCGTCAGGATGCCGCTTTCGGTGACCAGAATACGATCAGGAGGGACATCGCCGATCATGGACAGTGTGGTTTCCAGAGAGACCTCGAAACTGCGCAGATTGCGGTTGTTGATGCCGACCAGAGGTGTCTTCAGGCGCAAGGCACGGTCCAGTTCGGCCCTGTCATGGACCTCGACCAGCACCGCCATGTCGAGGCCGCGGGCGACGGCTTCCAGGTCAGCCATCTGCGCATCATCCAGGCAGGCAGCGATCAACAAAATCGCATCGGCCCCGATGACCCGCGCCTCGTACACCTGGTAGGCGTCGACCATGAAGTCCTTGCGCAGCACCGGCAACATGCAACTGGCCCGCGCCTGTTTGAGATAGTCAACCCCGCCCTGAAAAAACTGACGGTCGGTCAGGACCGACAGGCAGGCGGCACCTGCCTCGGCGTAACTTTGGGCGATGTCGGCCGGAATGAACTCCTCGCGCAACACGCCCTTGGATGGACTGGCCTTCTTGATTTCGGCGATCACGGCCGACTGACCCGCGGCGATCTTCTTTCGAATTGCCCCTTCGAAATCGCGGGTCAAGACCCGGCTTTCCGCGTCCTGGCGCATCGCCGCAAGTGACCGCTTCGTCAGCCCGGCAGCAATTTCCTCGCGCTTGACGGCGACGATGCGGTTGAGAATGTCACTCATGGGTATCCTTGCTCGGAGGCGGTGCAGCCTGGGGCGCCGAAGGTGTGGTTTCGCTTTTGAGGATACGCACGAACACCCGGTGCATGACGAGGCCAGCCAACAAAAACAGTGCTGACACGCCCAGGGCAATCCAGGTCCCCGGGTCCTGCAACAGGGTGCTCATGCGGCGGACTTGGTAAACGCGACGAAATCGCGCAGACGCTGGCGCGCCGAGCCCGACGCAAGCGTGGCGCGTGCCAGGGCAATACCGTCGGCGATGGAATCCGCCACATTGGCCGCGTACAAGGCGACGCCGGCGTTGAGCAAAACAATGTCTCGCGCAGCCCCCGACTGGTTTTCAAGTACCCCAAGCAGCATCGCCTGTGACTGTTCAGGCGTTTCGACCCGCAAGGCACGGGCGCTCGCCATGGGCAGACCGAAGTCTTCCGGATGGATCTCGTATTCCGTGATCTCTCCATTGCGCAATTCACCCACCAGGGTTGCGGCACCCAGGCTGACTTCGTCCATACCATCACGGCCGTAGACCACAACCGCATGTTCCGTGCCCAAACGCTGCAATGCCCGAACCTGTATACCGACCAGATCCGGGTGAAAAACACCCATCAGGATGTTGGGCGCAGCGGCGGGGTTGGTCAGCGGGCCCAGGATGTTGAATATGGTCTTGATCCCCAACTCCTTGCGCACCGGCGCGACATTCTTCATGGCGGGATGATGGTTCGGTGCGAACATGAAGCCAATGCCGGTCGCCGCGATGCAGCGTGCAATCGCGTCCGGCGGCAAATTGATGTTGGCGCCCAGGGCTTCGAGCACATCGGCACTGCCACTCTTGCTGCTGACACTTCGGCCTCCGTGTTTGGCCGTCTTGGCGCCGGCCGCAGCAGCGACAAACATGGAACACGTCGAAATATTGAAGGTATGGGCACCGTCCCCGCCAGTTCCCACGATATCGACCAGGTGGGTGGTGTCGGCCACATGAACCTTGGTGGAGAACTCACGCATCACCTGCGCGGCAGCGGTGATCTCGCCAATGGTCTCCTTCTTCACGCGCAGACCGGTGATCAGCGCCGCCATCAGCACCGGCGACACCTCCCCTTTCATGATCAGGCGCATGAGGTGCAGCATCTCGTCGTGAAAGATTTCGCGATGCTCGATGGTGCGCTGCAGCGCTTCCTGCGGGGTGATCTTGTGGGTATGGGGCATGGGCGTCTCCGGTTTCAGCGGTTGGGATTGTCCGACAGGGCGAGCTTGAGACCGAAGCCAATGAACATCAGCCCGGCGGCGCGGTCCATCCAGTGCATGGCGCGCTGCATGGTGCCGACCCGGCGTGAAGCCCAGCCGGCGAGCCAGGCATAGCCGAAATTGATGGGCAGCGAGTTCAGGTTGAACAGCAGTCCCAGCAGCAGGAAGGCAGTCACCTTGTCGTCGGTACCTGGGGCGATGAACTGCGGCACGAAGGCCAGAAAGAAAAGTGCCACCTTGGGATTGAGTACGTTGGTCAGGAACCCTTGACGGAAGATACGCCGCAGATCGGCCGGCTCGCGGCTCGCCCCTACGGAAGATGGCGCAACATAGGAGCCGCCCTTTGTCCGCAACAGCTTCACACCCATCCACATCAGGTAGGCGGCGCCTGCCCACTTGAGCACGGAGAAGGCGGTGGTGGATGTGGCCAGCAATGCGCCCACGCCCAAGGCGGCCGCAAACACATGCACGAAGCAGCCGCTGACGATACCCAGTGCCGCGACGATGCCGGCGCGCGCGCCGCTCCTGAGCGCGCTGCTCACGATGTAGAGCACGTCGGGGCCTGGCGTGAGGTTGAGCAGCCACCCGGCTGCGATGAACATCAGAAGCTGTGTCGTGTCAGGCATGGGCGTCTCATCGGGTCGGCTCAATAAAGGCCGGTGCGCACGGCTGCGGTCGATGGCGTGGGCGCTTCTGCAAAGAATCGCCGCACGGTGGCGATGGTGTGGTCGATGCCTGCCGTGTCCACATCGAGGTGAGTGACAAACCGCAGGCCGATGAGGCCGGTCGCCAGCACACCATTCGCCTTGAGGAAATCCAGCAGCGCCGGACCGCGCGCGTCGGCCACATCGACGAACACGATATTGGTCTCGGCCGACTTCACCGCAAGGCCGTCTATGCCCTGCAGGCCGTCTGCCAGACGACGCGCGTGGGCGTGGTCATCGGCCAGGCGGGCCACATGATGGTCCAGTGCGTGCAGCGCGCAAGCGGCCAGCATCCCAGCCTGCCGCAGGCCGCCGCCGGCCATCTTGCGGATGCGGCGCCCGCGTTGGATCAGTTCGTGCGAGCCGCACAGGGCCGACCCTACAGGCGCACCCAGGCCCTTGCTGAAGCAGACCGACAGGCTGTCGAAGTGGTCTGCGATCTCGCGCAGGCGGGCGCGCGCGCCCTGCCCCGGTGCTGCCGAAGCGACCGCCGCGTTGAACACGCGTGCGCCATCGAGGTGGGTGTTCAAACCTTTTTCGCGCGCCAGCGCAGTGGCACTGCGCAGGTAGTCGTCGGGCATCACGTGGCCGTTCCAGGTGTTCTCCAGGCACAGCAGGCGGGTGCGCGCGAAGTGCGGGTCGTCCGGCTTGATCGCCGCCGCAATGTCGGCGATCTGCATGCGGCCTTGCGCGTCCTGCGTCAGCGGTTGCGGCTGCACACTGCCGAACACCGCCGCGCCACCGCCTTCGTAGCGGTAGGTATGGGCCAGTTGGCCGACGATGTACTCGTCGCCACGACCGCAGTGCGCCAGGATTCCGCACAGGTTGCTCTGCGTGCCCGATGGCATGAACAGCGCGGCCTGCTTGCCGGTGAGCGCGGCGATGCGCTCCTGCAGCGCGTTGACGGTAGGGTCGTCGCCGAACACGTCGTCGCCCAGCGGGGCGGCCATCATCGCGGCCCGCATGGCGGTGGTGGGCTGCGTGACGGTGTCGCTGCGCAGGTCCACCGCGCTGCGCGAGGGATTTTCAGACATTTTCGGCCATTACCCAGCGTAAAAAGGTCATTGTTTGCTACGAATTAAGGACTGCTTTTCGATCGTTCGGCGCGAGGAAGTTGCGCAGCATCGCATGCCCGTGTTCGGTCAGGATGCTTTCCGGGTGGAACTGCACACCTTCGATGTCGAGCGCGCGGTGGCGCACCCCCATGATCTCGCCGTCGTCGGTCCAGGCCGTCACCTTCAGCACCTCGGGGCAGGTGGCGCGTTCGATCGCCAGCGAGTGGTAGCGGTTGACGGTGAACTGCGCCGGCAGACCGGCGAACACGCCCTCCTGGGTGGTGGTGATCACGCTGGTCTTGCCGTGCATGAGCTGCTGCGCTCGCACGATGGTACCGCCAAAGGCCGCGCCGATGCTCTGGTGGCCCAGGCACACGCCCAGGATCGGCAGCTTGCCCGCGAAGTGGCGGATCGCCGCCACCGAAATGCCGGCCTCCGCCGGCGAACAAGGGCCGGGTGAAATGACCAGCCGGTCGGGCGCCCGGGCGGCGATGCCTTCCAGTGTGATCTCGTCGTTGCGGAACACCTCGACATCGGCGCCGAGTTCGCCGAAGTACTGCACGATGTTGTAGGTGAACGAGTCGTAGTTGTCCACCATCAGGAGCTTGATGCGGTCCGTCATGCTGATCACTCCAGGCCTTCTTCCACCAGCTCGCTCGCCCGCAGCAGGGCGCGCGCCTTGTGTTCGGTTTCCCTCCACTCCATCTCGGGCACCGAATCCGCCACCACGCCGGCCGCCGCCTGCACATAGAGCTGGCCGTCCTTGACGATGCCGGTGCGGATCGCGATGGCCACGTCCATGTCGCCCGCGTAGCTGAGGTAGCCGCAGGCGCCGCCGTACAGGCCACGCTTGACGGGCTCGAGCTGGTCGATCAGCTCCATCGCGTGCACCTTGGGCGCACCGGTCAGGGTGCCGGCCGGGAAGGTGGCCTTGAGCACGTCCATGCTGGTCATGCCGTCCTTCAGGATGCCTTCCACGTTGCTCACGATATGCATCACGTGGCTGTAGCGCTCAACGACAAAAGCCTCCGTCACCTTGACGCTGCCGGTTTTCGCGATGCGGCCGATGTCGTTGCGCGCCAGGTCGATCAGCATCACGTGCTCGGCGCGTTCCTTGGGGTCGTTGACCAGCTCGACTTCGGCCGCCTTGTCTCTTTCGGGCGTCGCGCCGCGCGGGCGGGTGCCGGCCAACGGGCGGATCGTGACTTTTCGCGCCCCCACGCTCCCCGCTGCGCGTGGTTCGCTGCCCCCCGAGGGAGCGCTCGCGCCTTGGGACGGCCCGGCGCCGCTCGGCCCTTCCTCGGTCTGTTCCAGCCGCACCAGGATCTCCGGCGAGGCGCCCACCACATGGAAATCCCCGAAGTGGTAGTAATACATGTAGGGGCTGGGGTTGAGCGAGCGCAGCGCCCGGTACAGCGACAGCGGGCTTTCGGTGTAGCGCTTCTTGATGCACTGCCCCACCTGCACCTGCATGAAGTCACCGGCGGCGATCAGTTCCTTGGCGCGCTCCACCGCGGCCAGGTAATCGGCCTTGGCAAAGTCGCGTTCGGCCGGATAGCCCTGCGTGGGCTTCACCACCGGCGCGCTGACCGAATACTTCAGCTGCTCCTTCAGGTCGCGCAGCCGCTTCTTGGCGTTGGCATAGGCCTCGGGCTGGCCGGGGTCGGCGTAGACGATCAGGTACAGCTTGCCCGAGAGGTTGTCGATGACCGCCAGTTCCTCACATTGCAGCAGCAGGATGTCGGGCAGGCCGATCTGGTCCGACGGGCAGGTCTTTTCCAGCTTCTTTTCGATGTAGCGCACCGTGTCGTAGCCGAAATAGCCGGCCAAGCCGCCGCAGAAGCGCGGCAGCCCCGGCCGCAGCGCGACCTTGAAGCGCTGCTGGTAGGCGGCGATGAAATCCAGCGGGTTGCCGGCGGCGGTTTCCACCACCACGCCGTCGCGCACCACTTCGACCTTCGTGTCGGCGCCAAACCCGCTGGCGCGCACCAGCGTGCGCGCGGGCAGGCCGATGAAGCTGTAGCGGCCGAAGCGCTCGCCGCCGACGACGGATTCGAGCAGGAAGCTGTATTTGCCGCCGCCCTGGCTGTGCGCCAGTTTCAGGTACAGCGACAGCGGGGTTTCGAGGTCCGCAAAGGCCTCGGCCATCAGCGGGATGCGGTTGTAGCCTTGCGACGCCAGGCTTTTGAATTCAAGTTCGGTGATCACGGTGTCGATTCTCCATGGTCGGCATAGCGATGAATGGCGTGAGGAGCTATGCCAGCTGATTTTTTGGGGGCCTTCACCGACCGCAAGTCGGTGAACGCGCTGGCGCGGGCGTGATGCCGCGCAGAAAAATATGCGTTTACTGTGGCGTACGCCAGGGCCAAGCTCCCCGGTCACAAGGACCTGGGCAGTGGGCAACCATCAAACAGAAACACTTTTCAGCCATGGAGTTTGCAGTGTAACAAAGGAATTCCGCGGGTAAACACCAAGCCCCTGCGTCCCCGGTTATCCGGCAAAACCCTCTTGTTGCGCCGCATTTCACAGCGCAAAATCTCCATTAATCGAACGATCGTACTATTTTTAGGAGAACCCCATGAAAAAGTGCATCCCTTGGTTGTTGGCGGCAGTTCTCGGCTTTGGCGGAGCGACGGCTTTCGCGGCGACAGTAGACGCTGGTGGCGTCAAGTTTGAAGACGTCATGGACATTCGTGGCACCAAATTGGTGCTGAATGGCGCAGGCGTGCGGTACAGAGCCGTGTTCAAGGTCTACTCGGCCGGTCTGTACCTCAGCAAGAAAGCGGGAACGCCGGAGGAAGCTTTTGCCATGCCGGGGCCCAAACGCATCAGCATCACCATGCTGCGGGACATCGATTCCGGCGAACTGGGCAAATTGTTCACCCGCAGCGTGGAAGACAATGCACCCAAAGCCCAGATGTCCCGTCTGGTGCCGGGCCTGATCCGCATGGGCCAAATCTTTTCGGACCAGAAAAAGCTGCTGACCGGAGAGTCATTCCTCATTGAATGGGTACCGGGTACAGGCACCGTGATCACGGTGAAAGGCAAGGTGCAAGGCGAACCGTTCAAGGAGCCCGAATTTTTCAATGCCCTGCTGAGCATCTGGCTGGGACCGAATCCGGCCGACCATCGCCTCAAGGACGCGTTGCTGGGCAAGGCCCCCGGCAACTGAGGGTTACTTTTCCGGATTGACGGCTGGTGAAGCGGCCGCTAGGCTGCCAGCTTAACCTCTACCGAACAGCGACCCAAATCAATCATGAAACGACTCCTCTCCACTCTGTTGGCTTTTCTGGCACTCGGCCTGTGGGGCGCTGCGGCATTCGCACAGACGCCGATCAAGGTGGTCTACCATTTGAGCGAAGGGATTCCGCAGGCCTCGCGCGCCATCGGCAACATCCGCAACCACCTGGCTGCTGACCCCACGGCCCGGATTGTCGTTGTCACTCACGGCCTGGGCATCGACTTCCTGATCGACGGCGCAACCAACCAGATGGAGCAACCCTTCGCCGGTTCGGTGGCGGATCTGGCCGGCAAAGGGGTCGAATTCCGCGTCTGCAACAACACGCTTGTCGCGCGCAAGATCGACGCGAGCCGGCTGCTCATGGAGTCCAAGGTCGTGCCTTCGGGCGTGGCCGAGGTGGCCAAACTGCAGGCCCGCGAGGGTTTCGTCTACCTGCGTCCCTGACGCGACCAGGCGGCCTCGGCCGGGCGATCAAAGGGTGCCAGCAGGCACCCTTTCCTTTTCAGCGAGCCAGTTCGGCCCGCATGGCATCAATCACCGCCTTGTAGTCGGGTTTGCCAAAAATGGCGCTGCCCGCCACAAAGGTGTCAGCGCCGGCATCCGCCACCCGGCGGATGTTGTCGGTCTTGATGCCGCCGTCCACCTCCAGCCGAATATCCTTGCCGCTGGACTCGATTCGCCGCCGGGCTTGCTCGATCTTGCGAAGCGCCGAATCGATGAAGCTTTGCCCACCGAACCCGGGGTTGACGCTCATGATCAGGATCAGATCGATGTCCTCGATAACCCAGTCCAGCACGTCCAGCGACTGTGCAGGATTGAAGGTCAGTCCGGCTTTGGCACCCTTGGCCCGAATGGCCTGGATGCTACGGTGCACATGGGCACTGGCGTCGGGGTGAAAACTCACCAGGTCGGCGCCCGCATCAATAAAGGCACCCGCCAGCGCATCGACCGGCTGGATCATCAGGTGGACGTCGATCGGAACCGGCGTGCCGGCGGGGGTCTTCGCGTGCGGCCTGAGCGCCTGGCAAACCATGGGGCCGAAGGTCAGATTGGGCACGTAATGGTTGTCCATGACGTCGAAATGGATCCAGTCGGCGCCTGCGGCGATCACGGCGCGAACTTCCTCGCCCAGGCGGGCAAAATCGGCAGACAGGATCGAAGGGGCTATACGGTACGGGCTGTTCATCGCGCCATTCTCGCAGTTACCATCCGGACATGTCCAAACCCGAGATTCGCATCCGAGTCCTTCCCCGGTACCTGCCGGACCAGTCGTCGCCGCTGGAAGAGGTCTACGGCTTCGCCTACACCATTGCCATCACCAACAAAGGCGACGCCGCCGCGCAGCTGATCTCACGCCGCTGGATCATTGTGGACGCCGACGGTCACCAGGAGGAGGTCCGCGGCCTCGGTGTCGTCGGACATCAGCCCTTGCTGCAGCCGGGCGAGTCCTTCGAATACACCAGCGGCTGTCGCCTGCGCACGCCGACGGGCAGCATGGAGGGCCATTACCGGTTTGTCTCGACCGAAGGCGAGCCTTTTGATGTGCCGATTGCCCGGTTTGAACTGGACGCCACAGGCCATGGACGAACCGTGCACTGAACCCAGCTGCGGTTCCGCGCTCTTTTCATGATGCCTGCACCTGCCGGTCTGCCGGAACTGCTCGACACCCTCGATCCTGGGGCGTCCCGGCCACACCGCCACCTTTGGCTGATCGGTCTTTTCGACTGGATTCGCGCCGGTGTGGTCGGTGATGCGCCCCAAGGAGCCGTCAGCCGGGTCCATCTGGTCCTGGATGCTGCCAGTGTGCGCCCCGACTTCCAACCACGCTGGCAACGATGGTGGGCGCAGTTCACCACCGACCTGGATTGCGCCTTGCTGCTGTCCGACTACGGTCTTGCGCCCCGGACCGCGTTTCTGAGCGCCCTGGGCGACCGGCTGCGCCGGCGCCTGCTGCCGGCAACGCCCGACACCGACGATGCCGGCGAACTGCTGGATTTGCTGCTCAGCGATCCGCGCGACGCAGTTTGGGTTGCCGCACTGGACGAGGCCACCTGGCAACGGATAACCGACCTGCTGCGACCATCCCAATCCGGCGCCTGGGGCCCGCAAAGCCTTTTGGATGCCGTCGCCTTCGGTGTCGGGCAGGTTGCGGCAACCGGATTTGCCGCCGAAATACGCTCACGCATGGCACCCGCCGCACGCGAGGAGCGGCCCTTTCTGACCTTGACCCGGCGCCACAGCCACTTCACGCAGGTGGTCGGCGTCCACGGCGTCCACAGCGAAGCGGGGCGTGAGGCGACAGAGCAACTCCTGGCCCAGCTTGACCGCTGCCAGGACGCCGCCGGCACGGTCTACCAGCACCTGGAGGAACACGGCATTTCCGTCGGCATCGTGTTTCGAGTGCGTCAATTGCGCCAGCGCGTGCGCCGCATCCGCCTCTTGCTGCAGGTTCTCGGCACCGAGAGGCCGGCCGCTGCGGCCGGACAGTTGCTGACTCACCTGGCCATGGCCGCGCGCGACCGGCGCAGCGTCCGCGCACTGATTGCCGAAAACACGCAGCTGACTGCAGCCAAAGTCGCTGAACGTAGCGCCGAGACGGGCGAGCACTACATCACCCGCAACCGCACGGAGTACCGCCACATGCTGGCGACCGCAGGCGGCGGCGGTGCGGTGCTCGCTTTCACCACCTGGGCCAAGTTTGCAATCTACGGCCTTGGACTGCCCGCATTCTGGGCCGGACTGGGTTTCGGCCTGAACTACGCCATCTCGTTTGTGATCGTGATGTTGCTGCACTGGACCGTGGCGACCAAACAGCCGGCCGTTACCGCCCCCGCCATGGCCGGCAAACTGCGGCATATGGACGCGCCCGACGCTGTCGAGCGGTTTGTCGACGAAATGGCACACCTTCTGCGCTCCCAGGTTGCCGCGATCGCCGGCAACCTGGGAGTGGTCGTTCCCGTGGTGCTGGTGCTGTGCGGCGCCCTGCACGTGTCCGGAGCAGGTCCCATGGTCGATGCTGAACATGCCCACCATGTACTGCATGAGCAAAGCCTGCTCGGCCCGAGTGCCTTGTTCGCTGCCTTCACGGGGGTGCTGCTGTTTGCATCCAGCATCATTGCCGGCTGGACCGAAAACGCGTTCGTGTTGCACCGCCTGGATTCGGCGATTACCTGGAACCCCCGGATTACCCGGGTACTCGGCGGCGAACGTGCTGCGCGCTGGGCCCGCTGGCTGCGCGCCAATGTCTCGGGACTGGCCGCCAACGTCTCCCTGGGCCTGATGCTGGGACTGGTGCCCGCATTTGCGGCTTTCTTCGGACTCGGCCTGGAGGTGCGCCACGTCACCCTGTCGACCGGACAGGTCGCTGCCGCGATGGCGACCCTCGGGCTTCCGGCGCTGCAGACACCCGAGTTCTGGTGGGCCGTGGCCGGACTCGCGATCATCGGCCCGTTGAATCTGGCGGTCAGTTTTTTCCTGGCCTTCCGCGTGGCGCTGGCAGCGCACGGCATCACCGACATTGACCGCCAGCGGATCTACCGGGCGGTTCGCCAGCGCCTGCGTACCGAGCCCGCCAGTTTTCTGGTGCCGCCACCCGATGCGCCCGCTCCGACCCGCCCGAGTCATGGGTGAATTTGAGCTGATCGACCGTTATTTCCGCCGCCCCGCCACCCGCGCCCCGCTGGGAGTGGGCGACGATTGCGCCCTGCTGGCGCCCGCACCGGGCAACCACCTGGCGGTATCCAGCGACATGCTGGTCGAGGGCCGGCATTTCCTGTCCACGGTCGATCCGGCGCGGCTGGGCCACAAGGCGCTGGCGGTCAACCTCTCGGACCTGGCGGCCTGTGGCGCCCGGCCATTGGCCTTCACGCTGGCTTTGGCGCTGCCGCGCGCTGACTCCACATGGCTGGAAGGCTTTTCCCGCGGCCTGTTTGCGCTGGCCGACGCCCACGGCTGCGAACTGGTCGGGGGGGACACCACCCAGGGCCCGCTGAACATCTGCATCACCGTTTTCGGTGAGGTGCCACCCGGCCAGGCGCTGTTGCGCGGTGGCGCGCGCGCCGGTGACGACCTGTGGGTCAGTGGAACACTGGGCGATGCGCGGCTGGCGCTGGAAGTGTTCCGCGGCCGACCGGTACCACCGGGCGGCTTCGAGGCAGCGCGCGCCCGCATGGAAACCCCGACCCCACGCGTGGCGCTGGGCCTGGCGCTGCGGGGTATCGCCACTGCTGCCGCCGATGTCAGCGACGGGCTGGTCGGTGACCTGGGCCACATCCTGACGGCCAGCGGCGCAGGCGCCACCATCGACACGTCGGTCGCTCTACAAACAATAGCTGAAAGCAACCATTTCACCATGGGTAATGGCAATTTCGATGCAAGTTTTGCGCTGGAGTGCGTGCTGGCGGGCGGCGACGACTACGAACTCGTCTTTACCGCCCCGCCCGCGGCACGGGACGCGGTTCGGGCGGCCGGACAGGCGGCCGACACGCCCGTCACCCGCATCGGCTGCATCGACCGCGCGCCGGGCCTGCGCCTGATTGATGGCGCCGGGCAGCCGGTGCCTCGGCACTTCGCGGCGTTCGACCATTTCGCCTGAGCCCGGCGTTGACCGGTCACCCGCCTTGGGCGCCTGGGCAGAACATCTGCCGATAATGCCGGTATGCCTCCCGTCGACAGCGCTTCCGGACCCGCCCTGCACCCACCGCTTCCGCCGTCACCACGGCGCGCGGGGGTTCGTTTTTTGCTCAGCCATCCCGCCCACCTGATTGCCCTGGGGTTTGGTGCCGGTCTGTCGCCGGTCGCACCCGGAACGGTGGGAACCCTGTGGGCGTGGCTGGCCTGGGTGCTGCTGGCCGGCTGGCTGACGCCGCTGCAGCAGGGGCTTCTGATCGCCGCGTCGATCCTGATCGGCTGGTGGGCCTGCACCGTGGCGGCCCGCAACCTGGCCGTGCTCGACCCCGGCGCCATCGTCTGGGACGAGGTGGTGGCGTTCTGGCTGGTGCTGTGGCTGGTGCTGCCGGCGGGTTTCGGCGCCCAACTGACGGCTTTCCTTTTGTTCCGCTTCTTCGACGCGGTCAAGCCCGGCCCGGTCGGCTGGGCCGACAACCGGTTCCACGGTTTTGGCTGGGCCGGCGGCTGGGGCATCCTGTTCGACGATCTGGTCGCCGCTTTTTGTACGCTGCTGGTAATCGCCGCCTGGCACGCCTGGCAATAATCCTGTTTTCATAGCAATAAATGACCAATTTACGCTGGGTATTGGCCGAAAAGCTGCAAAATCTCGGCTGGATGATGGTCACCGCGGAAAGCTGTACGGGAGGGCTGATTGCTGGCGCCTGCACCGACCTGCCCGGCTCCAGCGTCTGGTTCGAGCGCGGTTTTGTCACCTATTCCAACGCGGCCAAGACCGAGCTGCTGGGCGTGCCGGCCGCGCTGATCGCCGCCCACGGGGCCGTCAGTGAACCGGTGGCCCGCGCCATGGCTGAGGGGGCGGTGCGCCACGCGCCAGCGCAGGTAGCCGTGGCTGTGACCGGCGTCGCCGGCCCGACCGGCGGGAGCCCGGAGAAGCCGGTGGGCACCGTCTGGTTCGGCTGGCATGTCGCCGGTCACACCGACGCGGAATGTGTTCATTTTGCCGGCGACCGTGCGGCCGTTCGGGCCGCTGCCGTCGCCCATGCCCTGACCGGATTGGAAGCACGCCTGCCCCCAACCCGAAAAGGCCCGCCCACGGCGCAAGGCCACGTTCCCCCGAAAGGCTTTTCATGACTCCACGCCCCCCGTCGCGCCGACACATTCGCCCCTTTCCGATCCTGCTCCTGGGGGCACTGTGGCTGTTGACCGGCTGTGTGGCCACTACGGAACCCATACGTTCCGCGCCCCAGCCCGCTGCGGCGGTTACCCACTGGCGCTGTGGCGCTTACCCGGTGGAGACCCGCCCGGCCGGGGCCGGAATGCGTCTGGTGTTCAACGGCCGTGCGCACCACCTGCACCCCACGCCGGCTGCTTCAGGCGCCCGCTACGAAGGCCGTGACAGTGCCGGTCAGGCCATGGTGTTCTGGGACAAGGCGGGCGTCGCCTCACTGCAGATCGGCGGGTGGATGCATCCGACCTGCCGGCACGAGCATCCCCAGCTGCGCCCGCCAAGCCCGCCTCTGCCACCGCCTGCCCCCCCCACAGTTCCCGCTCCGGCACCGGTCGGCGTCCCTGCCTTGACCGGGGGCGAATGGCACATCGAGCGGATTCAGGGGCTGGCGCCGGCCGCCGGCATCCGCCCCAGTGTGGCCTTCTCCCCGGACGGACGGGTCAGCGGCCATTCGGGATGCAACCGTTTCATGGGGCGTTACACACTGGAGCCTTCCGGGCTTCGTCTGTCGGCCATGGCGGGCACCCGCATGGCCTGCCCGGATCCCTTGATGAAACAGGAGGATCAGCTCTTGCAGCTGCTTTCGTCGGTGTCCCAACACCTGTTCGACGCCAGCGGCGCTCTGATTCTGCGCACATCGGACGGACGGACCCTGAGCGCCAGGCGGCCCTGACCCGCAGGCTTGGCTGGGGCCCGATCGGGCCGGGGTTTGAGCAGGGTCAAAGCGGCGGCAGTCCGACGAAGCAAGAATCGCCCGGACTTGCCTCTTTGTTTCGCGATCGACTGAGCCATGAAAACCGCCGCACTTCCCTCCGATCCGGTGCTGCGGCAGGCCATTGTCGAAACCCTCGCAGCGTGCGGGGTGGCACTGGACGCCGCACATCTGCGGGACAACCGTCCGCTGCAGCTGCAAGCTGCCATTACCGAGACCGCCTGGGAATCCTTTCTTGCTGCGCTGCAGGCCCGGTTCCGGATTCGAATTCCGGCCCGTGAGCGCGACCAGCTGGTCACCCTCGATGACGTCCGCGCCTGCCTGCGCGCCCACGGTGGCGGCGCCGTGGGCCGCTGACGGTCCGCAGCGGCCGCTTCTGCAACAATCGACGCCTCACGATACGAATCGGGCGCCCCGCCGGCGCCCCGCTGCAATGAGTACTCAAGAAACCGTGCGGGCGATGGGGCAACGCGCCCGCGCAGCCGCCTGCATCATGGCGAAATCAAGCGCTGCGGCCCGCAACCTGGCGCTGCGCGAACTTGCGGGTCTGCTGCGCACCCATACCGCGGCGCTGCAAGTGGACAACGCACGCGATCTGGAACGCGCTGTTGCGTCCGGCCTCGATGCGCCCATGGTCGACCGTCTCAAACTCGGAGCCAAAGTGCTGGAAACCTGCGCCCTGGGTTGCGAACAGCTCGCCGCGATGCCGGACATCATCGGCGAGATCATTGGCATGAGACAGCAGCCCAGTGGCATCCGTGTCGGGCAGATGCGTGTGCCGATCGGCGTTTTCGGGATGATCTACGAAAGCCGACCGAACGTCACCATCGAAGCAGCCAGCCTGTCCATCAAGAGCGGCAACGCCTGCATCTTGCGTGGCGGCTCGGAAGCCATCGAATCCAACCGCGCTCTGGCCGCATTGGTCCAACAGGCTCTGGTGGTCGCCGGTCTGCCGGCCGACGCTGTACAGCTGGTGCCCACCACCGACCGCGCGGCAGTGGGCGAACTGATCGCGATGCCGGAATTTGTCGACGTCATCATCCCGCGCGGCGGCAAAGGCCTGATCGAACGCATTGCTTCCTCCGCCAGGGTACCGGTAATCAAGCACCTGGACGGCAACTGCCATACCTACGTGGACGATCCGTGTGACCTGGATATGGCGGTACACGTGGCCGACAACGCGAAAACCCAGAAGTACAGTCCCTGCAATGCCAGCGAAGGCTTGCTGGTGGCCCGCGGGGTCGCGGGAGCGTTTCTGCCGCGGATTGGTGCGGTCTACGCCGCCAAGGGCGTGGAAATGCGCTGTGACGCCGAGGCACGTGCCATCCTGGCGGCTGTGCCGCAGGCGCAGCTGACCGACGCGACCGAGCAGGACTGGTATGAGGAATACCTGGCGCCGATCATCAGCATCAAGGTGGTTGCGGGGCTGGACGAAGCGATTGCCCACATCAACCGCTACGGCAGCCACCACACCGACGCCATTCTGACCCGGGACCACCAGCACGCCCAGCGCTTCCTGCGCGAGGTCGATTCGGCGAGCGTCATGGTGAATGCGAGCACCCGCTTCGCCGACGGCTTCGAATACGGCCTGGGGGCCGAGATCGGCATCAGCACCGACAAATTCCATGCGCGAGGCCCGGTGGGCATTGAAGGACTGACCTCGCTCAAATACGTTGTGCTCGGACAGGGCGAGGTACGGACATGACAGGCACCCGCCCGCGCGGCAAGAGGGCCATCCTTGCGCTGGCCGCGCTGATGCCGGTCGCGGCGGCTGCCCAGTCGGATCCCCCGCTGTGGGAGGCAGGCATTGCCGCCGGATGGGGTTCGAGCCCCGCCTATCCGGGCTCCGAGCACCGGGTTTCACGCGCGGTGGCAGCGCCCTGGCTGGTCTACCGCGGGCCGCTTTTCCGCATCGAAGACAACAATATCGGGGCGCGACTGCTGAAAACCCCTCGGGTCGAACTGGATGTGGGCATTGGTGGCGCGCTGCCCGCAAGCTCGCGCGATGTGCAGCTTCGCGCCGGAATGCCCGACCTCGGCACCCTGATTGAACTGGGCCCGCGCCTGAAGGTGCGGCTGACCGATCCGGAGGCGAAGGACCAGTGGCGGCTGGACCTGCCGCTGAGAGCTGTCATCGAGTTTCAGGGGGGCGCCCAGGGCCGTGGCACCATCATCGAGCCGGAAATCAAATGGGGCCGCCGCATCGCGCCGGGCTGGGATGTTTCCGCCAGCGTGGGAGCACTGTGGGCAAGCCGGCGGCTGAACAGCCATCTCTACAGCGTGGCACCGGCCTACGCGACCGCCAGCCGACCGGCCTATCAGGCGCAGGCCGGCTCTCTGGGGTCCCGGCTGGGTCTGGGCGTGCGCTACCAGATCAATCCCGACCTGTGGCTCCGCGCCGGCTTCCGTCTGGACCACTACGGCAACCATGCCAACCGGGCCAGTCCGCTGTTCGAGAGCCGTACTGGCGTGTCGGTCGGTATTGGGCTGTCATGGACTTTCGCACGCTCCGGTCGTGCCGGCGAGCGGTGACAAGCCGCTGGCCGGTCACCGTCGATTCCGGCAGGTGCCGGCGCTCCCTTGCGATCCGGGCTTGTGCCCCCAGATCGTGATCAACCCTTTTTCGAGGTTCCCATGGTCCCGCATCTAGTCACCGCCCTTACCGGCCCCATCAACGAACTTGAACAACGCATTCTCGATTCCATGCCCGCCATCGAACGCTGGTTCCGGCTGGAGTGGATGGAGCACACCCCGCCGTTTTACACCTCGGTGGACGTTCGCAACGCCGGCTTCAAGCTCGCACCGGTGGACACCAATCTGTTCCCTGGCGGATGGAACAATCTGACCCCCGAAATGCTGCCGCTGGCGGTACAGGCCGCGCAGGCGGCCATCGAAAAGATCTGCCCCGAGGCAAAGAACCTGCTGATCGTGCCGGAGAACCACACCCGCAACACCTTCTACCTGGCCAACGTCGCCCAACTGCGCCGCATCTTCCACATGGCGGGACTGAACGTGCGCATAGGCTCGATCAACCCCGAGATCAAGGAAGTTACCACCATCGATCTGCCCGGTGGCGACCAGGTGGTGCTGGAGCCAGTGATCCGTAGCAAACGGCGCCTGGGCCTGAAGAACTTCGATCCCTGCACCATCCTGCTCAATAACGATCTGTCGGCCGGCCCGCCGGGAATTCTGGAAGATCTGCCTGAGCAATGGCTGCTGCCGCCGCTTCATGCCGGATGGAGCGTACGCCGAAAGAGCAAGCATTTTCAGAGCTATGAAGAGGTATCCAAACGGTTCGGCAAACTGCTGGGCATAGACCCCTGGCTGATCAATCCATTGTTCAACCAGTGCGGCGAAGTCAATTTCGGTGAAGGGACCGGCATGGAATGCCTGCGCAGCAATGTCGACGCGTTACTGACCAAAATCCGGCGCAAGTACAAGGAATACGGAATCCCCGAGAAGCCCTTCGTGATCGTCAAGGCCGACAACGGCACGTATGGCATGGGCATCATGACCGTACGCGACGTCAAGGACCTGGAAGCCCTCAATCGCAAAACCCGCAACAAGATGAGCGTCATCAAGGACGGCCAGACGGTCAATGACGTCATCATCCAGGAGGGGGTATTGACCAACGAGCGCATGAACGATGCGGTGGCCGAGCCCGTGGTCTACATGATGGACCGCTATGTCGTGGGCGGTTTCTACCGGGTCCATGCCGAGCGCGGCGTCGATGAAAACCTCAATGCCCCGGGCGCCAGTTTCGTTCCGCTGGCCTTCGAGCAAAGTGCCCACCTGCCGCAGCCGGGCATGAAGCCGGGCGCCAGCGTGCCCAACCGCTTTTACATGTACGGCGTGGTCGGCCGCCTGGCGATGCTGGCCGCCAGCTACGAACTCGAAGCCACCGACCCCGACGCAGAAATCTACGACTGATCGGATTGCTGGCGGTTGCCGCACCGCAACATCGGCTGCGAACCCGCGCTGTTTGGTCTCATGCGTGGTTTACCCGCCCGGGCAGACAGCGCACAATAGCCCCAATTCAGCTACAAAGCGCGGCCACTGCGGCGGCGCCGTCGTGTGTCCACATCCAAGTCATCCCTCGCGGCGCTCACGTTGGGCGCCCTCGGAGTCGTTTACGGCGACATCGGCACCAGCGTCCTCTATGCCGTCAAGGAAGTGTTTGGCTCGGGTCATGTCGAGTTCACGCACGAGAACGTCTACGGCATTCTCTCCATCCTGTTCTGGACCCTCACCACCATCGTCTCGCTGAAATATGTGACGCTGGTGCTGCGGGCCGATAACCACGGCGAAGGTGGCCTGGTGGCGATGCTGGCGCTGGCCTCGCAATCTGTCAAAGACAAGCCGGCTTTGCGCCGCTGGCTGCTGGGAGTGGGTATCTTCGGCACCTGCCTGTTTTACGGCGACGGGGTCATCACTCCGGCCATATCGGTGCTGTCGGCCGTCGAAGGCCTGGAGGTGGTGTCGCCCGCCTTCAAGAAGGCGGTGATTCCGCTCACGCTGATCATCCTGTTCGGCCTATTCGCCGTGCAGAAGCACGGAACGGCGGGCATCGGCAAGTTCTTCGGCCCGCTGACGCTGGTCTGGTTCGCCGTGATTGCGCTGCTGGGGCTCAGCCACATCGTTGCGCATCCCGAAATCCTGTGGGCCGTCAGCCCGCAC
>ERZ761602.4075-NODE-4075-length-19403-cov-10.130556_pt1 | contig 19403 bp, 21 predicted proteins | sample MGYA00512165_ERZ761602 | MGnify/ENA primary metagenome ERZ761602 (study PRJEB28899, sample SAMN02445085) | bioreactor sludge metagenome | biome: EBPR sludge; isolation source: Thorneside wastewater treatment plant | place: Australia: Brisbane, Thorneside... | reverse complement strand
TACGAGATTTCTGCCTGTCTCGTGGGCTCGGAGATGTGTATAAGAGACAGCGGCGTGATCCACCACTACAGCCAGGATCTGCCCACCGTCGAGCTGCTCTCGCGCTACGAGCCGCCGACGGTGACCACCGTCTACGACCGCAACGGCGCGCTGATGGGGGAGATCTACGAGAAGCGGCGCTATGTGCGGCCGCTCGACGAGATCCCCAAGCATGTGCAGAACGCCTTCATCGGGTCCGAGGACGCCAACTTCTGGACCCACGACGGGGTCGACTACGGCGGCATCGGCCGGGCGATCGGGCGCAACCTGGCCAAGGGGCGCAAGGCCCAGGGGGCCAGCACCATCACCCAGCAGGTGGCCCGCAACTTCCTGCTCAGCTCGGAGAAGACCTACGAGCGGAAGATCCGCGAGATCCTGCTGGCCTGGCGTATCGAGGAGACCTTCGAGAAGGACCACATCCTCTACCTGTACCTGAACCAGATCTACCTGGGCAGCGGCGCCTACGGGGTCGAGGCGGCCTCGCGGGTCTACTTCGGAAAGTCGGCCAGCGAGATCAGCCTGGCCGAAGCGGCCATCCTGGCGGGCCTGCCCCAGCGGCCCAGCGACTACAGCCCCCACCAACACTGGGACAAGGCCCGGGCCCGACAGACCTATGTGCTGGACCAGATGCTGGACAAGAGCCTGATCGACCAGGCCACCTACGACGAGGCGATGGCCGAGGTCGTCACGATCGCACCGCGCACCAACGAGTTCCTCTCGCAGGCGCCGTACTTCACCGAGCACATCCGGCGCTACCTGGTCGACACCTACGGCTTCGACAAGATCTACAACGACGGCCTCAGCGTGCAGTCGACCTGCGATCTTGGCTTGCAGAAGGCCGCCGAGAAGGCCGTCCGCGACAACGTGCTGAAGGCGTCGAACAGCATCGGCTGGCGAGGCCCGCGCGCGCAGCTGGGTTCCCAGGACATCGCCGCCCACCGACAGGCCACCGAGACCGCCCTGCGCCAGGCGCTCTCCGAGCGCAGCCTGAGGGTGGCCGACCCGGCCAGCGGCAAGGGGGGCCACGATCCGTTGCCCTCACGATCGACGCTGGAGGTCGGCCAGACCTACGAGGGCGTGGTGATCGCGGTGCAGCCCAAGCACGCGACGGTGGCCGTCGGAGACAACGAGATCCTCGTCCCGGTCGAGTGGTCCCTGTGGATGTACGAGCCCAACGCCGAGCGCTCCTTCAAGAGCCGGGCGCAGCGGGACCTGACCCAGGCCTTGACCGTCGGCGATGTGCTCGACGTCCACATCGAGGGCCTCAAGGCGGCCGAGGTGGCCGAGACCCGGGCGCTGCCCGAGGCCGCCTCCCGCCTCGCCGGGCGTATCTACCAGGAGCCCGAGCTGCAGGGCGCCTTCCTCTCCTACCGGCTGGAGGACGGCGGCGTCGTGGCGATGGTGGGCGGCTACGACTTCGCCAGCTCGGAGTTCAATCGGGCCACCCAGGCCATGCGGCAGGTCGGCTCGACCATCAAGCCCATCGTCTACGCCTCGGCCATCGCCACCCGCAAGGTGACCGCGGGCACGCTGATGCAGGACGCGCCCACCGTCTTCGGCGTGCTCGGCTTCGGGCTGTACAAGCCCGACAACTACGGCGAGGACTACCTGGGTAACATAACGATGCGCAAGGCGCTGGCGCTCTCGCGCAACGTCGTGACGGTGCGCATCCTCGACAAGGTCGGGCTGGAGCCGGTCTTCCAGCTGGCCGGGCCCGGCCTGCGCATCGGCTTCGACGAGCCCAAGTGCAGCCGCCGGCACGTCCCGCTGGACAGCGAGTGCTCCGGAAGCCTGACCCCCAGCCCGGTCGCCGGGATGGGCTGGTGCGAGGAGTGCGACCCGACCTCCTGCTCGCTGGTGCAGGCCAGCGAAGGCAGGCAGTGCCTCAGCGAACCCGAAGAGCACCACGGCGAGTCCTGGTGCCGGTCCTGCGACCTCTCCCTGCGCGCCTGCGCCTGGGTCCCGCGCACCCAGCTCTCCAGCAACGAGATCTGCCTGGACGCCCGCATCGACGAGTCCAGCGGCCAGGTGGTCTGCCGGGCCTGCGACCTCTCCACCGGGCTGGGGTCCAGCTCCTTGACCGTGCTGGAGCTCACCCGGGCCTACAGCGCCTTCGCCACCTACGGGCAGCTGATCGAGCCCTACTGGATCGAGAAGGTGGTCGACCGCGACGGGACGGTCATCGAGCAGCACGAGAAGCCCGCGCAGTGGCGCCGCGCCATGGAGCCCGGCGTGGCCGGCATCGCCCACTGGATGCTGCGCGAGGTGGCCACCGCCGGGACCGCCGCCTCGACCAACAAGCTGGGGATCCAGGTCGCCGGCAAGACCGGCACGACCAACGACTTCAAGGACACCTGGTTCGTCGGCTACAACCCCGACCTGGTGAGCACCGCCTGGGTCGGCTACGACCAGCCCCGCTCGCTGGGGGTCTCGTTCACCGGAGGCGGCACGGCCCTGCCGATCTGGATGGACTACATGACCGTGGCCGCCCCCAAGGACCAGCCGCGCTCCTTCCCGCCCCTCCCCAACGTAGAGATGGTGCCGATCGACGAGTCGACCGGACGCGCAGCGCGCGGCGGACGGCCCATCCCCATGCTACCGGGGACCGCACCTACCAATGTGGTCGGCGACATCGGCGAGAAGACCGCCGAAGATCTCCTGACCTCGGACTTCTGATGTTGCTCCTCCTGGCTCCCCTGCTCCTCTCCTGCTCCACCTCCAGCACCCTGGAGGCCGCCCGGTGCGACCTCGACCTGGCCGAGCCCTCACCGGCCGAGGCCAGTCCAGGGCAGGTGGTCTCGCTGGCGGCGCGGCCGCTGACCTCCACCTGGGACACGGCGGTCTTCGTCGGCGACCAGCGGGCCAGCGGGGTCGAGATCAGCCGCGAAGGCTGCACCAGCTGCGACTCCTGCCGCGAGCTGGCCGAGTGCACGGCCTGCGGCGACTGCGACACCTGCGACCAGCTCTGCGAAGAGACCTGCGTGGAGACCATCCTCTTCCAGGTGCCGGACCTGGCGGCCGGCATCTTCGAGCTGCGCGTCTACAACGCCTACGGCCAGGGGGGCGCAGCCACGCTCCAGGTCCAGGACTCCGGCGGCGACACCGGCACGGGCGGCACCGGCACGGGCGACACCGGCACGGGCGACACCGGCACGGGCGACACCGGTGCGGGCGACACCGGGACCTCCCAGCTGCGCTGACCTTCACCCCCGGCGACGATAGCGCTTGCCGCACCCCGCATCCTGCTGCTAAATACCCCCGGACGGGGGCCCGAGCCCCATCCTGGCAACCCCTGGAACTCCGATGTACCGAAGCCTCCTCGCCGCGCTCGCCCTCTTCAGCGTCAGCAGCTCTGCCTGGGCGGGCGGCCTGGGACTGCTCACCACCGCCGGCTTGCACCAGACCCGGGCCTACTACTACGACGACGCCGGCAACCAGGGCATCGACGGCCAGACCCGCGCCAACTACGGCGGCGGCATCATCGCCATGCTCGGCGACAAGGACGACAAGGTCCAGGGCGTGATGCGCCTGTGGTACCTCCAGGACCAGGCCCAGGCGGTCCCCGACACCGGCTCGACCGAAGACGCGATCTACCCCGACGAAGCCAGCAAGGGCGCCACCCACCTCGGCATGTTCACGGCCGGCGTGCAGTGGGGGCTCCTGGGCGACCCCAGCAAGTTCCTCTTCACGCTGGAGACCCACGCCGGCTCGGGCTTCGCGACCGAAGATGCGCGCGAGTTCCTGCTGGTCGAGGTCGGCCCCGGCGCCACCTACGCCCTGTCCGACTCGCTGCTGCTCTTCGGCAGCATCACCGCGGACATGCGCTACCGCAAGCGCGTCACCTTCAGCGAGAACGTCACGCTGGGTGCCCGCGTGATGTTCGACTGAAGCTGTGCGCGTTCGCCTGGCGGGCGGTCTCGCGCTGACCCTGGCCAGCGCCGGCTGCTCGTTCACCACCCGCGAGTCGGGCTGGTCCTCGCAGCTGGAGGCCGACGGGCCCTGTTGGAGCGTCAGGCTGGACGATGGCCTGGACGAGGGCTCCACCGCCGAGCTGCGCGACCTCTACGACTGCCTCAACCGCCAGGGCGCCCTCCAGGCCCTGGACGGCTCGATGCAGGCCCTCGAGGGCACGGGCCGGGGCGGCTTGCAGCCGGGCACCGACCTCGCGCGGCTGGTCAACCGCCTGGCGGAGCTGGAGCTGGACCTGGTCGGCCTGGTGTCCTCCGCCGTGGAGCTGCTGGAGGACCCCGATCGGCCCGTCGAGACCGTGCTCCAGGCCGCGGTGGAGGCGATCTACGGCCAGGCCTGGTCGCGCCTGCCGGCCCAAGAGCAGCGGGCCACCAGCGAAGCCCTGGCCGAGGGGCTCGTCGTCCCGGGCTCGATCCTGCTGGGCCTCGCCGCCACCCGGATCCTGGACCAGGGCGGCGAGCCCCTGCCGCTGCTGGCGGAGATCGTCGAGGATCCCGCAGTGGACGATATGATCTGCACGGCGGCGGGCCTCGTGCTGAGCGAGGACCCGACCGTGCGCTCCCTCAGCGAGCGGCTCCCCGCCGACCTGGGCGAGGCCCTCGCCCGCAGCCGCGACGCCAGCAACGATCGCTGGAGCGGCGCCAGCGGCGACTCCCTGCGCGATCTCCTGGTCGCGCTGCTGGTCAGCCCCGGCTCCGACGGGCAGACCGTGCTGCACGCCAGCACGGAGCCCCTGCTGGGCATCCTCGACGACGAGTACGCGGTCGCCAACCTGCGACAGACCCTGGAGCAGAGCCGCGAGGCCGACAGCCTGACCCTGCTGCCGGCCCAGCTCCGGCACCTCAGCCAGGTCGATCGGGCCGGGGGGAGCCTGGCCGGACAGGAGGACAGCGCCCTGTCCTCCCTGCTGCGGCTGCTCGACCAGGCCAACACCGAGGTCGTCTGCACGGTGGACATCCTGGTCACCGATCTGCGAATCGACCTGGGCAACCTCTCCGTCTCGCTGCTCTCCTTCCTGGCCGACCAGGACCCCGACGCCGCCGCGGACGGGGTCGACCTGCTGGGCGATGTGCTGGGATGGGGCCTCAGCCAGACCACCCTGGAGCTGATCGCCTCGACCGGCGCCTGCCCGGTGATCGACGACCAGCTCGTCGACGACCTGCAAGCCATCGATCGCCTGGGCGATCCCGAGGTGCGAGAGCTGGTCGTGGTCCTGCTGGGCGTCTTCGACGATCTGCGCGCGGGCGAGCAGGACCGCCTCCCCGACCTGGTGGACCTCGTCTCCATCGTGCATCAGCGCGGCGCGGTCCCCCCCTTGGAGGAGCTGCTCGCCGACGTCGGCAGCACGGCGCTGGCGGCGGACCTGGTCGAGGTGGTCGGCCTCGGCCTGGACCCCTCGGCCCTCCAGGTCACGGCCTGCCCGGACGGCAGCGAGCCGCTGCGCTTCGCAGGCATGCTTGGCCTGGCCCGCGCCCTGCTGGGCGATCGCCTGGGCGGATCGGCCTTGGAGCGGCTGGATCCCCTGCTGCAGGAGCTGCTCGGCGCCGAGGAGAGCTGGCAGCTGCTCGGCAACCTGGGGACCCTGGCCCAAGCCGAGGACGCTCGCCTCTTCGAGCTCCCCGCGCTGCTCTTCGAGGGCCTCGACGGGCAGCCGACCGACTCCAGCCGGCTGCAGCTGGCCCAGGTGCTGGCCGACCCGACCTGGACCGACCCGCTGCTGCGCCTCGCCGAGAGCGCCGCGCTCGGGTCCGCCCTCCGCGACCCCGGGAGCGCCGCGACCCCCGGCCCGCTGCCCTGGGCCGCCCAGCTCGTCATCGGCGGGACCCTCGACGCCGTGCTCCGCACCGTCGATCTCGTCCTCGGCTCGCTGGACGGCTCGCGAGGCGACGCGCCGGATGCCGCCAGGGGCCCTCCCCCTCCCCCTCTCCTCCCCTGACGGAAGGACGCCCATGGACTCGCAGTACCTCCACCACCCCGCGCCGGGCCAGGGCATCGAGCACGCCTACGGGCCGAACATCCACATCCTCAGCCAGCCCTACCCGATGTCGATCCTGGCCCGGCTCTGCTCCAGCGAGACCACCCAGCCGACCGTCAACCGCCTCGTCAGCCGCCTCTACGACTGGCTGCTGGGCGAGGTCGCCTCGCGCGAGCTGCCCCGCCGCCAGGTCAGCATCCCCACCCGGATGCGGGCCAGCGAGCCCCGGGGCGTCTACTCGGGCGAGGCCATCGATCGGCACCAGTCGGTGGTCGTCTGCGACATCGCCCGCGCCGGGATGGTGCCCAGCCAGCGCGTCTACGAGGCCCTGCACGACGTCCTGGCGCCCGAGGTGATCCGCCAGGACCACGTCATGGCCAGCCGCAAGACCAACGAGGCGGGCCAGGTCGTCGGCATCCACGTCCACGCCAGCAAGATCGGCGGCCCCGTCAACGAGTCCATCGTGCTCGTCCCCGATCCGATGGCCGCAACCGGGACCAGCCTGGACGCCGTGCTGCAGACCTACCGCAACCTGCCGGGCGGCCCCCCCCGGAAGATCGTCGCCATGCACCTGATCATCACCCCGGAGTACCTGCGACGCATCCGCGAGGCCCACCCCGACCTGGTGATCTACGCGGTCCGCTTGGATCGGGGGATGTCCTCGGCCGAGGTCCTGGCGACCCGCCCCGGCACCCGCTGGGCCGAAGAGGTCGGTCTCAACAGCGTCCAGTACATCGTGCCGGGCGCCGGCGGGGTCGGCGAGCTGCTGAACAACGCCTGGATTTGAGGGCCGCGCGGCCCGCTCGCGTTAGCCCTGCCCTCCTTCTTGGAGAGGCCCATGCCCGTCCTGCCCCCTGATGAACACGTCCGCGTCCTCATCTCCGAGGAGCGCATCCGCGAGCGGATCGCCGAGCTCGCCCTGGAGATCCGCGCTCAGGTCGGCAGCGAGCCGGTCACCTGCATCGGCGTGCTCAAGGGCAGCTTCATCTTCATGGCCGATCTCGTCCGCGCCCTGGGGGGACCGGTGCGCTGCGAGTTCCTGGGCGTCAGCAGCTACCACGGCGGGACCCGCTCGACCGGCGTGGTCCGCATCACCCAGGACCTGCGCCACCCGATCGAAGGCCAGCACTGCTTGCTGATCGAGGACATCGTCGACACGGGCCTGACCCTGGACTACCTCAAGCACTTCCTGGGCGGCCACCGCCCGGCCAGCCTGCGGACCGTCACCCTGCTGGACAAGCCCGATCATCGCGAGGTCGAGGTCGACGCCGACCACGTCGGCTTCACCATCCCCGACGAGTTCGTGGTCGGCTACGGGCTGGACCTGGGCGAGCTGTACCGCAACCTGCCCTTCATCGGCGTCTACTCTCCCTGAGCTTCCCCGCCCTGGGCTTCCCCGCCCTGGGCGTCGCCGTTCTTGCGGCGACGGCGGCGTCGGCCCTTGGGATTGGCGGGGCCGTCATGCCGCCCCTCGGCCACGATGGCCAGGATCTGCTCGCCCCAGCTCTTGACCTGCCAGGTCCGCACCGACTCCAGGGAGGCCAGCTCGGCGAGGTCGGTGGGCTGGACGATCGCCACCTCCTTCAGGAGCTGGTTGCTGGCCACCACCACCGGCGCGATGCGCTGGCTGTCGACGATCTGGTTCCGCCAGGCCTTCAAGCGGGTCAGGAGGGCCTCGTTGGGCGAGCCGCGGTGCCCCGAGCCGCTGCGAGGGGCCTTGGCCTCGGGCTCGGGCAGCGGGCGAGGATCGTCCAGGCCGGCCTTGACCGCGGCCACCATCGGCGGGCCGTGCTGGCGGAAGAGCGAGGAGCTGGGCCGCACACACTCGGCCATCTCGTCCAGGTCGAGCGGGCGACGGTGGGCGACGTGCAGCAGCGTGTCGCCCGGGATCGCCTTGAAGGAGGGCCGGTCCATGCGCTTCGCCACGCCCTCGCGGTACTCCCACAGCTTGCGCAGCACGCGCAGGCCGTCGGTGTCCAGCGTCCCGGCGCCCTTCAGCTTGAGGAAGTCCGCGTCGCTGGAGGTGCGGCCGGTCCACTCGCGCTGCTCGACCAGGGCGCACTCTTCCAGCGCCGCTTCGAGGCGGTCGGCCTGGGCGAGGCGGTAGAGCAGGACCTCGTGGATGGCCAGCAGCCAGTGGGTGTCGCCGCGGGCGTACTGGAGATGGTCCTCGAGCAGCGGGCGCTGCGACCAGTCGTGCCGCTGGTACTTCTTGTCCGGTCGGATGCCGAAGTAGCGGTGGATCAGGTCGGCCAGCCCGACCCGCGGGAAGCCCAGGAACTGCGCGGCGACCATCGTGTCGAAGATGTTGCGGATGGAGATGCCGAAGTCGCGCTTCATGCAGACGATGTCATAGTCCGCGCCGTGCAGGATCTTGGTGACCGCAGGGTCCTCGAGCAGCCCCGCCAGCGGCTCCAGGCCGCGCAGCTGGAGCGGATCGATGATGTAGTCCGCCTCCAGGGTGGAGATCTGCACGAGGCAGACCTTCTCCTGGTAGTGGTAGAAGGAGTCGGACTCGGTGTCCACGCCGATCACCGGCGACGAGGCCATCTCCTGGCAAGCGACCCGGAGGTCCTCGTCGTTCTCGATCATCCGAAGCTCTGTCTTGCCGAACATGGTCCGCCATTGACCCCGCCAGAGGTGGCGCCGGGATCGTGGGCGTGGATAACCCGTTGATGCTGGGGCCTGCTTGACTCGAATGCCGCTCGCGCCGACCGTGCTCGCCCTGGGAGGCAACGCCCTGATCCGCCCCGGTGAGCAGGGCAGCGTGGCCGAGCAGGCGGCCCGCGTCTTCGAGGTCTCTCGGACGCTTGCTGAGCTCGTGGCCGAGGGCCCGCTGGTGATCACCCACGGCAACGGCCCCCAGGTCGGCCGGCACCTGCTGCGCTCCGACCTCCTGCGCGATCGGGTCCCTCCCACCTCGCTGGAGCTCGCGGTCGCCTCCACCCAGGCCGAGATCGGCTGGATGATCCAGCAAGCCCTGGAGGACCGCCTTCGCGGCGAGGGTTCGAGCACCCCCGTCCTGGTCCTGGTCACCCGGGTCCTGGTGGCAGCGGACGACCCCGCCTTCCTGGCCCCCACCAAGTACGTCGGCGCCTTCTACGAAGAGGCCGCGGCCCTCGACCTGGCCAGCCAGCACGGCTGGCGGGTGCGCGCCGACGGCGACCGCGGCTGGCGCCGGGTGGTCCCCTCCCCCCGGCCCCTGGCCATCCCCGAGGCTGAAGCCATCGGCAGACTCTGCGCCCAGGGGGCCGTCGTCATCGCCTGCGGCGGCGGAGGGATCCCGATCGTCGACCTCGGCGACCGACGCGCAGGGGTCGAGGCCGTCGTCGACAAGGACCTCGCCAGCGCCCTGCTGGCCACGCAGATCAAGGCCCGACGCCTGATCGTGCTCACCGGGGTCGACCGGGTCTGGCAGGGCTTCGGCGGCCCGCAGCCTCGCGCCCTCGACCGGATCAGCGCCGGGGCGCTGCGCCGCCTGCTCCAGGCCGGGGAGTTTCCGGCCGGCTCGATGGGCCCCAAGATCGAAGCGGCCCTCGACTTCCTGGATCAAGGCGGAGAGGAGGTCCTGATCACCTCGCCCGAGTCGCTCGACGCGGCGCTGCGAGGCGAAGACGGCACCTGGGTCCATGCCTGAGCCGCGCGCCCCAGCCGGCGGGCCCGCCCTGGCCTCGGCCGCCCTGGCCCTGGCCGCCCACGTCGGCGTCGCGCTGCTGCTCTGCCGGAGCTCGCTGGCCGCCGATCGCCTCCCCGGGGTCGAGCTGGGCGAGGCTTGGGGCCGGGTCTTCGTCACCGCGCAGGTCTCGCGCTGGCTGACGGGACAGGCGACCCCGGGCCAGGCGGATCTGCTGGCCTGGCCCGAGGGCATGCCCTTCTGGCCGGTCGACCCGCTGCTCCAGCTCCTCGCGGCGCCCCTCTCCTGGCTGCTGGGCGACCTGCCGGCCTACGTCGCCGTCACCGTGCTCACCCTGGCCCTGGCCGGCTTCGGCACCGCGGTCCTGGGCAGGCAGCTCGGGGCCGGCTGGCTGAGCTCGGCGGCCGCCGGAGTGGCCGTCCAGCTCTCGCCCACCGTGATCCGCCACGCCTCCGACGCGGTGCTGGAGGCCCTGGCGCTGGGCCCGGCGGCCCTGGCGATGGCGGCCATGCTGCGCGCCGCCCGGCGACCGCAGGGCGGGCTGCTGCTGGTGGCCCTCTCGGTCCTGGTGTGCGCCGCGACCAGCCCCTACCTCGCCGTCTACCTGTTGACGCTGAGCCTGCCGGTCCTCGCCCTCTTCCGCCTCGGCCCCTGCCGCCAGACCTGGTCCCGCCTGGGCGCCATCCTGCTCAGCGCCGGGCTGGCCGCCGCCCTCGCCGCCGCGCCGGTGCTGGCCACCGAGCTCGGCCCCCAGGGTCGCCTGGGGCCCGGCTTCGCCGAAGGTGGCTTCCGCCTCAGCCCCGGCGAGCGGGTCCTGCCCTCGGGCTCCCGCCCGGTGCCACGCCACCAGCCCACCCGAGGCGTACACGACAGCCTCGGCCCGCGACCCGAGGGGCCTCGACCTCCCCAGCGGCCTCCCTGGGCCCTCACCCTCGCCCAGCGCCTGCCCGGCGGCGCCGCCCTCCTCCTGGTCACGCTGCTGGGCCTGCTCTCCCGGCGCAGCCGGCCCGTCGTCGCCCTGGCCCTGGCGGTCCTCCTGCTGGGGCCCGAGCCATGGATCAGCGCCCGCTTCTTCTACCCCCAGCTGCCACGCTGGGACGGCCCCATGGCCGAGCTCTTCCGGCACCTGCCGCTGCTCTCCAGCCTGGGCAACGCCACCCGCCTCGTGGGCCTCTTCGCCATCCTGGCCGCCGCGACCGCCGCGCGCCTGCCCGGGCCGCCCGCGCTCCTCGCCCTGGCGCTGGTCGGCCTCGCCGCGGGGGAGGCCGCGCTGCGCCTGCCCGGCCTCGCCCTCCCCTCCACCCCGGTCGAGGTGCCGGCCGGTCTGCTCGAGCCGCTGAGCGGGCCGACGGTCGTCTTCCCCAGCGGTGACCCGCCGAGCTGGCACCCGCGGGTCGCTCCGAAGGAGGTCCTCTTCCTGGCGGGGAGGGCCGGGGTGCCGGTGGCCTACGACTACGGGCGGACCCGGCTGCCCGCCGATCTGGCCGTCCAGGCCCGCCTCAGCGTGCTGGCCGACACCGCCATCGCCCGTGCAGCCTTGTCGGAGGCCCCCGACCTGCCCGACGAGGCCGGGGCCTGGGCGGCCCTGCCCTTCCAGCACCTGCTGGTGCTGGAGGACCGCCTGGCTCCGGACGAGCGGGCGCGGCTGCTGGACTGGCTGGAGACCCACGCCGAGCTCCAGGGGCGGAGCGGGGGGTGGAGCCGCTGGAGCTGGCCGAGTCGGTTCTGAGGCTCAGCCCCGTCCGCGCAAGAAGCCCGCGACGACCGCGACGAGGTGCTCGGGGTGGGTCAGCATCGGTCGGTGCCCGCCGGGGACGGTCTCGACCTGGGCGTCTGGCAGGAGGCGGGCGGCCTGGGCGGTCGTCCAGGGGCTCTCGGTGTCGACCTGGCCGCGCAGCCAGAGGGTCGGGACAGGCGGAGGCGGGCCCGGGGCCCAGCTCGCGACCGCGCCGAGGCGACGCGCCAGCAGCGCGGCCGAGGGCAGCCGGGCCAGCAGGGGCAGGGAGAGCTCGGGGTCGACGCCCTCCTCGAGGTGGCGGGCGGCGATCCGGCGTCGGTAGCGGGACTCCACCCATCCCGCCGGCGCGCGACGGAGCGCGGTCGCGGCGAGGCCCAGGCCAGGGGGGCGGCAGGTCGGGCCGGGCAGGCTGCCGATGGCGACCAGGGCGCGGACCCGGCGGGGATCCGCCTCGGCGGCGGCGCGAGCCACCAGGCCCCCGAGGCTGGCACCCAGGACGCAGAACGGCTCGGGGTGACGGGAGAGGAGCGCGGCAGCCATCTCCGACACGCTGGCGCCCTCGGGCAGCTCCAGGCTGAGGAGCTGCCGCTCGGTGCCCAGCTTCGCGAGGCGGCTGAAGACCCGCGGATCGCCCTCGATGCCGGGGAGGAGGATCAGGGGTGGGAGCGGGCTCACCCCTGGGCGGCGAGGCGCTCGATCAGGCGCCCCAGCGGCTCGGAGGCCGCCGCGACCACCCGGGTCACGTCGGCGTGGTCGGCGGCCTCGGCGGCCAGGCCGGTGCCCAGGTTGCTGACCACGCTGAACGCGGCCACCCGCAAGCCCGCGTGCACCGCGGCGATCACCTCGGGCACGGTGCTCATGCCCACCAGGTCGGCGCCCATCCGGCCCAGCATGCGGACCTCGGCGGCGGTCTCGTAGGAGGGCCCGCGCATGGCGGCGTAGACCCCGCGCTGAAGGGCCACGCCGAGCTGCTGGGCGTGGCTGTCGATCTGTGCGCCGAGCTCGGGATCGTAGGCCCGGCTCATGTCGGGGAAGCGCGGGCCCAGCTCGTCCAGGTTGGGCCCGACCAGCGGATTGCAGCCCGTCATGTTGATGTGGTCGGTCAGGCGGACCAGGGTGCCGGGCAACCAATCCGGTCGACAGCTCCCGGCGGCGTTGGTCAGGACCAGGGTGCGCACTCCCCAGCGCGCCATGGCGCGCACGCCGGCGACGACGGTGTCCGCCGGGTGCCCTTCGTAGAGGTGGCAGCGACCGGAGACCAGCAGCACGCGCTGCCCCCCCAGCAGGCCGACCGCGTGGACCCCGGCGTGGCCGGCGATGGTCGGGGCGGGCAGGCCGAGCTCGGCATGCGGCACCTGGACCGGCTGGGCCAGGCGCTCGATCAGGAAGCCCAGGCCGCTACCGAGGACGACGGCGAGCTGAGGAGGAGGCCCGAAGCGATCCCGCAGGTGATCAGCAGCCAGGATGTGGATGGGGGCCGAGGCGGAGGCGATGGGGGGCTCCAGGGTGGATGCAGAGGCGCGCGGGCGCACCCCTCGCATTAGCAGGAACGGCCCGTCTGCTCAAGGTGCCACCTCCTCATGCGTCCCGTCCTCGTCACCGCGGGAGCCACCCGCAACCCCATCGACGCCATCCGCTACCTGACGGCCCACAGCTCCGGCCGCACCGGCAGCCGCATCGCCACCGAGCTGGCCGGCATGGGCCTCGACGTCACCCTCCTCGCCAGCGGCGAGGCCTGGCTGCGCTTGCAGGCCGAACGCCCCAAGGACGCCGACCGGGTCCGGGTCATCGAGTACGGCTCGACCTATGACCTGCTGGAGCGGATGGAGCGCTGGATCCGGGCCAACCCCGACAGCGTCGTCATCCACGCCGCGGCCGTCGGCGACTACGCCGCCAGCGATCGGGCGACCACCAAGATCCCCTCGGGCCAGGCCGAGCTGCTGCTGCGGCTGCGGCCGACGCCGAAGATCCTCGACCGCATCCGCGGCTGGGCGCCCGACTGCTGGCTCTGCAGCTTCAAGGCGGCCGCCCCCCTGACCGAGGAGCTCGATCTCGAGCAGATCGCCCAGGCCCAGCTGCGGCGCTCGGGCAGCGACCTGGTCTTCGCCAACGTCATCGGCGACCTGCAGAGCCTGGTGCTGCTGGTGGACGAGCAGGGCACCGACCGCCACAGCGATCGGGCCGCCGCGGTCCATGAGCTGGTCCGCCGCGCAGCCGCAGCCGCAGCCGCAGCGAAGCCGACCGCCTGAGCCGGACGCTCAGTCCTGGACGAAGCCCTTGGCCACCAGGTAGTTGACCAGCTCCATCGCGCACTCGTCGACGGTCTTGCCCGCGCTGAAGAGCTCGATCTCGGGGTTCAGGGGCTCCTCGTAGGGGGCCGAGATGCCGGTGAACTCGGGGATCAGGCCGGCGCGGGCCTTCTTGTAGAGGCCCTTGGGATCGCGCTCCTCGCAGATCTCGAGGGGGGTGTTGACGTACACCTCGATGAAGCGGCCTTCGGGCATGATCTTGCGGACCTGGTCCCGATCCTCGCGGTAGGGGCTGATGAAGGCCGTGGCCGTCACCGCGCAGGCGTCGGCGAAGAGCTTGGCCACCTCGCCGATGCGGCGGATGTTCTCGGTCCGGTCCGCCGGCGAGAAGCCCAGGTCCTTGTTCAGGCCGAAGCGGATGTTGTCCCCGTCGAGGACGTAGGTGAACTTGGCGCGCTCGAGCAGGAGCTGCTCGACCCGGTAGGCGATGGTGGACTTGCCCGAGCCCGACAGGCCGGTCAGCCACAGCACGCAGCCCTTGGCGTTGAGCGCGGTCTCGCGCTCGCCTTTCTCTACGTTGGTGCCATGCCAGGTGATGTTCTTGCTCTTGGGCTCGCTCACGTCGACTCTCCTGCTGCGCCCGGGTGGGCGGGGGGGTGGTCCGCCCGAGGGCCAGACCGGGGTAGGCCCGCGGGCGTATTCAGGGGGGACCCAGGACGCAAAGCGCGCCGCTCGCTCCCGGCCCCCATCATTCTGGATCCCTGCCGGTCATTCTGATTGCGGGGAGTCGATCGAATTTGGACCAGGGCGGGCCAAGGTCCTGTCTTCTTGAAGACCCCACCGATGGCATGTGCCTTGCAATGACACCAGGCAGCCCCAGGATCCGGGAGCCCGGTCGGTCCCAGGCCAAATCCCCTGATCCTCGGGCCACTCTCATGCACAAGGACACAGCCATGCTCTGGACTATCGCCGTCGTCTTGCTGATCCTCTGGGCCCTGGGCCTCTTCACCTCGAACACGATGGGCGGGCTGATCCACCTGCTGCTCGTCGTCGCCGTCATCGTCGTCCTGATCAGCGTGATCCAGGGTCGTCGCGTTGTCTGAACACTCCCCCTCACACGCTGGAGAAAACGTGAGCGCGCGCGTCATCACCGGTACCCCCACCTGGCCCTCGATCGACACCACCCCGGATCCGCGGAGCGACCGGCAGTCCAGCGCCCTGCTCGGCTGGTACGAGGACTGGACCTCCGCCTCGGATCCCGGGCTCGAAGCGGCCTCTTCCCTCCCGGCCGGGGCCAATGGGGCCGCCCAGGACTCCGCGCGACAGGCCGCCGAGGGCTACGACGACCAGCTTCGAGGCCTGCTCGGGGCGATCCACCAGCCGTCGGTGAGCCTCGTGCTGACCGGAGAGGGCGCCCGAGTGCTGGTGCCCTCCGACGGGCTCTTCGATCCGGGGCGCTCCAACCTGAACGCCTCGGGAGAAGCCGCGGTCGATGGGCTGGCGCGGGCCTTCGTGGGATTCCCGGCCCTCCACCTGCAGGTCGAAGGTCACACCGACTGCTCCCAGCTCGTACACACCGCCCGCTCCCGCTGGCACCTCGGCTTCGAGCGCGCCGCCGCCGTCGTCGAGCGCCTCGTCGCCCGAGGCGTGACCCGCGGCCGTGTGATGGGGCTCTCTTTCGCCGACACCCGCCCCCTGGCGAGCAACTGCAGCGAACCCGGTCGGGCCCGCAATCGCCGAATCGAGATCCTCGTCCTCTGGACTCGCTGAGTCGTCCCCCCCGCCTTCGGAGCCTCCTGATGGAATCGAGCCAGAATCACGACCCCTCGGTCGCCGCGTCGATGGAAGAGCACATGGAGCCTCTCCCCTTGCAGGAGCCGACCCTGATGGGCCAGCTGACGGAGCGGACGCACGCCCTGGTCGAGCAGGTCCGTCAGCACCCGTACCAGGCGCTCCTGGTCGCCGTGGGGGTCGGCTACGTCCTCGGCGGAGGGCTCTTCAGCCGGCTCACGATGAATGTGTTGCGAACCGGCGTCCGCATGGGGGCCCTGCCCCTGGTGCAGCGAAAGCTGCTGGGCGCCCTCACCAGCTCCGCCCTGCCCCCCTCCGTCTGACCCCTCCCATGGTCCTGGATCGAACAATGAATCGGAAGCACGTAGAAGGCCTCCTCAGCCGCGCCCTGGTCAAGGCGAAGGGGGAGTTCATGATCAGCTCGATCCACCAGGCGATCGAGCTGCTCGGTGCGGACGCGGCCCAGATCTACGCCGGGGAGTGTGTCACCGAGGCCGAGACCAAGGATCACCTCAACTGGAGCCTGCTGGAGCATGTGTCGAAGCACGGCTCCCACGAGCTCAAGAAGGCGCTCGCCGAGCCCGTCTCCAAGGTGATCACCCAGGAAGCCCACCACCTCTTCCACACCCAGGGCTGGACGCGCGAGCTCTGGATCAAGCAGCTGGGCTTCCCCGCCGCCCTGCCGCCTCCCGAAGAGGTCAAGGCGGTCGAGACGCAGATCGGCGCTGGCCGCGCCGAGCAGCAGCGCGACCGCTACACCTGAGGGGCCCCTCCCCTCCCCTCGCGGCCCTTGATCCAACGTTCATGTCTCCATCGTTCACATGAGGTCAGCCCAGATGCCCACGTCGACCAGCGGTAGGCCCACTCCACCCCGCGGCTCCCGTCACCCCGCGGAGACCCACCAGCCCGCCGAGGGGGAGGAGGACCGGCTGACCACCAACCATGGGACCCCGGTCAGCGACAACCAGAACTCGCTGCGGGGAGGAGGCCGCGGCCCGTCCCTGCTCGAGGACTTCATCCTCCGCGAGAAGATCCAACACTTCGACCACGAGCGCATCCCCGAGCGCATCGTCCACGCTCGCGGTTCCGCTGCCCACGGCTTCTTCGAGCTCACCGAGTCGCTGAGCCGCTACACCACCGCCCGCGTGCTGACGGAGGTCGGGGCAAGGACCGAGGTGTTTGCCCGGTTCTCGACCGTGGCGGGCAGCAAGGGCTCCAGGGACACGCCCCGAGATGTGCGCGGCTTCGCCGTGAAGCTCTACACCCGCGAGGGGAACTGGGACCTGGTGGGAAACAACATCCCGGTCTTCTTCATCCAGGACGCCATCAAGTTCCCCGACCTCGTCCACGCCCTCAAGCCCGAGGCCGATCGAGGCTACCCCCAGGCGGCCTCTGCCCATGACACCTTCTGGGACTTCATCGGCCTGATGCCCGAGTCGATGCATATGATCATGTGGGCCATGTCCGACCGCACCCTGCCACGCTCTTTGCGAATGATGGAGGGCTTCGGCGTCCACACCTTCCGCTTGCTCAACGCGGACGGCGCGTCCACCTTTGTCAAGTTCCACTGGCGCCCCAAGCTGGGCCTCCAGTCGACCCTGTGGGACGAAGCGGTCAAGATCGGCGGCGCCGACCCGGACTACCACCGGCGAGATCTGTTCGAGTCCATTGAGGCCGGCGCCTTCCCCGAGTGGGAGCTGGGGGTGCAGCTGCTCAGCCAGGCCCAGGCCGACGCGCTGCCCTTCGACATCCTCGATGCCACCAAGCTGATCCCCGAGGAGCGCTTCCCGCTGCGCATCATCGGGCGGATGGTCCTCGACCGCAACCCCGAGAACTTCTTCGCCGAGACCGAGCAGGCGGCCTTCATGCCCACCAACCTGCCCCCGGGGATCGACGTCTCCGATGACCCGCTGCTCCAGGGCCGACTGTTCTCCTACCAGGACACCCAGCTCTCCCGCCTGGGCTCGGTGAATCACCACCAGCTGCCGATCAACCAGCCCAAGGGCTGTCCGTTCCACAACATGCAGCGCGATGGCCATATGCAGACCATGACGCCATCGGGCAGGGCCAACTACGAGCCCAACAGCCTGGATCAGGCCGGCGAGCCGCGCGGCCCGCGCGAGGATCCCAAGGGAGGCTTCCGCAGCTTCGCCCAGCCGCTCGAAGGCGAAAAGGTGCGCCTGCGGGCCGAGACCTTCGCCGACCACTACACCCAGGCGAGGCTGTTCTTCCGCTCGCAGACGCCGATCGAGCAGGCGCACATGACCAGCGCCATGGTCTTCGAGCTGTCCAAGGTGACCCTGGAGCATGTGCGCCTGCGGGTCATGGCCAACCTTCAGAACGTCGACGAGGAGCTGTCCAGGCGAGTCGCGGGCGGTCTGGCCATGGCCCTGCCGGAGCCGTCCGAGCCCGCCTCTGCGCCCTTCGAGATGCCCGAGTCCCCCGCGCTGCGCACCGTCGGCAAGTACCCGGACAGCCTGGAGGGACGCGCCGTGGCGATCCTGGTCACCGACGGGGCCGACGGCGCCGTGTTGCACGCCCTGCGCGAGGCGATCCGGGCCGAGTGGGCCATGGTCAAGGTGATCGCGCTGAGGATCGGAGGGGTCACCCTCAACGACGGCACCCAGCTTCCGGCCGACGGACAGCTCGCCGGCTCCCCCTCGGTGCTCTTCGACGCTGTCTCCCTGCTCGTCTCCGAGAGCGGCTGCGCTGAGCTGCTCAGGGAGCCCGCCGCGATCGACTTCGTCTCGGATGCATTCGTTCACCTCAAGGCCATCGGCTTCACCGCCACTGCCCAGCCGCTGCTGGACCGGTGCGGGGTCCAGCCCGATCCGGGGGTGGTGGACCTGAAGGACGGGGCCGCCGGCTTCTTGAACCCCGCCCGGACGCGCCAGTGGGGACGCGTTGTCTAGCACCTTCGACGAGCTCGACGACTCGGTCGTACCCCGGGTCATCGAGGCGCTGAGCCTGCAGGTCCGCCTGCAGATCGAGCTCCTCCGGGCCGAGGTCGACCGCGACCTCTGGGCCCTCGGCAAGCGGCTGATCCCTTTCGGCGTGGCGCTTCCCCTGGTCGCACTGGGCTATGTCTTCTGTTCGATTGCTGGAGCGCTGGCGATCGCCGCCCTCATCGCGCCCGTCGACCTGGTGCTGGGCCCGGCGCTGGGCACCGCGATCATCGGCTTCCTGAACCTTGCGCTGGGCAGCGGGATCACCCTGCTCGCCGCGCGAAAGATGATGGAGAGGGAGCCATCCTCTCACAACTCCTGGAGCAGCAATGACGAATGAACGTGTGATCATGGTCCATGGCTCGTCGCAGGACCGCCGGGTCGAAGAGGCCCACGCGCGCCTCCAGCGAGCGCGGCTGCACACCCGCGACACCATCGCCGACATCCGCCACGAGGTCGCAGAGCGCGCGGATCTGCGGCGGATGGTGCGAGCGAGGCCCGCGCTCATCCTGGGGCTGGCCTTCTTCGCCGGATTCCTGCTCGCTCATCGCCGCTAGGGCCCCCCGCCCTCCTCTCCCACAGACCACCACCGGAGCCCACCATGGACGTCAGCCAGAACCACACCCCACCTCTCTCCCGATCGATGGACGCGCCCTTGGATCCGCAGGTCGACGCGGAGGCCGAACCCACGCTGCTCGGCCGCCTGAACGAGCGGACCCTGGAGGTCGTGCGAGAGCGGCCCATCGTCTGCATGGTCGGCGCGCTCACCGTAGGCTTCGTGGTCGGCAAGATCGCGTCGCGATACTGACCATGAACCCGCTTCAACGCCAAGGTCGACAGCTGCTCGAGCAGGTGCGTCAACACCCCTACCAGGCCCTCCTGGTAGCGGCGGGGGTCGGGTACATCCTCGGCGGTGGACTGTTCACTCGCCTCACCTTGACCGCGCTCACGGCCGGGGTCCGCCTGGGGGCCCTCCCCGTCGTGCAGCGACAGCTCCTCGGCGTCGCCGACTCGGACTCCGACTCGCATTCTCTCGACGCGCACTCCCTCGACACGCACTGAC
>ERZ761602.4072-NODE-4072-length-19416-cov-4.558184_pt1 | contig 19416 bp, 16 predicted proteins | sample MGYA00512165_ERZ761602 | MGnify/ENA primary metagenome ERZ761602 (study PRJEB28899, sample SAMN02445085) | bioreactor sludge metagenome | biome: EBPR sludge; isolation source: Thorneside wastewater treatment plant | place: Australia: Brisbane, Thorneside... | reverse complement strand
TGGCACCTCGATGTCGGCTCATCACATCCTGGGGCTGGAGCAGGTCCCAAGGGTTCGGCTGTTCGCCGATTAAAGTGGTACGTGAGCTGGGTTTAGAACGTCGTGAGACAGTTCGGTCCCTATCTGCCGTGGGTGTTCGAGACTTGAGAGGATTCGTCCCTAGTACGAGAGGACCGGGATGAACGCACCTCTGGTGGACCGGTCGTGGCGCCAGCCGCGCAGCCGGGTAGCTATGTGCGGACGGAATAACCGCTGAAAGCATCTAAGCGGGAAATCCCCCTCAAAACCAGGTCTCGCCCAAGAACCGTGGAAGACCACCACGTTGATAGGCCGGGCGTGTACAGCCAGCAATGGCTTCAGCTTACCGGTCCTAATCGTTCAAGAGAGCTTGATCGCTTTCTCCGACAGGATCCCGTCCTTCGAGACGCGCCCTAACGGGCGCTCCTCAGGATGAGGAACGCAGCACCAGGATCCAACTCCAAAACCAGATTGTTCAAATCATCTCGCGAAGCAGGCGAGAGCCTGTTCGCAAACCAACACGAAGCAGGCGAGAGCCTGTTCGCAAACCAACACGAAGCAGGCGAGAGCCTGTTCGCCATCGATACCGTGTGCTTCGCCGGCTTGGCGGCCCATGCGGGGGCCTTCCACCCGATCCCATCCCGAACTCGGCCGTTAAATCCCCCAGCAGCAATGATACTGCGTCCTAAGGCGCGGGAAAGTAGCCCGCTGCCAAGCCTGCCAAGCACACGCCCTCAACCTCTCCTCACAGCGCCAGGACAACGGGCCCAAAGCCCCGAACCCAATGCGCCAGAGCCCCATAAGGCTCGCATAACGTTCATCGCGGGGTGGAGCAGCCCGGTAGCTCGTCAGGCTCATAACCTGAAGGCCGCAGGTTCAAATCCTGCCCCCGCACCCACCGATACCGACACTCCCGTAGCGAAAGCTGCGGGAGTGTTCGCCTTTTGGGCGCCAGCTTTCGCCTGCGCAGCAACCCAGCGCAGGATGGTGCCCAATTCACCGTGCAGCGTGGCGTGGATCTCGCCGCGTTTCGGGCCAGGACGCAGCGTGATTTTTTCGACCAATGCCCGGATGGCTTCCGCGGCTTCTGGCCGGTCCTCGGGTACGTTCAAAGCTTCCGCCAGCCGCTCCACCTTGCGCCGGTAGACCGCTGAGATGTTCGGATGGATGTCGGGATTGTCGACCTGTTCCTGTGCGAGCAGATCCCGCAGGACATCCTCGCGGGCCTCTAGTTCTCGCATGCGGTCCGTCATGCCGCGGGTGTAGCCGCCTTCCTCGATCACGTTGAGCATCTGCTTCAAGGTGCGCTCGATCTTCGCCAGTTCGCTGCGATAGCCATCCCCGCTGGCGCGCCGTTCGCGATTGAGATGGTTCGTCTCGTCCGCATAGGCGCGCATGGCCTCTGCAGCCGCTTCCGGCGCCATCAGGCGGTCCTTGAGGCCGGCCAGCACACGCCGCTCGAGTTCGGTGCGGGCCATGGTGCGGCTGTTGCCGCATGAGCCGTTGGTGACGTGGGCCGAGCAGGCGTAGCGGTCTTGGCCGCGGAGAGAATAGGGGCCGCCGCAGACACCGCAATGGACCAGACCGGAGAACAGCGCCTGCGGTCGTCGCAAGCTGTTCAGACGATTCGTCTGGGCCTTCTGCACGGCCTCGATGACGTTCGCGTATTCGTCCTGGATCTCGGCCTGGCGGGTCTTCACGGCCAGCCAGAGCGCGTCGTCGACGATCCGCAGTTCCGGTACATCCGTGACGATCCATTCGGCTTCCGGGTTGAGGCGCGCGACGCGCTTACCGGTGGAAGGATCCTTCACATAGCGCTGCCGGTTCCAGACCATCCGGCCGACATAGAGTTCGTTGTTGAGGATGCCGGTGCCGCGCTTGATGTGTCCGCGGATCGCGGTGTCGATCCAGAGTGCGCGGTTGGGGCCGGGGATATGCTCGTCGTTCAGGTTCTTGGCGATCGTTCGCGGACTCGTTCCGGCGGCGAACTCACGGAAGATGCGGCGCACGACGTCAGCCTGCGCCGTATTGATGTTGCGGTCGCCGCGGATCGGCTCTCCATTGGCGGCGAGTTTGCGGACTACGTCATAGCCGTAGGCGATGCCGGCGGCGGCCTTGCCCTGCTCGACGCGCCCGCGCAGGCCGCGATGCGTCTTCGCCGCGAGGTCCTTCAGGAAGAGGGCGTTCATCGTGCCCTTCAGGCCGACGTGAAGCTCGCTGATCTCGCCCTCGGCGAGCGTCACGATGGGCACGCCGGCGAAGCGCAGATGCTTGAAGAGCGTCGCCGTATCGGCCTGGTCGCGGCTGATGCGGTCCAACGCCTCCGCCAGAACCATGTCGAACTGACCGTGCCGAGCATCCTCAAGCAGCGTCTGAATGCCGGGTCGGAGAATCATGCTCGCGCCGGAGATTGCAGCATCTTTGTAGGCGGTTACTATCGTCCAGCCTTCGCTTGTGGCGCGCTCTCGGCAGATGCGGAACTGGTCGTCGATCGACGCATCGCGCTGACCGTCGGACGAATAGCGGGCATAGAGTGCGACGCGGGTCATTTGAAACGTTTCTTCGCGACGAACAATCCGGCGCCAGACTCCTCTTGCGACAGCGATCCGTCAAGGATGAGGTTCATGCGCCCGATGGCTCGCGGCGCTTAGCCTCGGTTCCTTTGGTGCACGTGGTGCGAAAGTGCTCACGCGCCATTTGGCGACCGAGAAGCCGAGCCAGACACAGGACCGCGATGTTGGCTTGACTTACACCGGAATTCTTTGCGGAAGGCTCGGGCGTTGGGCTGAATACCTGGATCTGAATCTTTTCGCCAATCGGTGTCATGCCCTTCACCTGAAGCCCAGCAAGTTACCCGAATGGCACCAAGACAGGCTTTGACTGTACGCGGAAGAGGGGAAGAGGGCGCATGCGGAAATCGGATGATCCGGCGTGATAATTCCAAGATCTGTTGATTTCTGTGCACTGAAGTCTGATGTCCAGAGTCATGGCTTGTAGTTGAGAACATCGCGTGACTCATGCGAAAATTCACGACGCAATAGTCTCCAAAGGCGCGTGATGTGAGTAAACCTATGGGGGCTAGTCCTTCAACTTGGCAGAGAGTTGCTGACGTGCCCGACAAACGCGCGTTTCGACCGTCTTTTCGCTGATACCAAGCAGGGACGCAGTTCTCTTCTGGTGCCGGCCCGGAGACCTATGCGATCCGAGCGGAACGAACCGAAGGGGATATCTTTGACCTCATTGTGCGAAGCAGGATATTGCGCTTGGTCTGCGGATTCATCGGTTCACGCGATTGTAGTCTCTTGTGCGCCCGAAGGATCGATGTGCGGGTAGGCTCTTCCGCTGAAACAGTCGGGGATCTGGTGGCGCGCTTTGATTCCCTGCCCAGGGCCTAGTGACGTCAACTCATTTGTTCACCCGCGGTTGTAAACACTTCCATTGGACAGTGCCACTGGCTTGCTCGTGGCATCTTAAGGACGCCGCTTCGGTCTAGTAGTTCAGTCGTGCCTGAGCGCCGTGGAAAGCGCTTCCAACGTAGGGTTAGTCGTAGGGTGCTAAGAATCCAAGCCACGCGACCAAACCAAGAATTGTGAGCGCAACGAAGAGTTCGGCCGCAATGCTACGATGAAGAGTTCGGATAGCTGCGCGACAATCGCCGCGGGCGGCGGAACGCTCAAGCTGGGGCGTCAAGTGATAGCGGTTCAACGCCGCGAACGCGATCATAACTAGGAATAGTGCGAGCTTGACGCCCAAAAGCTGGCCGTAACGAGAATATAAAAAGTCGAAATCTGGCCATCCAACAATGAACGCCGCATTCACGATCCCGCTGACGATGAGGGTCGCCACAATGGCGGATCCGGCAATGCTAAAGGATCGAAGCGCGAGAGAAAGTCGGCTAATGTGATCGGAGTCGGCCGGGTGGCCATGGTCGCCGATGAGCAGGAGGAGCGCTGCGATCGCGCCCAGCCAGGCGCCCGCAGAGAGAAGATGGAGCACATCGGCGACGAGATGGAGGATTCCCGCCCAGCCCTCGTGCTGGAGTGCATGCCCGCCCCACGCCAAAGAACCAAGGCTCACCATCGCTAGGCACACAATGGCGTGCACCACGGGCCGAGACGGATTTCGGCCGACCAAGAGTGTTACGCAAAGAGCTAACGCCAGGGTCCGTACGATGAGCGCCACTCCGGCGTCGGTTGCGAGTACATGGCTAAAGACTCGCGGTCTGACAGCTGCTGCGAACGACCCGCTCATCTGTGCGGATAGAAAGATCAGCCCGATCGCGGATATGATGAGGCTGAAAGCAGTGAGTGTGATAAGAAGCGGGCGCCAGCGCAGTTTTTTCGCTTCATCGGCTTTCGCCGGATATCCGTAGAGCTGGAATGCCGTAATGCCAAACAGGAGACTCAGCCCACCATAGTGCAAGAAGCGTACAACGATGGGGGCTGTGTCGAGCACTTTTATTCGACGGTGAAGCTGTACGTACCTTCGACGCGATGCGTGTCAGATGTCACGACATTCCAGGTGACCGAGTATGTGCCTGCTTCTAAGGTTTCTCGAGGCGTGATCAGAAGGGACATGCCGTCAGCTCCGACGGCAGCTGTGGTAGAGACGGGCATTGGCTTGTCCATCTGCATCCCAGGCATCGTCAACAAGCGCAATTCGACTCCAGAGAACTCGCTGTCGATCTTCTCACTGAAAGCGAGTGAGAGGACGGCGGGCGCTTTTGTGATCGCATCGGCGGCCGGGTCGGCGGCCACGAGTTTTGTATGTGCCGCCACGGGGAGGATGAATGTGGTGCCGACGATCAAAGCAAAGGTGAGGCGACGAAAGGTCATGTCATGTCTCCGATGAGGGTTCGTCGTACGAGACGTTCATTTGCGACCCTGCCAAGTAGGAAGGTCAAGGCATCCCGTTGCCCAACCTTCCCAAAGGAGAAGGCTGAGAGCAGAAAATTGCCGCCTCCATTTTGCTTGCTATGGTGGGCTTGATGGATGGCTCAGCCGAAACATTGATACGTGAATTGTTGCAGCGCTGGCGAAATGACCCAGCGAGCACGTATCGCTCGTGGTTTCTCTGGGAAGAGCGGCTGAAGAACTTCCGCTCCATTCGTCGCGGCGTGCAACAGGTAGCCACGGAGATAAAGGCGGGCTCGTTTGGCGTCACTTATCGTGGGTCGTCGCTGGAGACGGTGGTGCATTCGATCGCCGAACAGCGGCAGTTGTTCAAGGGCGCGGACCACGCATTCCTTTGGAAACCCAAACTCCGCATTCCTGACATCTATGAAGACGAACGCAATCAGCGCGCCTTTGGTCACATGCTCGATGCCTGCGTCTGTTGCGACACCGCGGAACATGTCCTTGCAGAGATCCACCGCATCGATGCCATAAAGATCAAAGGTCTTGGCCCGGCGGTCGCGAACATTCTCTACTTTTTGCATCCGACGATCGCGCCACCGTTCAACACCGCTATCGTGCGCGGCTTCAACGCGCTGACGGGCGCCAACGTGAAGCTGGGGCGGTGGGACAGTTACCTTGCGATGCGCGAGGGCATGCTGGCCTTCAATTGTAGCTTTCGCGACCTCTTGTCCAATGACTTGGGTGCGGTGGCTGGATTCTGCTTCGATCTCGGCAATGGCCTCTACGCTCCGCCTCCTCGATCGGAGGAGCGGACAGTGCGCGAGGCGTGGGAAGCTGATCTCGCCAAGGTGCGTTTGGCGCTGGCGCCCCAACGTCTAAGTGAAGAGGAAAGTCGGACGCATACCGAGGTACAGGGTTGGCTGCGTGATCTGGGATTGGCCCTCGGCTACCGGGTCTGGATCGCACAAAACGACCGCGGACGTGCATATGGCAGTTCCAGGCTGGGCGACGGCTGCCTGTCGAGCCTGCCAAAGATCGACGGTCATGCTGTCGCCGATGCTGTCCCACTGATCGACGTGATTTGGCTCAATGACGGCGGCGGGATCGTGGCTGCCTTTGAGGTCGAACATACTACTTCGATCTATTCTGGAGTGGTGCGCATGCTGGACCTGGCGCTTGGTGGCGGCGCGGGCTCATTGCATGGGCTCTACCTGGTCGCTCCTGATAAGCGTGAAGGCGACGTGCGCGCCCAACTTGCGCGGCCGGCGTTCTCCAGTATCGGCGACCTGAATGTTCGTTATTTGCCGTATGGAGCGCTGTCCGAGCATCGCGCTGCCATCGCTAAGTTTGGTGATGGCGTGCGCGCGTTGGAGAAAATCTCCCACCGCCTCACCTAAGGATCTTCATCCAGCCGGGCAAAGTCGAGGTTGACGACTAGCTCGTCCATCGATTCCGGGCCTTTCTCGCAGAACTCGGCGAGTGCGACCCAGATCGGCCAGCCGCCATGCTTGCTCCTATACAGGGCCAGTGCAGGCTGCGGGCCGACATCGGTGTCAATGTCGTCCAAGCCGCCTATTCCGTACAGGTCGATCTCAGCGAGACGCTCGCGCATGGACCGGTCACCCATCTGAAACGCATTCTGCAAATCCGTAATCAGGATTCGGCTATGGCCGCCCACGTCGCTGACCATGCGCGTGCGGCGTAGCCGGTGCATACGTAGCGCCACTTCGGCGACGAATTTGCGCACTCCGACGGGAACACGCTGCAGGGTTTCGATCAGCGGCACGAAATCGGTGAGCGTTTCAGTCAGTTCTTCCTCGGAGTGGCCCCAGCCCAGGACGCGATTGAAGCGCCGCAGATTGGTCGGGATTGTCGGCTGGTCGGCAAGCGTCCAGTCCTTGAGGCCTGCCAGAATCACCCGATCCGGGTCAGAGAAGCGACGCTCGTGGTCGGCCTTGAAGCGCTGCAATGTCGCAACCGGGTACGCCGTCACGTCATCCGTGACGCGGTGGTGCTGACCGCACATCATCAGCAGGTTGTCGAAGGCGCGGCGCTGCTCGTTGGTCATGTTGGGATTAAAGCGCTCGCCGCCGGGCTCAGCCGCTTCAATGTGGCAAAGGTCAGCGATGAAAACGCCGTCAGCATTCATGACCAGATGCTGACAGCCGGGAAAGGCGCAGAGATTTCCAGACTTGAGAAAGAGTTCGCGCAGAGTTGTGAGCGTAGGCGCGAGGCGTTTGGGGATTTCAGGCATAGCGCAGATCGAAGAGTGCCAGATTCCCACATCAGAAGCCTCGATCACGGTCGGATGCCAGCTTTTTATTCTTTGCTTGACCTTCCCATATGGGAAGCTCTGATGGTGGCATCGTGAAACGTCTAGCGCGCATGGTAGTGGCGGCCTATGCGCTCGCGATCTTGGTCGCGGGCCTTGGCCCGCATTGCGATTGGATGTTCCCGTCGGCGCAGGCTGCGACGGTCCAGGCGGACCACAGCAGCCAAGCCAGCGCTGGGCACAGTGACCACTCCGCACCGGCGAAAAAATCTGATCGCGACTGTGCCGCGATGGAGATGGCCAAGTCGGTTGGACCGCTTCCCGGCGTACTCTCCATTGCCTCCCCGGATATGTGGATCGCGACCGCGATCCTACCCGAGCCTGTTCGCATTCATGCACCGGCGATTGTCACGACGGTCGAACCGCGTGGTCCGCCGCGAACCAGCGGTGGCTTTGCCGCCATCTTCGCCAGCAATCACCGCCTGTTGATCTGAGCTTTGCGCATGTCTCGCTGCCGCAATCCCGCGGCCGCGTCACTTGTGCGGAGTTTCTATGTTCTTGGTTCACGGCCGCGCCACCGCAACGGCGCCACTCATCACCACCCGATTCTATGCGCTCACGCTGCTGTTCGTTGCAGCAGTCATTGGGCTGTCCAAGCCGGCCTTCGCCGGCACTTATAACCTGACCGTCGAAAACGCGATGGTCGATATCGGCGGCAAGACCGTCGAGAAGATGACCATCAATGGCGGCGTGCCTGGTCCGACCCTCCATCTGAAGGAAGGTGAGGACGCGACGATCATCGTCACCAACAAGACGAGCGAGCCGACCTCCGTGCATTGGCACGGCATTCTGCTGCCGGGTATGATGGACGGCTCGCCGGGATTCAACGGCTTCATGGGCATCAAGCCTGGTGAGAGCTTCACCTACACCTTCCATATCCGCCAGAGTGGCACCTATTGGTACCACAGCCACTCGGGCACGCAGGATCAAAGCGTCTTTGGCGCGATCGTCATCGATCCGAAGGAACCCTCACCGTTCCGCTACGATCGCGACTACGTGCTGCTGCTGGGCGACGCGACCCCGGAGGATTCCGACGATGTCCTGCGCAATCTGAAAGCCGATTCCGAATATTACAACTTCAACCGCCGCACGGCCGGGGACTTCTTCCGCGACGCCGCCAAGGACGGCACTTCGAAGGCGATCGATGACCGGTTGATGTGGGGCGAGATGCGGATGGATCCGACCGATCTGTCCGACGTGTCCGGCTACACCTTCATCGTCAACGGCAAGTCGCCGGCGGCAAACGAGACGTTCCTCTTCAAAAAGGGTGAACGGCTTCGCCTGCGCATCATCAACGGCTCGGCGATGACGCTGTTCGATCTGCGCATCCCTGGGCTCAAGATGACGGTGGTCGCCGCCGATGGGCAGGACGTGAACCCCGTGCCAGTCGATGAAATCCGCATCGGCGTTGCCGAGCGCTACGACGTGATCGTCGAGCCTAAAGAGGATCGTCCTTACACATTCTTTGCGGAGTCGATTGACCGCACGGGCTACGCGAAAGCGACGCTCGCGACGGCATCGGGTCAAGTTGGCGAGCTGCCTGATCGTCGCCCGCGTTCGATCCTCACCATGGACGATATGGGCATGCCATCGATGGGCGGGATGGACACGTCCGGCATGGACCATGGCTCGATGAAGGGCATGGACATGTCGGGCATGGATCACAGCTCGATGAAGGGCATGGACCACAGCTCCATGAGCGGCATGGATATGTCGGGAATGGACATGGGAGACCCGGCCACGGAGGTCGATGGCAACGGCCGCCCAAAGGGCTGGTCGGCCGGCTTCCCAGCGGATGCCAAGGTACTTGACTACAAGATGCTGAAAGCCTTGCGCCGCAATGAGGACAGCGGCGCTCCGACGCGGGACATTACCGTTCGTCTGACCGGTAACATGGAACGCTATATGTGGTCGCTGAACGACAAGAAGTTCGGTGATGCGGCACCGATCAAGGTGAAGTATGGCGAACGCGTGCGCCTGATCTTCGTCAATGAAACGATGATGGCGCACCCGGTCCATCTGCATGGTCAGTTTTTCCAGTTGGAGAATGGCCAGACCGACAACAAGCCGCTCAAGGACACAGTGATTGTCCCGCCGGGCAAGACGGTGTCGGTCGTCTTAACGGCAAAAGAAGTCGGCGCCTGGCCGCTGCACTGCCATCTGCTCTACCACATGGTGGCGGGCATGATGACGCGATTCATCGTCGAGCCGCCGGGCACGACGGATGCGGAGGTCACACCGGATCAGGCAAGTGTCGCTATGTCGCCGCATGATGAGAGCGGTGACTCGATGATGAAGATGATGGGACATGGAGGCCACCAATGAGACGGGTTGCTTTCATGACCGCGACGGTGCTGCTGATGGGCGGCACCACGTACGCCGCGCCTGATATGGGGATGGGCGATGATCCTGCGCCGACCATCTTCAACAACATCCGCATTGAGGGAGATTACGTCCCGACTTCGGACGGGTTGTTCAGCTGGGACGTGGATGGCTGGGTCGGCGGCGACAGCGAACGGGTTTGGCTGCGTTCCGAAGGCGAGATCGAAGACGGCCGGACGCAGGATGCGGAAGCCCAGATCTACTACGGATGGAATTTCCATCCATTCTGGGACGCGCTGATCGGCGTTCGTCAGGACTTCGAGCCGGAATCGACCACATACCTCGCCGCCAGCGTCGTTGGTTTGGCCAAGTACGATTTCGAGACGGAGGCCAGCGTCTTCCTGTCGGATCGGGGCGACGTGTCCGCGCGCTTCAATCAGAGCTTCGACTTTCTCCTGACACAGCGATTGATCGCGCAGCCCTATGCGCAGCTCGATCTCTACGCGCAGGACGTTCCGGAGCTGAATGTCGGGGCCGGCCTCAGCGAGGTCGAGCTTGGTTTGCAGCTTCGCTATGAGATCACGCGCAAGTTCGCGCCGTATGTCGATGTCTCCTGGCAGCGCAAGGTGGGCGAGACGTCCGGCCTCGCGCGCGCTGCAGGCGAGGATCCCGAAAGCGCCACCATCCGGTTCGGCCTGCGAGTTTGGTTCTGACGCTGCATTTCGCAGCGTCATTGCTCGTGATCGGCCGGCATGGGCAGCCCCATTGCGGGGGTACGGGTTTTCACAATCGGCCGCCAACCTAAGGAGTTACCTATGACGCTCAAACAAACCTTGCTCGCGGCGATCGCTGTATCGGCGCTGGCACTTTCGTCGGTGGCTTTTGCGGCCGGCGAGCATGGCGGCCATGACATGTCCGGCATGAAGATGTCCGGCGACATGGACAAGATGCATGAGGAAATGGAGGCGAAACTCGCCGACACCTCCGCGTTCGGCGAGAAGGGCGATCCGGCCAAGGCGACCAAGACAGTCAAAATCGCCGGCGAAGAAATCCGATACGACGTCACGTCGCTGACGCTGAAGACCGGCGACACGATTACCTTCCAGTTCACCAACAAGGGTGAACAACCGCACGAGTTCACTATCGGCGACGCGGCCTATCAGGAGACCGCCAAGCAGATGATGACGATGATGACCGAGATGGGCATGGATATGACCTCGCCCGAGCACGAGGCCGCCCATGCCGGTGCCGGTAACACGGTGATCGTCAAACCGGGCGAGACCAAATCGGTGACCTGGAAGTTCACCAAGCCCGGCGAGTTCCTTTTTGCCTGCAATTTCGTCGGTCACTCCGAAGCCGGAATGCTCGGCACGATCTCGGTGAAGTGACGCATCGCGGGGCGGCGCGCTTCGGCGCGCCGCTCCCTGATCGCCGGAAGGAGGATGGGATGAAACATCGAACAGCATTGGCCAGTTTGGTCGTTGTAACCGCACTGTGGACCACGCCGACTTACGCGGACACCGCGGCCGATGTCGCGGCAGTGAAGACCGTCCTGCAATCCTACAGCGATGCCGTGCAAAAGCTGGATGGTAGTCTCGCGACGCCGCTCTTCGCCCCGGACGCCCATATTTTCGAGCAGGGCGGCGATGAGGGAAGTTGGTCGACCTACCTCAAGAATCATCTCGGTCCGGAGTTCGCCGAGTTCTCGTCCTTTGTGTTTTCCGACTACCAAGCGAACGCCACGATCGAGGGCGATCTGGCGATCGCGTCGGAAACCTACCGCTACACGCTGATCGTGAAGGCCAGCGGCGAGAGGGTCGAGCGTCTTGGTGCGGCGACCAGTGTCCTCAAGCGCACGGCGGACGGCTGGAAGATCGTCCAGTACCATTCCTCGTCACGCAAACCGCCCGGATAGCGTGGTGGATAATTTTCACCCATCCCTTGACCTTCCCATCATGGGAAGCCCCACCTTCCCATCATTAGAAGGAGGCCAACCATGAGCGGTTGCTGCGGCGGACACGCCAAACACGAGCATGCCCAGCATGGGCATCACCATAACGATCCCGATCCGGTCGCGACTGCGATCGACCCGGTCTGCGGCATGACCGTGAAGATCAAGCCGACCAGCCTGAAAGCCGATCATGACGGCGTGACGCACTATTTCTGCAGCGCGAAGTGTCAGGCGAAATTCATCGCCGATCCCGCGGCCTGTCTCGGCGACAAGCCGGCGAAGCCAGCTGTGGCGGTCGACGAAGGCACGCAGTGGACCTGCCCGATGCACCCCGAGATCGTGCGCGACATGCCCGGCTCGTGCCCGATTTGCGGTATGGCGCTTGAGCCCATGATGCCGTCGCTGGACGCAGGGCCAAATCCCGAGCTCGCCGACATGCAGCGGCGCTTCTGGATCGGCCTAGCGCTGAGCTTGCCGGTGGTTGCGCTGGAGATGGGCGGTCATTTTCTCAATTTGCATCGCTGGGTAAGTCCGCAGCTGGGTAACTGGCTACAACTCCTTCTCGCGACGCCGGTCGTGCTGTGGGCCGGATGGCCGTTCTTTGAGCGCGGCTGGCAGTCCCTGAAGACGCGTAACCTCAACATGTTCACGCTGATCGCGATGGGCACCGGGGTCGCTTGGCTTTACAGCGTCGTCGCCACCGCCGCCCCTGGCATGTTCCCACCCGCGTTTCGCGGCATGGGCGGGACGGTTGCCGTCTATTTCGAGGCGGCGTCGGTCATCACGGTCCTGGTATTATTGGGACAGGTGCTTGAACTGCGCGCCCGCGAATCCACCGGCGGCGCCATCCGCGCGCTGCTGGATCTTGCGCCAAAAACCGCGCGACGCGTGCGCGAGGACGGGAGCGACGAGGAAATCCCCGTCGAGCAGATCGCGGTGGGCGACCGTCTGCGTATCCGTCCCGGCGAGAAAGTGCCGGTCGATGGCGTTGTGGTTGAGGGCCAGGGCGCGGTCGACGAATCCATGGTCACTGGGGAGTCAATGCCGGTGAACAAGGAAGCCGGATCACCGTTGATCGGTGGGACGCTCAATCGCAATGGCGGTCTGCTGCTGCGCGCCGAGCGGATCGGCCGTGACTCGATGCTGTCGCGTATCGTGCAGATGGTGGCCGAGGCGCAGCGCAGCCGCGCGCCGATCCAGCGTCTGGCCGACAAGGTCTCCGGCTGGTTCGTGCCAAGTGTCATCGCCGTCGCTGTCTTGTCGTTCATCGTCTGGGCGGTCTGGGGGCCGGAGCCGGCGATGAGCTACGGGCTGATCGCCGCGGTTTCCGTTCTCATCATCGCCTGTCCCTGTGCGCTCGGTCTCGCCACGCCCATGTCAATCATGGTCGGTGTCGGCAAAGGCGCTGAAGCGGGTGTGTTGATCAAGAATGCCGAGGCGCTGGAACGGCTGGAGAAGATCGACACGCTCGTGGTCGATAAGACCGGCACTCTCACGGAAGGCAAGCCATCGGTCGTAGCCATCAAGGCGGCATCCGGCATCGATGAGAATGAGTTGCTCCGGCTCGCGGCCAGCGTGGAACGCTCCAGCGAGCATCCGCTGGCCAGTGCGATTGTCGCGGCTGCGGCTGCCCGCAAACTGAGCCTTGAAGAACCGTCCTCGGTCGACGCCCCAATGGGTAAAGGCGTAATCGCTGCGGTCGCCGGCAAACAGGTTCTTGTCGGCACCACAAAATTTCTTGGGGAACGCGGCATCGACGCGGCGGCCTTTTCGGGTGCGGCGGACGCCCTGAGGCGCGACGGTGCCACAGCCGTCTTTGTCGCAATCGACCAGGCGGTCGCTGGCGTGATCGGCATTGCCGACGCCGTCAAGGAATCGACCCCAGCTGCATTGGCGGCCCTTAAGCAGGCGGGCATCCGCGTCATCATGCTCACCGGCGACAATCGCGTCACCGCGGAAGCTGTCGCCAACCGCCTGGGTATCGCCGACCTCGAAGCCGAGGTGCTGCCCGATCAGAAAAGCGCCGTCATCGCCAGGCTGAAGGGACAAGGCCGCGTGGTGGCCATGGCGGGCGATGGTGTGAACGATGCCCCGGCGCTTGCGGCTGCCGATGTCGGCATTGCGATGGGCTCGGGCACGGACGTGGCGATGGAGAGTGCCGGTGTAACCCTGCTCAAGGGTGACTTGCGCGGGATCGTCGCCGCACGGCGCCTCAGCCAGGCCACAATGCGCAACATCCGCCAGAACCTCTTCTTCGCGTTCATCTACAACGCGGCCGGCGTTCCGATCGCCGCCGGTGTCCTCTATCCCGCGTTCGGATTGCTGCTGTCGCCGATCGTCGCGGCGGCGGCCATGGCTCTGAGTTCGTTCTCGGTGATCGCTAACGCGCTCAGGCTTCGCACCTTGTCGCTGAAGGGAGGCGTCTCATGAATATCGGCGAGGCAGCGGCACGGTCCGGCGTGACCGCCAAGATGATCCGCTACTACGAAAGCATCGGATTGATCGGGACCGCGACACGCACGGCGTCCGGCTATCGGACTTACGGCGAGACGGATGTCCATCGGCTGCGGTTTATCCGCCGCGCCCGTGACCTTGGCTTTTCGATGGAGAAGATCGAGACGCTCCTCGGCCTCTGGGGCAATAAGGATCGGTCCAGCGCCAATGTGAAGGCGCTGGCGCAGGCGCATGTCGAAGAGTTGAGGCAGCAGATCGGCGAGCTGCAGGCGGTCCTGTCAACCCTCGAACATCTCGTCGAGCATTGCCACGGCGACGACCGACCGGAGTGCCCTATCCTTGACGACCTCTCGCATGGCAGTCGCATCGACAGTTGCCACGCGCCATCAACGCCGACGAAGCAATGAGCGACCCGCCAGCCCGTTTTACGCCGGCGCTTGGCAAGGCATGGCTGACACCAGCCTACGACGTTGCCATCCGCTTGTTGACGCGGGAGGCTGTCTGGCGTCGCAAACTGATCCGCTGGGTTGACCTGCAGCCCGGCCAGAAGCTCCTAGATATCGGCTGTGGCACTGGCTCACTCGTCGTGCGGCTTGCGGCAGAGCAACCCTCGGCAGCCCTACATGCCCTCGATCCGGATTCCGCTGTGCTGGCGCGCGCGCGCGCCAAGGCCGCCAAAGCTGGAGCCACCATTCGCTTCCATCATGGCTTTCTGACGCAGGATTTCATCGCCGAGCACGGCCCATTTGACATAATCACCACATCGCTGGTCCTGCACCAGGTCCCGCGCGATGAAAAGCAGCGCATGCTGTTTGCGATCGGCGACGCGCTGACCGACGGAGGCCGCCTCATCATCGCCGATTATGGCTGGCAACGAAGCATGCTGATGCGTGCGGCGTTTCGTCTGACGGTACAAGCAATCGACGGCGTCACAGATACCCAGCCCAACGCCGATAACATCCTGCCACGCCTCTTGGACACCGCGGGATTTCCCGATACCCGCGAGCGCAGCGTGATCAATACGCCGACCGGTTCGATTTCGATCTATGCCGCTGACCCGGCTCGCGCCAAGGCTGCTCAGTAGCGTTCAAGAATCGCCTTCATCTGGGCAATCTCGCGATCCTGCGAGACGATGATCTGATCGCAAAGCGTCTTGATCTCGGGGTCACTGATCGATGCCTCCTTGCACATCAAGATCGCGCCGGAGTGGTGCGGAATCATCGAACGCAGGAACTGACTATCACCGATCCCAGTCTGCATGCGGATCGCGAAGAAGCTGGCAATGAGAACCACCACGGCCGCAGCCCCGATGATCAGGTTGAGGCGGCGCTTGGGATACATCATGCCCATCAGCGCCAGTTCGAGGATGGCCATCGGCGCGGCCATGGTCAGAGCCATGTAGAACATGTTGAGATTGAGATAGAAGTCGTCGACCGTCGCGATCATCTCGAACATTAACACGAACATAACGAGCGTGTTCACGGCCATCATGATCGCGAACATGCGGTAGGGCGAACCGTGGGACATCGAGCCGTGGCTCATGCTCCCATGTTTCATCTCGTGCTGTGCCATCGGTTTTTCCTCTTCGGCGCCGTAACTGCTATGCCCATAGCGCCTGTCTATCATAAATGTTCCGCATCCGGACGTTACCACGACGTTGGAAGGTTTAGTCTGCTAAGCTGTGCTCCAAGCTGCTGATCTCCTCTTTTTGCTTGGCGACCATGGTCTGCGCCATCTTGCGTAGCATCGGGTCCTTGCCGTGCTCGAGTTCGATCTCCGCGATCGCGATCGCACCCTGGTGGTGCGGAATCATCAGCCGTGCGAAATCCGCGTCGGCATCGCCGGTGAAATTCATCGGCATTGCCTTGTCCACCATAGCCATCGCGACTTTGTAGTCGCAGGTGGAGGAGGCACTATGCTCGGCAGCGAGAGCAGCCGTTGCAGCGGTGAGCATAGTCGCGGCAGTCAGTGTAAGAAGCGGTCGCATAGATTGGTCCTTTCGGTGAGGTTGGACCTCGAAGCTAAAACCTCGCAACTCAGCGCGCGATGCGCGCCCGCGCACTCGGACATCACTAAGGCGTTAGGCTTCTAATGCTGTTGGAGGGTTGGCGCGGTGGATCAGCGCGAACAGGACGGGGATCACCAGGAGGGTCAGTGCGGTGGATGTGAGCATGCCGCCAATCATCGGCACAGCGATGCGTTGCGTGACTTCCGAGCCGATTCCATGGCTCCAGAGAATCGGCACCAGTCCGGCCATGATTGCAGCGACAGTCATCATCTTTGGCCGGACCCTTTCGACGGCGCCTTCCATGATGGCGCGCTGCAGGTCGAGCTGGGTGAGCCGCCGACCTTCGGCTTCGGCTTTTGCGCGGTGTTCGCTAAGCGCCTGGCGAAGATAGAGCAGCATCATGACGCCGGTTTCGGCGGCAACGCCGGCAAGGGCGATGAAGCCGACGGCCGACGCGACCGACATATTAAATCCCATCGCATCCATGAGCCAGAAGCCGCCTATCAATGCGAAGGGCAACGACAGGAGCACCGTGAGTGTATCGGAGATACGGCGAAAATTGGCGTAGAGCAGCGTGACGACGAGCAACAGCGTAGCGGGAATGACGAGATTGAGCCGCTGCTCAGCGCGGGCGAGATACTCGAACTGCCCGCTCCAGACTGCGCGATAACCCTCCGGCATCGCGATCTTTTCGGCGACGGCGCGCTGGGCATCGGCGACAAAGCTGCCGAGATCGCGGCCGCGGAGATCAACATAGACATAGACGGCCAACTGGCCGTCTTCTGTGCGGATCGTGGTCGGTCCGCGCGACCGTGAAATGCGAGCAACCTCGCCCAGCGGAACAGTCCCTCCGGAAGGCAACGAGATGAGCACGTCAGTAGCAATCGCGTGGGGATCGCTCCGCGAGTCGCGCGGGATGCGCAGAACCACGCCGTAGCGCTCGCGACCCTCGATGGTCGTGGTGACGGGTTCAGCGCCGAGCGTGAGGGCGATCGTGTCCTGGACAGCGTCGATGTTGAGACCGTAACGGGCGAGACGATCACGATCGGGAACGATGTCGAGAAAATAGCCGCCGGTAACGCGTTCAGCGTAGGCACTGGTCGTGCCCGGCACCGTTCTCACTACGGCCTCGACCTCACGCGATAGACGTTCAAGCTCGGTCAGATCCGGCCCGAACAGCTTGATACCAACCGGCGTGCGGATGCCCGTCGAAAGCATGTCGATGCGCGCTTTGATCGGCATGGTCCAGGCATTGCTCACCCCGGGGAATTGGAGGGCCGCGTCCATTTCGGCGACCAGCGACTCGATCGTGACGCCCGGCCGCCACTGTGCTTCCGGCTTTAGGGTGATGACCGTCTCGCTCATTTCGAGCGGCGCGGGATCGGTCGCGGTCTGTGCGCGGCCGGCCTTGCCCCACACCGTCTGCACTTCGGGAAACTCCTTGATGATGCGGTCCTGCGTCTGCAGCAGCTCGGCCGCCTTCGTCACGGAGAGGCCGGGCAAGGTGGTCGGCATATAGAGCAGCGTTCCCTCGTTCAGATTGGGCATGAACTCGGTGCCGAGCCGCAGGATCGGAATGGCGGTCAGCGCGAGAAGGATCGCGGCGACGAACAAGGTCAACAGCTTTGCGCGCAGCACGTAGCGAATGAGTGGCCGATAAAGCCAGATCAGCAGCCGGTTGAGGGGGTTCTGCGCCTCGGGCCGTATGCGCCCTCGGACGAACAGTACCATAAGCGCCGGCACCAAGGTGACGGATAGAAGCGCTGCCGCTGCCATCGAAAGCGTCTTGGTGAACGCCAAGGGATGAAACAGGCGCCCTTCCTGTGCTTCGAGCGCGAAGATCGGCAGGAAGGAGACGGTGATGATCAACAGGCCAAAGAACAATGAGGGGCCGCCCTCCTGCGCGGCCGCAACGAGCACCTCAATCCGCGACGATCCGGCTGGCGCATGCTCCAACCGCTTGTGCGCGTTCTCGATCATGACGATGGCAGCATCGACCATGGCGCCGATGGCGATCGCGATGCCGCCCAGGCTCATGATGTTAGACCCAATGCCAAGGAGGGCCATGACGCCAAACGCCATGAGGATGCCAACCGGCAAGGTGACGACAGCGACCAGTGCGCTGCGCGCGTGCAGCAGGAACACAAAGCAGATGAAGGCGACGACGAGACTTTCCTCGATCAATGTCGATGTCAGCGTGTCGATCGCACGGCCAATGACCTCCGAGCGGTCGTAAACCGGCACGATCCCGATACCGCTGGGCAGGCTTGCTTGCACCTCTGCCAGCCGCACCTTGAGGGCCTCGATGACGGCGCGCGTGTCGGCACCGTAGCGCTGAATAGCAATGCCAATTGCCACTTCGCCATCGCCGTTCAGTTCGGCAATGCCGCGCCGTTCGTCGGGAACGATTTCGACGCGCGCGATATCGGCGATGCGGACCGGTGTGCCGTTGCGTGATGCGAGCACGATCGCTTCAAGATCGGCCGTACCGGTGAGATAACCGCGGCCGCGCACCATGAACTCGGTTTCAGAGAGCTCGATGGTGCGACCGCCGACGTCTCGATTGCTTGCACGCACCGCATCACGCACCTCCGCGAGACTGATACCGAACGCCTTGAGGCGCTGCGGGTCGACCGTGATGGAATATTGTTTGACATAGCCGCCGACGCTGGCGATCTCGGCGATCCCCGGTGTTCGTGACAGCGCGAAGCGCAGATGCCAGTCCTGCAGGGCACGTTGCTCGCTGAGCCCGAGACCGGCTCCAACGAGTGCGTATTGGTAGACCCAGCCGACGCCGGTGGCGTCCGGGCCGAGCGACGGCGTGACGCCCGCTGGCAACCGGCCGCTGGCGGCGCTTAGATATTCCAGGACGCGGGTGCGCGCCCAATAGATGTCAGTGCCCTCGTCGAAGATGACATAGACGAACGAGACACCAAAGTTCGAGAAGCCTCTCACCACGCGCGCATGCGGTACGCTCAGCATCGCGCTGGTGAGCGGGAAGGTCACCTGGTCTTCGACCACCTGTGGCGCCTGGCCCGGATAGTCTGTCGCGATGATCACCTGCGTATCGCTGAGATCCGGCAACGCATCGACGGCGACGTGGGTAAGGCCGTAGAGGCCAGCGAGCATCGCAACGGCGGACGCCATGAGGACCAGCACGACATGGCGTGCCGACCAGCCGATGAGTTTGGCGATCACGGCGTTTGCGCTTCCGGCGTCATGCCCGCAAGGGCGGCGCGCAGATTGCTCTCCGCATCGAGAAGAAAGTTACCGGAAATCACGACGGCATCACCGTCGGCGACGCCGCTGAGGATTTCGACGCTTCCATTTCCGCGACGGCCAAGGGTTACCGCGCGGGGCTCGAACAGGCTGCCGTCAGCAGTAACGAAGACGATCTGGCGCGTGCCGCTATCGAGCACCGCGCTGTCGGGGACGGTGACGGTATCGTTGCCCTTTCCCGAAACATCGATCCTGA
>ERZ761602.4071-NODE-4071-length-19417-cov-4.540182_pt1 | contig 19417 bp, 15 predicted proteins | sample MGYA00512165_ERZ761602 | MGnify/ENA primary metagenome ERZ761602 (study PRJEB28899, sample SAMN02445085) | bioreactor sludge metagenome | biome: EBPR sludge; isolation source: Thorneside wastewater treatment plant | place: Australia: Brisbane, Thorneside... | reverse complement strand
CCGCCACGCCAGCCAGCGAATCTTCCGCCAGCTTGCGCGCGGTGACGTCCTGGATCTGGCAGAACAGATGCGGCGCACCGCCGCCCCTGGCCGCGACGAGCGACACGCTCTGCTGCACCCACACGATGCGGCCGGATTTGTGCAGGTAGCGTTTCTCGATCACATACGGCTCGATGTCGCCGGCGACGAGCTTGAGCCGCCGCTGTATCCCGGCCACGCGGTCCGCGGGATGCGTGACTTCGTCCGCCGGCCGGGCCAGCAGTTCTTCCGCGGCGTAGCCGAACATGCGGCAGAGCGCGGGATTGACCTCGATCCATTGTCCGTCGGCGGACACGAGCGCCATGCCAATCGGGGAATTGAAGACGGCGTTGCGGTAACGCTCGTCGCTCTTCTGGCGGGCCTCGTCGGCGAGGCGCTCGTCCTCGAGAATGCCGAGGAGGGCGATGCGCGCGCTCTCCGCCTCCGCGAGCAGCCGCCGGATTTCCGCGTCGCTTTCCGCCTGCTTCTCCCGGGCGCGGAGCGCGCGTACGGACGTGGCGAGGCTGTCCGCCATCTGCTGCAGAAGCACCACCTCCTCGGAGCTGAACGCGAGTGGCTCGTCAGACTGGAGCGTGAGCACGCCGAACACCCAGCCGTCGGCGATCAGCGGGAGGGCGAGGGAGCAGGTGCCCCGTTTGCCGGCCTCGTCCCGGTCGGGCACGGGACGGCCCTCGCGCACACAGCGTCCGGCTGCGCTCTGCCCGCCGAAGGTGTCCGCCCAGGTGAATCGCTCGCGTTCCAGCTCGCCGTCGGCGAGGCCGGCGCTGCCGGCCGGCCGGATGGATTTGGCTTCGTCGTGTTCGACGTATCCGATCCAGGCGCCGCGATAGCCGGCCGGCTGGGTCGCGATCCGACACACCTCGGAGAAAAGCGCCGCCTCGGATTCTGCGCTGAGGAGAGTGTGGCCGCAGGCCGAGATGACGCGCAGCGCCTGGTTGACCCGGCGTTCCTCCCGTTCGGCCAGTTCACGTTCGGTGAGATCATCCAGGCTCGCCAGGGTGGCGGGCCCGTCGGCGAGCGTGCATGCGGTGAACCGCGCTTCGACGGGAAGCTCCGAACCGTCCGCCCGCCGGGCCCGGAGGCGGACGGGCCGAACGGGTCGTTGCTGGTCCCTCGGCTGTTCCAGCGCGGACGCCAGGCGCAGGCGGTCGTCCGGCGTGACGTAGTCCCCGAGCGGCCGGCCCGCCAGAGTCGTCACGTCGGGCGCGCGCAGCAGTTCCAGGAAGGCGGGATTCGCGAGGATCACCCGGCCCTCGCGCACGGCGGCAATGGCGTCGAGCGAGTGCTCGAAAAGCGTGCGGAAGCGGGTCTCGCCTTCGGAAACGCGTCGCGTTGCGGCGTCCTTTTCCGCGACATGGGCGGCCAGGAGCAAGCCGGTCAAGGCGGTGACAATCAGGAACAGCTGCGCTGTCGCGAGGCGGTCGAAGACACTGCCGCCGGCAGGCCAGCCGCCGCCCTGGCCGACGGTCGCCACGACGGCGCAGGCGACGAGGCCGAGCATGGCCGTCGCGCCGGGCAGGCCGAACCGGATGGCGCCAACCAGCACCGGCAGCAGCGCGAGGAACGGGGCCGGGAAGAGATTCCCGAGCTTCTCGGAAGTGCCGAGGGCAAGCCAGAGGACGAACCCTGCCATCACTACGAGGGCGAGCGCTTCGCCGGCGCGTTGCCAGCTCCACTCCCGGAACCGCGGCAGCAGCGGAGCCCACACCACCACGAGGGGCGTGATCACCGAGACGCCAAGGATGTGGCTGGCCCACCGGGCGCGCGGGATGATGATGTGGTCGGCATCGAGCGTCGGAGCGACGTACCGCGCGATCAGAGCGGTGGCGACGGAGGTGAAGAGCGCGGCACCCACCAGGAGGACGACGACGGCGCGAACGCGGTGGAGCGATGCCCCCGGGCCGCAGAGCCGGAACAGGAACCAGGCCGTTCCGCCGGCCTGGGCGGCGTTGATGGCGGCGTGCAGGATGCTCGGAAACCACGCCAGGTCGTGCAGCAGGCGGTTGCAGGCGACGCTGGCGACGGTCGCAACCCCAAGATAGATCGGCCACCGCTGCGTCGGGGAAAGGAGGAGCGCCGCGAGCAGGAGGCTTGCCGCCGGCCACACGGACGTCATCCAGCCCGGCAGCGCAATGGGATGATGGCCGAGATGGCAGAGCATGCCATACGCGACGGCGAACAGAGCGACATAGCCCCAGGGCTGGTCCCCATTCGATCGAACAGGCGCGGCGGCGTTCATGGCTGGAGTGACGGGGAGGGGGGGAGGCTGTCCTCTCCGGGTGGGTCGACGCGAAAACGCGGGGGCTCCACGAGGCGCCGGCACAGGTCGTTGATCTCGGCCTTCAACTGCCGGATCCGTTCCTCGCGACCGAGGGTGACCTTCTGCCAGCGCTGCAATTCCCCCAGGTGCTGGGCCATCCGGCTCTCGGCCTCCTTGCGCTCCGTGATGTCGGAGACGACGAGCGCCGCACCGTATCCGGGAACAGGTGACGCGCTCACCGCGAACCACGAGTTCAAGCCGTCCGGCCCCAGCACCTGGATCTCCTCGTCGAGGATCTCGCTCTGGGTGCGCATCGCCCGGGCGCTGGGCAGTTCATCGCGGCTCAAGGAGTGGCCGCGGTGGTCGCGAAACTCCCGCCACAGGTGCCGCCCCTCGGCGAGATCGCCCGCCGACAGGCGCAGCATGCGCTCAAGGGAGGGGTTCGCTTCCGTCACCCGCAGATCGGCATCAACCATCGCGATGCCGGTGGGAACGAGCCGGAAAAACGCGCGCAGCTTGCTGCGTTCGGCCTCGAGGCGGGCACCCGCGCCGAGCGCTTCCGCATGCCGGTGTTCGAGCTGTCGCATCGTCTCGAGCAGCGAAGATCGCAGCCCTTCCAGCTCGCCGCGGTAGCGGCGCGCCTGCAGCGCGCTGTCGGTCGTGTCGCCGGCGGCGTAGCGGGCGATCTCCCGCAGCGGCGCCAGCACCTGCCGGCGGAGCAGCACGGAAAGGCCGGCCACGATCAGGAGCTCGGTGACGAGGCCTCCGGCGACGATCCAGCAGGCGAACTCGGCGAGCAACGTTTCAATCCGCTGATGGGAAAATTCGATGGTTAGCATTCCGAGCGTGGTGCCCTCCAGGACGATGGGGCGGTGCACCACGGGCTGCGGCAGCGAAGTGGCTGAGGAACTCTGCTCGCGCCGCTCCAGCCATTCGGGCCGCGAGGCCCCGTCGAGGTGGACGGAGACCTGGGCCACCGCGTCGATTTCCATCACGTTCTGCAGCACGTGCTCCACCTGCGCCCGGTCGAGGTTCCACACCGGATGGGCGAGGGCGGCGGCGACGTGGACGGAAAGGCTGTTGCCGTAGTGGCGCAGGTCGGTGGTGAGAATGGAGCGAAGGGCACCGTAGCTCAGCACCCCGGCAAGCGACATCAGCAGGCTCGTCATCACCGTGATGACGGCCAGCAGGGGTAGAGCGAGTGAGCGGGTCGGCCGAGACATGTTCAGCGGCGCGGTCGTGTGTCGGACCGGGCGAACGGCGCGTTGGAACCGGGTGCGCCCTGGCGCCGCACCGGAGCGGGCTTCGGACCGCGGCCTGGACTGGCAGCCGGGTCAGGTGGGCGAGGCGCGGCGAATGGCGCCGCGACGGCGGCGCGCTCCTCGCCAGGGGGGAGGAAGATTCGTACCGTCGTGCCCGCGTTTCCGGTCCTTTCGACGATGATCACACCCTCGTGGCGCTTCACCGTGCTGTACAGGGCCGCCATTTCCAGCCCTGAGCCTCGACCGGCCTCGCCGTCTTTCAGGTCGATATCCAATGGGCGCGTCCGCGCTGCCTCGGTCCGGGCGGGTCCGTCATCCTCGACGCTGAGGCAAATCGACTGACGCGCTTCGACTTCCGGATGCCGGGCCGCGAAATCCCGAAGGGAGGCGGGCTGCGTGAGCCGGAGCGCGATGCGGCCCGGCCGTTCACCGATGGCCTCAAGAGCGTTGCCGACGAGCTGGACGATCACCTCCCGCAAGGCCTCGGGGCAGCCGGACACCGACGGGCACGCCGGGTCCAGCTCGGTGATGAGCTCGATGTGCGCGGGTACGCGCGGTCGAACGATCTGGACCGCGTCCGCGACCACGGCGCCGAGGGAGCAGGGGGCAAGCTCGCCCTGTGCGGCCTGGCAGAGCTGCTGCAGGCGCTGCACGATGTCCCGGCCCTTGCGCGTGGCGGCCAGCGCTTCCTGCAGCAGGGCGCGCGCAGGGTTTGCAGGCGGCAGGTCGAGCTCCGCCAGTTGGAGCACGCCCATGATGGTCGCGAGCTGGTTGTTGAAGTCGTGGGCAATGCCGCTGGCGAGCGTGCCGACGGCCTCCAGCCGGAGCGCGTGAGCCAGCTGCCCCTCGATCAGCTTCTGGCGTTGCTCGAGCCCGCGCATCCCCGCGACGAGGCGCAGCACATCCGGCTCGCGTCGCGTGAACTCGCGGGCGTTTCGGGCCGCGAGTGATCGCTCCAGGGCGGCGGGAAGGAGGCGCAAGTGGTCGCCGTCGGGACGGGCCACGAGATGCTCGTCGGCACCGCCGCCCCAGGCTTCCAGCGTCGCGTTCACCTCGGCCGAGTCGGAAATCACCACGACCGCGGCCAACCCGGCGCCCGCGATCACCCCGAAGGTGTCGTCACGGCTGCTCCGGGCATGGAGCAGCACGGCGTCAAAGCTCCCGGACTCGAGGCACGCACGGGCATCCGAAGCGGAAGCGACAACCTGCGTCGTGCAGCCGCAGCCTGCCAGCGTGCCGATCATTGCGCGGCGGTGCGCCGCGTCGGCGTCGATCACCAGGAGATGCCATGGATCGCGACGGTTCCCCGCCGGGAATGCGCGGTCGGCGAGCCTGTCTGCGAGCGGGGTCATGCCGCCGTCTCGCTCAGCGTCCAGTAATCGACGATCGTGCGCATGACACTGACGAAGAGGTCATGCCCGATGGGCTTGACCATGTAGCCCGCCGCGCCGAGGGCGAAACTCTCGGCGCGGTCGCGCTCCTCGCGCGAGGTGGTGAGAATGACCACGGGGATGTGGCGCAGCTGGGGATCCGCCTTCAGTTCCTGGAGAAACTCGAGCCCGTTCATCCGCGGCATGTTGAGGTCGAGCAGAATCAGGCCCGGCGGGGCAACGCCGGCGCCGCGCAGATGCTCCAAGGCGGCCTCGGCGTGGTGGAAAACCTGCAGCGGGTTGGCCGCGGCCAGCTCACGCAGCGCGCGTTTCACGCTCATGGAGTCGACGATGTCGTCGTCGATGAGCAGGATCGGTGTGGTGGATTTCATGATACTTAGGAGAACCGGGACGGGCTCGAAGGGTGCGGGATCATGAAATGAAACGTGCTGCCTTCTCCGGGAGTGGACTCGACCCAGACGCGGCCGCCGCACTGCTCGACATTCTTCCTCACGATCGCGAGGCCGATGCCCGTGCTCTCGCGCTCGTCGCGGGAAGAGAGGGTCTGGAAGATCTGGAAGATGCGATCGAAGTACTTCCGCTCGATCCCCGGACCGTTGTCGCGCACGAAGAACATCCAGTGGCCGGCTTCGGTACGTCCGCCGATCTCGATCCTTCCGTCCGGGCGGCCGAGATGCTTGATCGCGTTGGAGACGAGGTTCTCGAGGACCTGGGTGATGCGCGTGCGGTCGGCCTGGATGACCGGCAGGTCGCGGGCGATGACGATCTCGATGCCGGGGGGCGGAGCGAGGAGTTCGAAGACTTCGGCGGAAAGCGCCGCCATGTCCACGGGCAGTCGCTCCTCCGGCGTGCGCCCGATCCGTGAATAGCGCAGGATGCCGTCGATCAGCGCGTCGAGCCGGCGCACGCGGCCGAGCAGCAGGTCGAGCTGATCCTTCGCCTCGGGTCCGAGCCGGTCGGCATAATCCGCCGCCAGCCAGCCGGAAATCGCGCCGATCGCGCGCAGGGGCGCCTTGAGGTCGTGGGAGACGATATGGGCAAACTGGTTCAATTCGCGATTGATGTGGGTCAGCTCGCCGAGCAGTCGCGCCTGCTCGCGTTCGGCCCGTTTGCGCTCCGTGATGTCGGTGCGGATCGCGATGTAGCGACTCGGCCGTCCCTGGGGCCCGGCGAAGGGCACGATCGTGGTCTTCACCCAGTAGAAGGAACCGTCCTTGGCGCGGTTGCAGATGTCACCCTGCCACACCGCGCCTTGGGAAATCGTCTGCCAGAGCACCCGGAAGAAGTCGCCCGGGTGATGACCCGAATTGATCATGCGGTGGTCCTGCCCGAGCAGTTCCGCGCGGGAGTACTGGGAGATCGCGCAGAACTTGTCGTTGACCTCGGTGATCCGCCCACGCGAGTCGGTCCATGCCACGATGGCGTGCTCGTTCAAAGCCATGGCCAGCTCCTGGGCGCCGAAGGCTGGCGTCCCGACGGAGGGAAGAAGACTGGCCGGTTCCGACGTCACGGCAAAGCCGTCCGCGGGCGGCTGGGACACCGCGAGCGCGCGGAGGGTCTGGGAAGGTCCATGTTCAAGCGAACCGTGGCCATCGTCGCCGACGCGCGCGAATCCAACGGGATAAGGAAGTTCCTTACCTCGGGGGTGCCGAGGCCTGACGGCGCGATGGCCGTTGCGAAAGGGCTGCGGGTGCGAGTAGGTTCGGCGGATGAAACAACGGGACGTGTTGTCCGCTCTGGCTTGCCGGGGCGCGGCCGGATCATCCCAGCCGCGCGGAGCGGAGACGTCCGGACCCGGTGATCAGGACTGGCGGGCTGCGCGGTCCGACCATTTCGACGGGAGGCGTTTCTTCAACCCGCAGGGCCCGACGGGCGCGTCGTTTCGTGATTTCCTCCGATGGCGGACGTCGCGTCGCGGGGGAATCTGGCCGGAGCGGGTGAATGACAATGTCCCAGCGGTGATTCCGGGGCGAATCGGTGAGCGCGAGGCGGTGGTCACCGCGGTCAACCACTGCACGTTTCTCATCCAGCTTCCGGGGTGCAACCTGCTGACGGACCCGGTTTACTCGGAGCGAGTAAGTCCGGTGTCGTTTGCCGGCCCTCGCCGGATCAGGCCTCCAGGGATAGCGTGGGACCGTCTGCCGCGCATCGACGCCGTCGTGGTGTCGCACAGCCATTACGATCATCTAGACCTGCCGACCCTGGAAGCGTTGCACCGTCGGTTCCGGCCGCGGTTCATCACCGGGTTGGGCAACCGCGCGCTGCTGGAGCAACGGGGAATCGGCCCGGTCGACGAACTGGACTGGTGGCAGGCCACCGCCGTGGGGGAATTGGGCGTGCAGCTCACCTATACGCCGGCACAGCACTGGTCGTCCCGCAGCCTCCTCGTGAAAAACACCTCGCTGTGGGGGGGGTTCTGGATCGCGAGTGCACAACGCCGGATATATTTCGCAGGCGATTCGGGCTATGGGCGCGATTTTGCGACGATCCGCGGCCGGCTGGGGGTGCCGGATCTCGCGCTGCTTCCGATTGGGGCGTACGAGCCGCGATGGTTCATGCATCCGTTCCATCTTGCGCCGGATGAAGCCATCCGCGCCCGGAGCGATCTCGGAGCTCCGCGCTGCCTGGCGATGCATTTCGACACCTTTCCCCTGGCGGATGAAGCGTATGGTGCGGCTGAGCGGGAACTGGCGGCGGCCCGGGCAGGTGAGGGGTTGGCCGCGGATCAGTTTCACGCGCCACGCGCCGGCGAAACGGTGCTGGTCGGTTGAGACCGTGGTCTACAGTTCAAACTTTCATGCGAAGCTCCGTCCGTCTGCTCTTTGCCCTCGCGGTCGTAGTCCGAGCCGCGAATCCAATCGCGTACGCCTCCACAGCCGACGGCTATGTGCTGAGCGCACCGCTCGAAGCGGTGGTCGCAGGCAGCAGCGTAAGGATCGATCTCATCCTGCTGGGCGGGCCGGTCGCATCGGTCGAACATCTGCCGGCGGTCTGGACCGGCCGCGTCAGCGATGGCGCGCAGGGGTGGCCGGTCACACTCCGGGCGAATCCGGTTTCGGTCGACGTTCCAGCGGGAGGATTCAGGAAGGAACCTCTCCTTCTCCAGCTTCCCCTGGCCGCGCGCGGCCGGCTGGTCCTGGAAATTGAGGCGCCGAGGCGGTTGCGGACCGTGCTGGAAGTGAGGGAGCCGGCTGCGCCCTTTGCGTTGCCCACGGCCACGGCGGCAGACCTTGCCGGCAGCGAGATCGTGGTGCCACCGGCTACGCAGCGGCCGGGCCTGAGCCGGCTGGAGCGGTACTACGCCTACCGTTTCAGTTCGCATGAACCGATGTACTTCCTCTTCGGTGACGAGGCCCCGGCGGCAAAATTCCAGCTGAGCATGAAGTACCGGCTGCTCAACGAGGAGGGGCCGCTGGCGAGCAAGTTTCCGGCCCTGAAGGGCGTCCACGTGGCATTCACGCAGCGTTCGCTGTGGGCGATCACCGACGTCTCGAGCCCATTCTTTGACACCAGCTATCTTCCGGAGCTGCTCTTTCAATCGCTGGCCCCGCGAATGGAGCCCCGGGGAGGGCTGCGTTGGGTGGGCTGGCAGGCGGCTTTCCAGCATGAGTCGAACGGCCGCGGCGGGGCGGACTCGCGCAGCCTCAACTACTTTTACTTTCGTCCCTTGCTGGTATGGGGAGACGTCGATGGCTGGCACCTGCTGTTGCGTCCCAAGCTGATCGCCTACGCGGGAGACCTGGGAGATGAAAATGCCGACATCCGGCGCTACCGAGGCTACGGAGAAGCGCGTGTGGTCCTCACGCAGGGGAACCGGCTGTCACTCTCGCTCCTTGGGCGCACCGGCAGCGGTTTCGAGAAGGGAAGCCTGCAGGTCGACCTTTCCTATCCCACGGTGTTCCTGCGCGGAAACTTTGCCATGTACCTCCAGTTGCAATACTGGTCCGGCTACGGCGAGAGCCTGCTCGATTACAACCGGCGGAGCGAGGCGGTGCGGGCGGGATTCTCGCTGGCCCGCTGATTGGCCGCGAATCTGAAATGGTCGGGGCGGTGAGATTCGAACTCACGACCTCTACGTCCCGAACGTAGCGCTCTACCAGGCTAAGCTACGCCCCGACATTTTCTTCCTGCCGCACAGGCGGCGGAGTCGTCCAAGGAGCCGCAGCGGTAAGGCCGGCGCAAGCAGAAAAACGTCCGGGAGAAGGAGAATCTCTCCGCCGAATGTGCGGTGTGGGTATCAGAAATCTGGGCACAAAAAAGCCCCGGGGTTCCGGGGCTGGGAAGGGACGCGGTCGGCGCCTCAGGACTTGGCCGGCGGCGGAGCAGGCGGCAGCGGGGGCTTCGTCATCGCACTTTCGGAAGCGCGACGGTGCACCATCTCGGTCATCCGCTGGATCTCGAGCTCCGCATTGCGGCGCGCGATGCGGGCGAGTTCCACCTGCTTGGCCAGATCGAAAGCTTCACGGCTCGTCTTGTCCTTCTCCTTGCGGAGGCGATCCAGCTCAATCTCGAGCGCGGCCACCTGTTTGGCCGCAGCGTCGCCCTTGGCGGTGTACTCGGCTGTCTGGTCGCGGACCTTCTTGTCGTCGGCCGCCTGCCGGGCTTCCTTTTCTTCGAGCTTCTTGCGTTCCTCGGCGTCGCGCTCGTCCTGGCGTTTCTTGGCGTCTTCGCGAGCCTTGGCCTCGGCCACTTTCTTCTTGTCGTCAGCTTCCTTGCGCTCGGCTTCCATTTTTGCCTTTTGGGCCAGCTCCTTCTGGTGGAGCTGGTCGGCATGCGAGAAGTACAGCACCATGAAGCCGGCAAGCATCAGGCCAGGGGCGAGGAGATACATCCACTTTTTCATCGGGAAGAGATCAGAGGGGTGTTATTTCTTGGCGGCGGCCTTGGCGGCAGCTTCGGCGGCTTTGGCGGCGTCTTCCGCGGCCTTGTCAGCAGCGGCAATACGTTCGAGCACTCCGAGCAGGCCCTTGGCGTTTGACTCAGCTTTCTTCACGTACTCCTTTAGGAAGTTATGCTCGTCGGCCGCGCGTTTGCGTTCGACCTGCACTTCGGCGAGCTCCTTCTTCTCAGCTTCGATTTCCTTCTGCAGGCGCTTCGCCTGCTGCTCGAGCTTCTCGGCATCGCGGCCCGCCTTGTCGCGCGCCTGACGCGCCTTTTCGCGCTCCTCCTTTTCGCGCGCTTCCTTTTCTTCGCGCGCCTTCTTTTCCGCACGGCGCTTTTCCTGCATCTCGAGGGCTGACTTTACTGCGACTTCGCGGTCCTTTGCCTCCTTCTCGAGCTTGGCCTGCTTATCGTCGCGCGCCTTTTTGATGGTCGCTTGCTCGCGGGCTTCGAACTCCTTGTGGGCGTTCCAATAGAACGCGAAGAAGAAGACCACAAGGGCCACCAGCGGCAGGACGAAGTAAATGGAAGTTTTCTTCATGAGGGAGACGGGGAAATTGATCCTTAACGGGAGACGGAAGCAGTCTTTTTGGCCGGCGGGGTTTCCACGGGCTTCTTGCGGGCTTCGCGTTCAGCCAGCTGCTCCTTGACGACCTCCTTCAAGCGCGCGAACTGCGAATCCTTCTTGGATTCTTCGAACTTTTCCGCGGCTTCGATCGCCTTCTGAGCTTCGTCGAGCTCGCCGATTTCGTAGGCGGAGTAAGCGATCAGGTAGTAAACTCCGTACGGCTTGGTGCCTTCGAAATTGCCCTTCGCCACGGCGGACTTGGCATGTTGGAGCGCTTCACGCGTCTTCTCCATCTGGATGTAGATCTGGGCAATTTGAACCTCCATTTCGCCGTTCTTCGGGAAAAGGCCGGTCGCTTCCTTGAGCACGGCGATCGCCTGCTCGTTCATGTTCGCCTCTTGATAGTAACGGCCCAGGATGCGCCAGTTGTGCGGCTCTGACTCGATGATCCCTTTCTTCATGCCGTTATACAACAGCTCGGTTCCCTTGGTGAACTGGTTGGCCAGCAGGTAGAGGGACACCAAGGTCATGTTGTCTTTCGGAGTATTGATAAACCCCTTCGCCTGGGCGCGCTCCATGGTCACGATGGCGCGTACAAGATATTCGCGGCCCAGCGTTGGATCCTTTTCCTTCACCTTGTCGCTCAACTGCAGGTAGAGACCCATGAGCATCTGCCACTGATCCTTCTTGTCCGGATTCTGGCGCAGGAGAAGTTCGAGCAGTTCTGCCGAGCCCGTCAGGTCTCCCTGTTGCTGCTGGAGGGCGAGGAGGAGCTGATAGAAGCTTTCCTTGGGCTTGATGGCCGTAGTGAGCGCCTTCTCAACCACCGCACGCGCTTCCTGGAGGAGCTTCTGATCGACATTGTTCGGGTCCGCGACGGCCTTGTAATATAGGATCATCGCGTAGGTGGAGATGGCCTCAGGTGTCGGCTTCGGCGTCTTGTCGAGGTAGCGTTTGAAGTAGGTCAGGGCCTTGGTGAAGGCGGGCCCAGATACTTTCGGGTCCTTGGAGGATGTGGCTTCCTGCGCGTACAGCTGGCCGAGGAAGAAGACAATGTCGGTGACCTGCTTCTCGGGAAAATAATTGAACTTGTCGGAAAGCTCCACGGCCCGTTCCCAAGGGCCGATCGCCTTGCTCAGCTGGTTGGTCATGCCGTAGATCTTGGCCTTCATGTCCAAGATCAGGGCTTCATCATAGCTGTTCGGCACCACTTGGATGCCGTCCAGCAACGCCAGCATGCCATTGAAATTTTGCGTATCCTGCAGGGGCTTGAGCTTGCCGAAGGCCTCCTGGGTTTTCTCGCTGACACTATGCTCCTTCTTGCCGCCGGGAGGCTGGTTGGGGGCCTGCGCACCGAATGCAACGGAGACGGAAAGGAAAGCGGCCAGGAGCATTGGCCGCATGCGGGAGGAAAGGGACGGGAATTTCGCAGTCACGGTGAATTATTCCTCGTTAAGGGTGAAGACGATCGGCACCTGCATGTGGGTGGGAACGTCGCGGCCGCCTTTGCGACCGGGTTTGAACTTCCATTTGCTCACCGCCTGAACGGCAGCGGCTTCAAATTCGCGCTGGGACGAACGAATGGCGTACGCGTTCTGAACATCGCCATTGGTGTCGACGATGAAATCGACCACGACTTCGCCGGAGATGCCTGCCCGACGCATCTCGAAGGGATACTGAGGACGCGCCTGAAAACGTGCCACCGGCGTCTGATCGAGCATCGAAATGTCGAACACCTTCATGCCGCGGAACATGTTCGGATCGCGAACTTCCGGCACGATGTTCATCGAAGCGGAGATCGTCACGCCTTCCGGGGGTGGTGGCTGGATCTTCTGGACAAATGAGTCGGGCGTCACGAGTTGCGGAACGTCCTGCTGCATGGGCGGAGCGAGATCCAACGGCTTTACCTCTTCGTTGGTCTCGATGATTTCCGGCTCCGGCTCATCGAGCTTCGGCATGGCGATGAGTTCGACCTTGGGAGCTTCCTCCTCGACCTTCTTTGGCGGAGTCTTGAACCAGTCAGGATTGAGGCGGTCGCCAAAGAGAACGGCCAGGTGAACGACCACCGACAGGATGACGCCAATGATGATGTCTCGACTCATGATGGGTGCGGTTTAGCGGCCAGTCGGACTGGAAACGGTTTCCACGGACACTTGAGAGATGCCGGACTTTCGGACCTCGTCGAGCGCGAGCACGGCTGCACCGAAACGCGCCTTCGTGTCGCCGCGGATCAGGACGCGGGGGTTGCTTTCGTTGCGTCTGTAATCGGCGAGGCGAGGAGCGATCTCGCTGGTGCTGATGATTTCCGCACTTCCCTGGCCCTGCTTCCAATAATAAGTGTCGGCGTCCGACACCTGGAGGTAAATGGTCGTGTCGTTGGGATTCGACGGACCGGGAGGAGAAGCGACGGGGAGCGTCACCGGCACCGAGGAGATGCGCTGCAACGAGAGTGTGAAGAGAACGAAGGTCGCAAGGAGGAAGAAGATGACGTCGATCAGCGGGATGATCTCGATACGTGCCTTCTTCTTGCCCTCTTCGGGCTTTGCACTGGAACCAGCCATGGGTGCTCGGGAGTTGGTGATGGAGTGGAGCGCCTTACTTGCCGGCGGCTCGCACTTTGGTTTCGATGAAGACCTTCTGGAATCCGGTCTTGCGAGCCTCGTCGAAGACGTAAAGAGCGGCGTTGAACAACGCGTTCTCGTCCCCGTTGATCAAAATGCGGCCATCAGGTTCGGCCACCTTGTAGGTCTTCAGCCGGTCGATGAACTCGGAGAGGCTGATGAAATCCTTGTTCCACGCGATCGTACCCGACTCCGTGACAGAGATCGTGACCGTGCCGGAAGGATCGCGATTCTCGCCCGTGTCCGACGCGGGAAGGGCGATGCCCGTCACACCGTTCGACTTGTTCAGCGACAGCGTGAACAAGACGAACGTCGCCAACAGGAAGAAGATGACATCGATCAGCGGGATGATCTCGATGCGCGCCTTCTTTTTGCCGCCAGTATTTCCTCCTGATGATCCGGCCATGTTGGTAGGTGTGTGATGGGTTGCCGAACGAGAGCGAGCCGAGCGGGCTGCCGGTTAGCCGTTGAACGGAACCGTAGTTTCGCCCTTCTTGAGGAGAATCTCAAGGGCGTGAGACACGTCGGCCACGTCCTGCTTCGCCTGCTCGGCGCGAGCGTTCAGATAATTGAACGGGAACAGGCCGATGATCGCGCAGAACAGACCGAACGCGGTGGCGATGAGCGCCTCGGCGACACCACCCGTGATCTGACCGGCAGCCGCGCCGATATCGCCGCCGCCCAGAGCACCGAACGTACGCATCATGCCCGTGACCGTACCCAGCAGGCCGAGGTAGGGAGCGGCTGTGATGCAGGTGTCGAGCGTAGCCATGCCTTGCGTGAAGCGAGCCAGCTCCTGACCCGAAGCACGCACGAACGCGTTGGAGAGGGAGTACTGCCGGTTGCTGAGACTGTACACGAGAATCTTCGCGATGAAGTCCTTGCTCTTGCGCCCGATGGCGAGGGCGCCCTCGACGTCGCGACGTTCGACGGCCTCAAGCATCTTCTCGACGACCTCCGGCTCGCGACTCGCATTCTCACGGATGATGAAGAGCATGCGCTCGACGACGACCGTGAGCAGCACGAAGGACAGAAGAATCAGCGGCCACATGATTTCTTTGCCCATGATGAAGAGATCCATGGGCGTGGCATCACCGAGGAGGAACGCGAACGGGAGGCTTTGATTGATCATAGAAGGAAGGTAAGGGGGAGAGGAAAAGATGAGATGGACGTGCTGGAAATACGGACAATGAAAGCGAAGGCGGGGGCGATCCGACCCGATTAACAATCCGGTGAGGTTGCGATCGCCGCCCTCGCTAGAGATTCTGCTGCTGCAGGAACCATGCCTTCATAGGCACAAGCGAGGGAAGTCGAGGGGGCCGGAGGAATCAGCATCGCGCGCTGAGAAATTTCTGAGGGGCGGAGTCGAGAGGTGGCGAACTAGGGGTCATCAAAAGTAGGCTGTCAACCCACTTTGTCATACGCGTTGACGAAAAAAAGTGCGCGGCAGCGAAGTGCGGAAATCACGACTCGAAAACGCTCCTTGGAATCTGGGCTGCAGGGAAAGAATCGGAGAGCTTTAGCCGGGGTCATCGGGGTTGCAGCCAGATTGCTGGGTGGGGAGGGAACGTGGGAACGACGAAGGCCGCGCGCCTTTCTTAGAAAAGTTTTCGAATTTATTTTCGCCGCAACGTGGCTGCCCGACTAGGACTCGAACCTAGACAAAACGAGTCAGAATCGTTTGTGCTACCATTACACCATCGGGCACCACTGAAAGCGTTGCGGACATCGCTGCCTGAATCAGGCCCGCATCCCTGGGATCGCGAAAGAAAAAAAGTGCGGTGGCAGGACCGGTGAGGAACGGATGGAGCCGGCGATGGGATTCGAACCCGCAACCGCCTGTTTACAAAACAGGTGCTCTACCGTTGAGCTACGCCGGCGCAGCGTTTTGTGCGCGCCGCCGACTATGTTGTTAAAGAACCGCTGACCAAGTGCTAAATGAACCTGACGAAATTGGTGGCTCCCCGGGGACTCGAACCCCGAACCAATTGATTAAGAGTCAACTGCTCTACCATTGAGCTAGGAAGCCAAACAACAAGAGGCCGAAAAGCTCACGAACGACTTCGCGATGTCAACTGCGATTTCAGCCGGTTTCGACGCCTGATTCAGGGTTCCGCGCGGAGCGGAGCTGCGCTCGAAATTTCTCGCGCGTCCTGCCTCGAGGCATTGGATACGCGACTCCAGACGACGGCGTCGGCCGTCAGCTTGAGATTGCGCTCCTCGACTGCCGTCGTGAATCGGCTCTCGTCGGTGCGCCATACGGTGATTTCGAAGTAGGCATTGGCGGTGAACGCTTCTTCGGTCTCGCCTGTCTCAGCGCGTTTGAAGGCGAGAAAGCGCGCGCGGCACGGCGCTGCCGGCGCGACGCCCGTCGCCGCGGAAGCGGGGCGATCTGCGTCCTGGAGCGCGACGACCGTGGCGACTCCGGGAACGTCATGGTCGAGCCAGCCGTTGATGCGAAAGCGCAAATCTCCAATGAGGCGGGCCGTCACTTCTTCCAGCGTCCCGGTGAACGTCCCTTCCGTCGTTACCAGCTCGGCCGCCGTCTGCAGGCGGGAAAGCTCCGTCCGGATGAAGTCGCGCACCGGGTCCGGGCCGTCGCGCCGGCTGCGGGCCTTGAGGCGGACGCGCGCATTCGTATCGGAAGTCGAAATACGGTGCAGCGTCACGCCGTCGTCGATCCGCTCCACGGCTTGTTCGCGCACGGCCCCGGACTCCGCGGCTTGCGCGACCTTGGCCAGGAGGCGCCGGTCCTCCAGTCGCCCCACGGCGGAAAGCGCCACCGGCGACATCCCACTGGCGATCCGGGCGAGGCGGCTCTGATCCTTGATCGCCGCCACCGCCGCCTGGCGGACTGCCTCGTCCGGATCGTTGTCCACGAGCGACTCCAGCACGCTGTCGTCGTCCACTTCCGGAATCGCCGTCAACCGCACCTTGGGATCAGGGTGCTTCCATTTGGCACGAAATCGATCGAAGAAGCTCATGGGGATTCTCGCGGACTAAACTAGGGTGATGGCCGCGTCGGAGGTTCGGCGCAAGGGTGCAGCAGCGAAAGGCGTAGTATTCACCTGCCCGGCTCAGCGCGTGTGCGGTGCAGACGATCCTGACCGTGCCTGCAAGAACCTTGCAGACTGTACAAGCTCCCCAGCCATCGACCGGCTGGAAACGGGCCGGAGATGCGAGCGAGGACGCCTCGCCCACCGACAAAGCCAGCCTGTGATCAGTCGAAATAGAGGCCGCGCGTCTCGAACTCGCCCGGCTCCGCGGTCAGCCACTTCAGGTGCTTCGAGGTGAGCGCGCCCGGCGCGAAGGTCTCACCCTCCGCTTTCGTTTCCCCGGCACGATCGCGCCGGATGAGTCCCACGCGTTTGGCTCCGAACTCGGCGAGTTTCGCGGCGAGTTCCTCGGCGGACACGACCTCGACGTAGGAGGTGACGGTGGAGGTTTGACCCTTTTTCCGACGCTTGCGCGGCGTGAATAGACCGATGCGGACAGTTTTCATGGGGAAAAGTGGGAGGCAGCCTCGTCCGGCGCAGTGGCCGCGTACGATGCAGGCGACGGGCCAGTCGTGCGATAATTTTCGCCCGTCGCGATGGGAGTCCATCTCCCGCGCATGTCGGGGAATCTACTCGGTGTGCCGTCTCCGCCGTCACGCCTGCGTGCGCCGCCTTACGGTGCCGGCTCTTCCGCGGTCGAGAGGTGGAGCGCGTTGAAGAGCAGCTTGAACGTGCCGTGAGTCTGGCCTCGGAAGGCGACTTCGCTGCCCATCAGGTAAAGCCTGCCAGGGCCGATCCGCGCCGCGGCGACGGTAATGCTGTCCTTGAGGTGATGCTGACCCCATGCCCACCCGCTGCGCAGGGGCGTCGCAGTGTCGAACCACGCGATGGGGCGCAATCCCGCCGCCGCGGCGTCACCGGAGAATCGGAACGACGCACTGCGATCGAAATAAAAATCCGCCGTCGCCGGCATGCCCCAGGCGACCGGATCGTCGTGGGCAACGCGGGCCGAGAGCACGCTCCCGGGGATGTAAAACTTGTCGTCGGGCAGCGTGCGCAGTCTTCCTTCCGCCGTTCGCTCGGTGAGCGCGCTTTGGATCGGCAACGCCAGATGGTACGCCAGGTTCGTGGCGGAGCCGATGGTGATGATCGAACCACCGGCCGCCAGGAACTCGCGCAGTTTCGGAACGGAATCGCCGGGAGTCAGCCGGCCGATCCAAGGCTCGAATTCCGGGGGCAGATTGCGCGGCCGGCTGGTGGGCGGCGGCCGGACTCCCGGCGACGGAATCGACCCGGAGACAAAGATGATCGCGTCATACTTATCGCGCAATCCCCCGGCGTCGACCTGGGACGAGTAGATCACCTCGAACGGAAACTCGAACTGTTCCAGGAGCCACCGCGTCCAGCCGGAGGGCATCGAGCCGCCAAAGCGGTCCCACAGCGCCACGCGCGCCGGCCGCAGCCGCATCAACTCCGCCGGGGCCGGAGCTGCCGCCGCCGGTTGCGCCGCCAGGCCGAGTTCCCGTGTCGCGGTCGCGATCAATTCCCGCGCGCGCCCCTGGTTCGGGACATAGAGCGATCCCCGCAGAATCTGGGAGCCGATGCCATTTTCCGACTTCAGCCAGTAGCACTCGACTCCCGCGCCTAGCAGCCGGTTGGTGAACCGGGCGGTGTTGTTGCTGCGCCGGTCGAAGAAATACCCCGCCACTTGCTCGTCCGTGCGCAGGGCAGGGCGTGCGGGTGGAGCCTGCAATTCCCCGTAGGGAACGCGGACGAACGGCCCGTCGAAACCCTGGAGCACGCGGGTGAACGTCACTCCCATCTGGTACGCCAGCGTCCAGCCCGCCACGTCATACGGACGATTCGGGGGCCCTCCCTCATAGCGGAAATCGTTCGGGTGGTCCTGCGGCTCGAACATGTCGAGGATGTGGGGGCGAAATGCCTGGGCGGTCTTGACGACGTAGGACCCCGCGGGATAGGCCCGGCCGTCGACGGTGAACCCAGCGGTCGCCCGATGCACGCTGACGCCGGTTTTCAACAGGGCGTTGACGAAATGGACGGCGGTTGGGAAATCGGCCTGATCCGCCGGAATGATGTAGCCCCTCGGGTCGCGCCACTCCGGTTTCCGCAGCATGTCCCAGTATTTCAATGCCAGGCGCTGCGGGCCGCCGGAACCCGGCTCGGCAGAGTCGGGGGAACTTTCCTCGGTGTCCGCTCCGCCGGTCTTGTCGGCCGCCGCGAGCCGGGCGATCTCGTCGAGGCGGCCGGGGCGGGTCGTCCAGTGATCGCGGCTGCCGCGTTCGATGGAATTTCGGCCCATGCGGTATATATTATAGAGCAGGTCCTCGCGGTGGCGCGACGCATGGTCCAGGACCGCGCGATTGGCACTGAGGGAATACTCGATCGACTGGCGGTAGTGCCAGGGCTGGGGAGCGATCGGGAACGGGATATCGTTGGTGGGTAGCTGCCGCCGCGCGACGAGAGGGATCCGCATCGGGGTCGGATTGCCGATGATCTCCGTGAGCAGGCCGATCATGTTGTGAAAATATGAGGTCGTGCGCAGGCTGCCATTGAACCAAGTCGAGTAATTGGCGCCGCTCCGCGAGGTCGCGCCCGGTTTGCCCTCCTGGAGAAAGCGGCCCTGGATGGCGGTCCCGAGCGCCTGGATGCCATTCACCACCAGCGGATCGTACACGTGGTTGAAGGGGTCTCGGAATGGCGGGGTGAAGATCACCGTGCCGGCGGGACCGGATTGGTGATGATTGTACACGATCTGCGGGAACCACTCGAGGTAGAGCTGACGATTCATGTTCGTCGTCTCCTTCATCGCCGAATAGTAGAAGTCCCGGTTGTTGTCGTGTCCGATGTATTTCTGATACAGCCGGGGAGTTGTCGTGAGCACCCGCTTCTTTGGATCCGGCTCTCGCATGTACCACTTGCTCACGAGTTCCTGGCCGTCGGGGTTGGCATGGACGCACAGCACGATCACGTCATCGAGAATGCGCCGTAGCTCGGGGTCGGTCCCCGAGGCGAGCTGCCAGACGGTCTCGATCAACTGGTGCGCCCCCACCGTTTCGCTCGCGTGCAGTCCGCCGTCGATCCACACCACCGCACGTCCCTCCGCCGCCAGCGCCCGCGCCTGGGCCTCGTCGAGGGTCTCGGCCCGGGCGAGGCGCTGGGCGATCTCCTTGAATCGGGCCAGACGCTGGAGGTTGCGGGGGGACGAGATGACCATCATCCACTGCGTGCGGCCCTCTTCGGTGCGGCCCATGTCGACCAGGCGGAGCCGGTCCGACTGCGCGGCGATCTTCTTGAAATACGCCTCCGTCTGCGTGTAGGTCGCCAGATGATAGTCGTCGCCGATGGCAAAGCCGAAGTGCTGTCTCTTATACACATCTC
>ERZ761602.4070-NODE-4070-length-19423-cov-4.834108_pt1 | contig 19423 bp, 19 predicted proteins | sample MGYA00512165_ERZ761602 | MGnify/ENA primary metagenome ERZ761602 (study PRJEB28899, sample SAMN02445085) | bioreactor sludge metagenome | biome: EBPR sludge; isolation source: Thorneside wastewater treatment plant | place: Australia: Brisbane, Thorneside... | reverse complement strand
GCCGAGGAGACGTCGGTACGCGACCACCTCGTTCTCGCGCTCTCGCGGTTCTTCGATCACGTGCGCGCAGACGTGGTGGGCGTTCGCCTCGTGATGCTCGCGGATCTCCGACCCGAGCCCGGTCAACCGGCGTTCGACTTCGCATCCATCCGCGACCGACACCTCGCGCGCACTCGCGAGATCCTCGAGCTCGGGGTCGAGCGCGGCGAGATCCGTCGCGACGTGCGCCTCGACGACGCGCTCTTCGCGCTAACGGGGCTCATCGATCAACGACTTCAGGCGTGGCTCCAAGGGGAGCCCCTCGACGCCGACCTCTCCGAACGCTTGGTCTCTCTCTTCTTTCACGGAGTCGCCTCATGACCCGCCGCCCCATCGGCGTCCTCTTCCTCCTCTTCGCCGTCGCTTGCGGGGACGCGAGCGCGTCCGAAGAGACACCACCGGCCGCGCGCGTGGTACCGGAGACCCCGAGCGCTCGCGCGATCCGGGTCGAGACCGCGAACGTCGAGACGTCGGAGGCGGCGCTTCGGATCCGGTTGCCCGGCGAGGTCGAGGGCTCGCGTGACGCGCTCCTGGGCGCGGCGCTCGGTGGCTTCGTCGAAGCCGTCTCCGTTCAAGAGGGCGACGAGGTCCGCGCGAACGCGACGCTCGTGCGCGTCGACTCCGCGAGCCATGCGGCGCGGGTCGCGCAGGCGCGGGTCGAGGTCGACGCCGCGGAGCGCGAGCTCGCGCGCGCGGAGCGGCTCCAGGGGACCATCGCCGACCAGCAGCTCGACGCCGCGCGGACGCGAGTCGATGCGGCGAAGGCGGCCCTCCAAGCCGCGCAGATCGGCGTCAGCCGCGCCGTGGTGCGCGCGCCCTTCGCGGGCGTGGTCGCGCAGATCGACGTCGAGCGCGGCGAGATCGCGGCACCCGGTGCACCGCTCGTGCGCGTCGTGCAGCTCGATCCCGTGCACGTGACCCTCTCCGTGCCGGATCGTGACGTCGTCGCGCTGCGCGTCGGGATGACCGCGCAGGTTCGCGCGGGCGCGGAGCCCACGCCGCGCGAAGGACGCGTCGTTCGAATCAGTCCGGCGGCGGATCTCCAGACGCGCGCGTTCTCGGTCGACGTGGAGGTCCCGAACGCGGACCGGAAGCTCCTGCCGGGCATGATCGCGCAGGTCGAGGTCACGGCGGAGGGAGCCGGGCGACGGGTGGTGCTCCCGAGCGACGTGCTGGTGACGCGCCTCGGCGGCAACGGGGTCTTCGTCGCGCGCGACGGCGTGGCGGTCTGGCGTCCGCTCGAGATCGAGAGCGTGGTGCGCGACCAAGTGATCGTGAGCGCGGGGCTCGCGGAGGGTGACGAGGTGGTGGTGGTCGGACACCGCGAGCTCCAGGAGGGTGACCCGCTCCTGATTGGACGCCGCGGTCGCTGCTGCACCGGCGGACGCGTGATCTACGAGGACGCGAGCGGCGCGCGGGCGGAGGCGACGACGCCGAGCACGCCGACCCCGTCCGTGCCCGCGGTTGAGCCCACACCGGAGGCCCGCCCGTGATCGCCTGGCTCGTCGAACGCAAATCGTTCGTCTACCTGCTGGTCTTCTGCACCGTCGCGTTCGGTGCGTTCACCTACGCGTTCTTGCCGCGCGAAGCGTCGCCGGACGTCGAGATTCCGCTCATCACGGTCACCACGCCGTACCTCGGAGTGTCGCCGGAGGACATCGAAGCGCTCGTGACGGTTCCGCTGGAGAACGAGCTCGCGGGCGTGAAGGACCTCAAGAAGATGTCGAGCACCTCGTACGAGGGTGTCTCGGTCATCTTCATGGAGTTCGAGCCCGAGGTCGACATCCAAGACGCGCTCCAGCGGGTCCGAGATCGGGCCAATCGCGCGCGCTCCAAGCTGCCGGCGGACGCGGAAGACACCGAGATCAACGAGATCAACTTCAGTGACTTCCCGATCTTGCTCGTGACGCTCGGCGGCCCGGTCGACGAGCTGGTGCTCAAGGATCTCGGTGAACGGCTCGAGGACGACATTCGTCGCATCCCGGGCGTGCTCGACGCGACGCTCTCCGGCGGTCGCGAGCGCGAGATCCAGATCCACGTCGACCCGAATCGGCTCTCCCACTACGGGCTCTCGCTCGGGGACGTGATCGGCGCGATCCGCGACGAGAACGTGAACGTGCCGGGCGGCGACGTGCGCACGGGCGACTCGAACGTGCTCCTCCGGATCCCCGGCGAGATCGTGGATCCCCGTGAAATCGAGGGGATCGCGATCAAGCGCGTCGGCGATCGACCGGTGTTCGTCCGGGACGTCGGCCGAGTCGTCGACGGCTTCGCGCCACGCACGACGTATGCGCGCATGAACGGGCAGCCGGCGGTCAGCCTCGCGGTCAGCAAACGATCGGGCGCGAACATCGTGGAGCTGGTCGACGCCGTGAAGGTCGTCGTGGCCCAGCACGCCGAGCGTTGGCCCGCCGGGGTCGAGCACCGATTCCTCGGCGATCAGTCGAAGATCGTGCACGACATGATCGGCGAGCTCGAGAACGGCATCATCTTGGCGCTCATCCTCGTCGTCGGCGTGCTGCTCTTCTTCATGGGCGTCCGCAACAGCTTCTTCGTCGCGCTCGCGGTGCCTCTGACGATGTTGATGTCGTTCGTCGTCGTCGATTTCTTCGACATGACGCTCAACATGATCGTGCTCTTCAGCTTGATCATGGCGCTCGGCATGTTGGTCGACAACGCGATCGTGCTCGTCGAGAACATCTACCGACACGTCGAAGAAGGCAAAGACCTCAAGACCGCATCCATCGAAGGAACGCGCGAAGTCGCAGAGGCCGTCACCGCCTCGACCGCCACGACCGTCGCGGCATTCCTACCGCTCGTGTTCTGGACCGGCGTGATGGGCCAGTTCATGGGCTTCTTGCCCAAGACGATCGTCATCGTGCTCATCGCGTCGCTGGTGGTCGCGGTGATGATGCTGCCGGTCTTCACCGCGCGCTGGATGCGGCCGTCGAAGAAGACCCGCGAGGTCGACGCGAGCGGCGAGGGCCTCGGCTTCGTGATGCGCGCGTATCGCAACGTGCTCGCGTGGTCGATTCGCCGCCGCTACGTGTCGTTCGCGATCGGCATCGCGACCCTGATCGGCACCTTCGTCGCCTACGGCGAGCTGAACCACGGCACGGAGTTCTTCGCGGAGACGGAGCCGAACCGCGCGTTCGTTTCCGTCCGCGCGCCGCTCGGTACGGACCTCGAGCGCACGGACGCGGTGGTGCGGGAGGTCGAAGCGATCCTCGCGCAGGAGGAGAACGTCGACGTCTTCGTGTCGGAGGTCGGCATCTCGGGTGGCCAGGATCCCGTGCAGGGCTCTCAGAACAGCCCCGCGGCGGCGCGCATCACGGTCGACTTCCTCCCGGACGCGAACGTCGCGCAGCCCCACGAACGCATCCGCGTCGGTCGCACGAGCGAGACCGTCGATCGGCTGCGCGAGCTGGTCGATCTCATCCCCGGCGCGGACATCCGCATCGAGAAGGAGAACATGGGCCCGCCGGTCGGCAAGCCCATCGACGTGCGCGTCACCGGCGACGACTACCACCGCCTCGGCGAGCTCGCGGCGCGTGTGCGACGCGAGATCGAGGAGCGCATCGAGGGCTCCGTCGATCTCGCGGACGACTACCGCGTGGGGCGGCCCGAGATGCGCCTTCGGATCGATCGTGGCGCGGCCAAGCGAGTCGGTGCGAGCACGCAGGCGGTCGCCAACGTGGTCCGCACCGCGGTCAACGGCACCGTGGCGAGCACGCTGCGCGAGGGCGAAGAAGAGCACGACATCGTGGTGCAGCTCGCGCCCGAGCATCGCGACGACCTGCAGGCGATCCTCGGTCTGCGCATCGACGGTCGCGAGGACACGAGCCCCGACACCTTCCCGGTCCCGATCGCGACCGTGGCTCGCTTCGAGCTCGCGGGCGGAACCGGCGCCATCCAGCACATCGATCAGGATCTCGTGGTGAGCATCACCGGCGACGTGGCGGAGGGCTACAACGCCAACGCCGTGCAGGGCGAGGTGCTCGAGTACATCGCGGAGGCCGAGATGCCGCCCGGTTATCACCTCGAGCTCGGCGGCTCGAACGACGAACAGATCGAGACCGGGAAGTTCCTCGCCAAAGCGTTCGCGATCGGCATCGCGCTGATCCTCGTGGTGCTCGTCTACCAGTTCAACCGGTTCGACATCCCGCTCATCATCTTGATGAGCGTCGTGCTCTCGCTCATCGGAGTGCTCTGGGGGCTCGTCATCACCGGCACGCCCTTCGGCATCATGATGACCGGCCTCGGCGTCATCTCGCTCGCGGGCGTCGTCGTGAACAACGCGATCGTGCTCCTCGACTACGTGGAGCAGCTCCGCTCGCGTGGCGTCGAGATGGTGGACGCGCTCATTCAGTCCGGGCTCACGCGGTTTCGCCCGGTGCTCCTGACGGCGATCACGACGGTGCTCGGGCTCGTGCCGATGGCCGTCGGCGTGTCGATCGATTTCCGGGTGTGGCCGATCAAGCTGATCGTGGGGAGCGCGAGCGCCGAGTGGTGGGGACCGATGGCGGTCGCGATCATCTTCGGCTTGGTCGTCTCGACCGTGCTCACGCTCGTGATGGTGCCGACCTTCTACAGCATCTTCGAGGATCTCCGCCGCGCGCGTGCACGCATGGGCGAGCGGATCGGGTCGGCGTGGCGACGGCTGCGCGCGCGGCGGGTCTCCGAGCCGGCGGAGTGAGCGGACCGGCGTGAGAACGTGTTTGGGATCCTCGCGGGCATCGGGGATCTCCGGACGCGACCGCATCGTCCGATCGCGAGCGTCGATCTCGTGCGTGCGTCGGGAGTAGCATCGCGCGGCGTCGACCTTCGAGCGGCATTCGAGCCGCGCTCAACCTTCGGAGTCGACGCGGGGAGGAACGTTCATGTACCCGCTGCGCGACGCGCTCATCCAGGCCTTCATGCAACGCATGCAGGGAGTCGATCACACCGCGGCGAGCTACGCGGCCGACGTGGTGCTGCAGGTGCTCCAGCAGCAGGGCATCCCGCTGCAAGCGCCGCATCAGGGCGCGTCGCCGAGCAGCATGCCCAGCGGCATCGCGGGCAAGTCGGGTCCGGTGGGCGGTGTGCCGCCCGAGAAGGCGGGGGTCGCGAAGACGCCGGGCTACGACAAGCCGGGCTACGGCGGCGAGAAGGCCGCGCCGCCGACGGACAAGGGCGCGTACGGCAAGGCCGCGCCGATGGACCCGGGCAAGGGGGGAGCGCCGATGGACAAGGGCGCCTACGGGAAGGCCGCGCCGGTCGACCCCTACGGCAAGGGCGCGCCTCCGGACAAAGGCGGCGGCTTCAAGAAGTGAGCGACGGCGCGGACGGAGTCGTCGGCGCGCGTGTGATGCGGAGCGGTCAGCGCGCGAGCACGAGTCCGACGTGGGCGAGCAGCTCGCGCAGCGGCTCGTCGTCGACGTTCGAGGCGAGGTAGCTCGCGAGGGCGGGCTGCTTCGCCGCGAATCGCTTGAGCGCGTCGGGACCCGCGGCGGCGTCGAGATCGCGAAAGCTCGCCACGCGCGGTGGCGCGTCGAGGTGTCGCTCCAGCGCCTCGCGGATCAGCTCCGCGTGAAAGGCCGCGTGCACGATGCCCTCGCCGCCGAGCGCCGTTCCCTGCGCGGAGAGGAAACGCGTGATGTGCGGCTGCGCGGCCACGAACGAGCCGACGGCGAGCTGCGCGTAGGCTGGATCGGCGAGCCGCTCCGACACCTCACGCACCACCGCTTCGACCAAGGCTTCGGGCACGGCGCTCATGCGGCAGAGACTGCCTCGCCGATGGGTGTCGCATCAACGCTCGCGTCGGCGATCTCCGCGGCGTGGTCGGGCCGAGCGCGCCACGAACACGTGCATCGCCTCGCAACTCCCCGAATCGCCCCGACATTCTGGCCACTCGCCCGGCGTTTTCGGTGCGTCTTGTCCTTTTCCGGTCCCGTTCGCCGTGTCACGTTCGGCCGTCATGACGAGCACCCAGGCCGACATCGAGGTCTCCTACGACGTGTCCAACGAGTTCTTCGAGCTCTGGCTCGACGAGAACATGCACTACACCTCGGCGAGCTATCTCACCGGGAAGGAGACGCTCGAGCAGGCGCAGATCCAGAAGTGCCGGATCCTCTCGGACTACGCGGAGATCACGCCCGACAGCCTCGTGCTCGACATCGGCTGCGGCTGGGGCGCGATGCTCGAGTACCTAGTGCGCGAGCGTGGGGTGAAGCGCGCGCACGGCATCACGCTCTCGACCGCGCAGTGCGAGTGGATCCACGAGCAGAAGAAGCTGCCGGGCGTCAAAGCGATCGTGCAGGACTACAAGGACTACGTCCCGGAAGAGAAGTACGACGCGCTCGTGTCGATCGAGATGATCGACCACCTCTGCTCCCCCGAGCAGAGCCGCAAGGGCATGGCGATCGAGCTCTACCGCACGTACTTCAACAAGGTCGCGGAGTGGGTGAAGCCGGGCGCGTGCTTCGGCTTCCAGGCGATCCTGCGCAACCGCATCCCGCGCAACCGCAAGGACCTCGCGGACCTCGCCTTCACGGCGGACGTGATCTTCCCCGGCGGCTTGAACCCGCGCCTCGAAGAGCTGGTCGCGGCGGTGAACCCGCGCTGGGAGATCCTCGAGCTGCGCACGCAGCGAGAGTGCTACGGCCGCACCACCGGCGAGTGGCTGCGTCGTCTGCGCCTGCACGAGACCACGATCCGACAGAAGTGGGGCGACCAGGTCTTCGTGGACTACGAGCGTTACCTCGACACCTGCGTGCGCGCGTTCGCCGCGCACTGGTCGAGCGACGTGCAGATGAAGCTCCGCCGCATCGATTGAGCTCGCCTCCCGAGGGGCGCTCGTCGGCTCTCCCCGCAAGGCCCGGCCCCCTCCCGCGAGCCCATCTTCCGCTCGCGCACACGGCTCGTTCCTCACGCACGTCGTTTTCGCTTCGATGCTCGAGCTCCTCCCCATCACCGCCGAGACCCTCGGGCGCGCTTCGCTCTGGGTCTCGGCGTTCGTGATCGTACTCTTCGTGCTCTCGCGCTTCTTGCCGATCCCGTACGTGGAAGGCTTCGAGACGCCCGCCGGCACACGCGAGCGCTATCGCCTCACCGGGCTCCCGCTCTTCTTCCTCACGCTCGGCGGCGTGGTCGCGTGTTTCTTCGGCGGGATCTCGCTGACGCCGCTGCTCACCCACTTCTGGAGCCTGCTGCTCGTCGCGAACGTGCTCGCGTTCGGCTTGCTGGGGTACCTCTTCGTGCGCGGTCGTCGGCGTGTCCCGCACGTCGAGCGCGACTCGCGACTGCCGCCGTTCGTGCACGATCTCTGGTTCGGCATCGAGCTCAACCCGCGGCTCTTCGGGGTCGATCTCAAGATGTTTCTCTACCAGCCGAGCCTGCTCGGGCTGGCGGTACTCAATTCGGCGTTCCTCTTCGCGCAGCACGACGCGTACGGGACGGTGAGCCCGGAGATGTGGCTCTACCAGGCGTTCACCTGGAGCTACCTCTTCACCCACTACGTCAAAGAACATTTCATGCTCTCGACCTGGGACATCCTGGCCGAGAACCTCGGGTTCATGTTGGTGTGGGGGGATCTCGTCTACGTGCCCTTCCTCTACAGCCTCTGTGGCTGGTGGATCGTCGATCGTGGCTTCGAGAGCGGTAGCCACGAGCCATGGCCGATCGCCGGCTACGTGGCGCTGCTCGTCTTTCACGTCGTCTCGCACTGGATCTTCCGGGAAGCGAACTGGCAGAAAGACCGTTTCAAGCGGAATCCGGAGCGGGCGATCTGGGGAAAACAGCCGGAGACGCTCGATGGGCGCTTGCTCGTGAGCGGCTGGTGGGGGATCGGCCGAAAGATCAACTACACGGGAGAGATCGGCGTCTACGTCTCGTTCGCGCTCTGTGCGGGCTTCTCGTCGCCTTGGCCCTACGTGCTCCCTCTCACGCTCGTGGTCCTGCTGACGCAGCGCGCGGGCCGAGACGATCGGCGTTGCCGTGCGAAGTACGGCGCGCTCTGGGAGCGCTATTGCGAGCGGGCGCGCTTCCGCGTGTTCCCGGGGATCTACTGAGCCACATGCGCCGCCGCTCCGCGTTTCACGTAGGCGATGCCGCCCGTGCGGCTCGACGTGATCCCGGTGCTCGGGTCGCGCGCGAGCTCGTCTCGAAGTGGCCGCGAGGGATCGGCTGACGTGGAGCTCGCGTTCCGCATCGGCGCGTTGATCCTTCCGTTGCTGCTCGGCGCACTCGCGGAGCGTCGACGGCTCTTCGCAGAGCCCGATCGCGCGATCGCGCACCTCAACGTCTACGCGCTCTACGTCGCGTTCCCCGCGCTCGTGTACGTCGGCATCGCGGACGCGCGCTTCGCGTTGCCGACACACCTCGGGTTCTACGCGCTCGTGCCCACGGCGCTGCTGATCACGCTCGGGCTCACGCGGTTCGTCGCGCGGGACTCCGCCGGCACCGTCGCGCTCGTCGTGACCTTCGGAAACGTCGCGTACCTCGGGCTGCCGCTCGTCCAGCGCTTGCTCGGTGACGAGGTCGTCGGCATCGCGTCGCTCGCGGTCGCGATCCACGTGTCGCTCTCGATGCTGCTCGGGCCCTGGTTGCTCCTGCGCTGGAGCGGAAGCTCGGGCTCGGCGCCAGTCTCGGCCGTGCTGAGGCAGCCGCTCACCTACGCGCCCTTTCTCGGGCTCGCGGCGCGCGCGCTGCCGAGCGAGCTCGTCGGCGGGACGGTCGCGTTGCTGGAGCCGCTCGGGGCATCCGCCGCCCCGGTCGCGATGTTCTTGCTCGGTCTCTACCTGCACCGACACCGCGACGCGCTCCGGCTCGACGCCGTCGTGCTGCGCCACGTGTCGCTCAAACTCGGCGTGCTGCCGGTGATCACCTTCGGGCTCGCGCTCGGCCTGCGGGAGCTCGATCTGCTCGGAGCGATGGAGGCGCGCGTGCTCGTGTTGCTCGCCGCGATGCCGGCCGCGATCTCCACCTTCGCGATCGCGGAGCGATTCGCGGTCGGCGAGCGTCGCGTGTGTCAGGCGGTCGTCGCGACGAGCTGGATCTCGGCGCTCACGATCCCACTCGCCGCCTGGCTCGTCGGCGTCGCGTTCGTGTGAGCCAGCCGAGCAGGACGCTCGCTACCGCACCCGCGCTCGCGTCGCCGCTCGCCGCGCAGCCTCCGGAGGTCAGTCGTCGATCGTCCGGCGGCGGCACGACCTCGACGCTCGCAGCGTCGGACACCCCCGCGTCGGTCGCGACGACCGCGCCATCGACGGAGCCCGCGTCGACGGCGATCGAGCCACCGTCGGGCGCGAGGGTTCCCGCATCGACACCCGCGTCGGGCTCCTCCACGCAGCTCCCCTCCGCGCGCACGATCTCGATGTCGGCGCCGTAGTAGAAGCGCAGGATGTCCTCGTGGCCCCAGCCTTGGCCGGCGAGGCAGTGGCCGCCGTTCTGCGACATGCACCCGCGGTTGTACGTGTTGGTCGGGTGCACGAAGCCGAGCGTGGTCTGGGTGATCGCGTCGCCCGAGAGGCCTTCGTTGTAGGTGACGTAGCGCTCGGTGTTGGTCGGATCGTCGGTGCTGCCGCGGCAGTCGGGGGCGGGCTGGTTGCGCGCGCCCGCCACGAAGAACCCTGCGATGGTGCGCTCTCCGTATTGGAGCACGACGCCTTCGGTCTGGCGGACTGCTTCGTAGTGCTCCTCGCGCGGCTCGCGTCCGCACGAATAGACTTGGTCGCTCGTTCCGTCGGCGACCGAGCCCGTGCGATCGAGGCGGTAGTAGAGGTACGTGCGCGCCGCGACCGCTTGGGCTTTGAGCGCCTCGAACGCGGCGGCGCCGTTCTCACAGTTCACGACGTGGGGGAGGTAGTCCGTCTCGACGTCGACGAGGCCGACGCCTTGGACCATCGCTTCGCAGTACGCGGTGACGGGTTGCGAGATCGAGTCGACGTCGGGCGAAGCGACGCAGGCACTCAGGGACGCGACGAGCGAGAGCGACAGGGAGCGACGCACCTGGGAAGCGTAGCGCGTTCGGCGTTCCCGAGGTGACGCGCCGGGTCGTGAGACGTCGTGCTCGCAGGACCTCGACGGGCTGCTAAGGTCTTCTCGTGATCGTCCGCAAGGCAGCTCTTCGTCCCGTCCCCTCGTACGCCGTCGTCGAGGCGCACGTGATCCACGCGATCGAGGGTTCGCTCGACGACGACGAGGACGCGCTGCAGGAGTCGCTCGATCAAGGCTTCGGCGAGCTCGATCGTCGTCAATCGGCGCTCGCGGGTTGGCTCGCGGATCAGCTCGCGCGCACGGGGGACGAGCTCGTACAGTCGCTCGGCTACTTCCTCGCCGTCACCGTCTATCTCGCGTTTCGCGAGGCGTTCCCGACGCGGCTGCACGAGGTCGACGAGGACGCGCTCGGCATGGCACGCGAGACGCTCGCGACGGACGAGCAGCTCCGCGCCGAGGATCCGTCCGAGGTGCTCGACAGCGACGACGTGATCGCAATGAGCCAGCCTGCGCTCGTCGCGTTCGTGCAGCACCACGTCGACGAGGCGCTCGAGCAGGGCGAGGGCGAGGTCGACCTCGACGAGCTCGAGCGGATCTACCGCAGCATCCTCGTCGAGGTGATCGCGCTCAGCCACGCGGTCGCGTCGCCGACCGGTGAGCTCGGCCCGACGCGCGAGATGCTGGCCTGAGCTCGACGCGCGCTTCTCGTGGACGTTCGTCCGCGACCGCGGGCCGCTCTCTTGCTCGCGGGCGGCACACGTTGGTACACCGTCGCGACGAGCCCCGGCTTCCGAGGCATGGCTTCCGCGGCAGGGCTCCCCAAGGAGATTACGATGCGTCGATGGTTCTCTCTCGTGCTTCTGCTCGCCGCGTGCGGGGACGATGGCGTCGGCCTCTTCGCCGACGCGCAGTGGCAGGTGCGGTGTCCTCGCGACCTCGCGGGTTGCAGCCGCGACGGTGAGAACGTCGACATCTTCGCAGCTGCGAGCGACGTCACGGTCTCCTGCCAGGTCGACGAATCGGGCGACTCGCGTTTCGTTCGCTTCAACCTCTCGCAGGGCGGGCAACGTCTGTCGATCGACGGCATCGAGACGGGAGTGTCCGGCGGAGCGGTGGTCGGTACGGGCTGCACCGTGACCGTGGTCGACGACTCGAACACCTACGTCGGTCGCTGCGGCACGAACGCGCCGAGCGAGTCGCAGCCTTGCCAGATCAGCGGCCTCTCGTTCATCGAAGAGCGCGTCGAGGGAACCGACATGGGCCAATACGGACCCGAGGTGGTGATGCGCCTGACCTGCAACAACATCACGTCCGCGTCCGATCCGATCCGCTTCCGCCGCGACGTCTACCGCTCGCGCACCTCGGGGACGGAGCCCGCGAGCATTCGTGTGATCAACTGCGACGGGCTCTGAGCCGACCGCCGCTTCGACGAGGGCCGCGTCCGTTGGGGGGCGGCCCTTTCGATTCCGTCGTCGCGCGTGGCGATCGACATGGCGGTCGACTCATCGTGCTCTGCGTCGCAACCACGAGCAGCGCGACGCGTCTCAACGCACCGCACGCAGCGCGACGAGGTGCTCCCGACGCGGCTCGCGTCCGGTCCAGTCGGGGCGGAGCTGCGACGCGGCGGCGAGCGGTGCCCAGCCCGCGTCCGGACCGAGGCCCGCGAGCTGGTTCGCTGCGTCGACCCGTCGCTCACCGAGCTGACCGTCGCCCACGAGGAGCAGCGCGAGCGCGTCCGTGCGCACCACGCGCCGCAGACTCTCGAGGAACGCCACCACCTCGGCGTCCCAGGTGCGGAGGTCGCGTCCGTCGCGGAGGCGACGTCGCGCGCCGAGCTCGCCGCGCCGTAGGGGCTCCGGATCGAGGCCGAGCCAGGCGTAGCGCCGCGCGTGGTGATCGACGTAGTCGTAGGTGCCGCCGTAGGGAGGCGAGGAGAGCACGAGCCCGAAACGATCGCCCTGCACGGGTGGGAGATCCGTGGCGCTCGCCCAGAGCAGCTCGGGGGCGGGCGAGCGCGCCGGGCACGCATCGTCGAGCGCCTCCCAACGATCGACCAGCTCCTCGCCCTTGCGCACGAACATCTCGGTCGAGAGCCCCTTGCGGATGCGCTTGTCGGTGGCGCGCTCGGTGGTGTCGGCGCGTTGAAGCGAGAGCTTCACGAGCAACGAGCTCATCACGATCTCGAGCGCGCGCCGGTCGCGCTCGTCGCCCACCGCGAGGATCTCTTGGCGGAGCCCCGCGAGCTCCTTGAGCACGTGGGGCGCGTACCACGACGCGTCCTCCCGCGAGAGCGGCGCACGCGCATAGGTTCGCGCGCGCACGCGGGCCTCCGAGCGCGCGGCCACGTCGAGCAGCGTGCGCCCGAACCGCATGCGCGATTCCGCGTCGCGTCGATCGGTCTTCACCTCCGCGATGCGAAGCGCGAGCGGGTTGAGATCGACGCCCGTCGAGTCGAGCCCGCGGATGCGTGCCTCCACGAGCACGGTGCCGCTGCCGCAAAAGGGATCGAGCACGAGATCGTCCTCGCGCGCGAACGCGTCGAGCGCGACCGCGGCGATGCGGGGGTGCATGCGCGCAGGGTAGGCGTGGAAGCCGTGCGTGAGGGTGTCGCGTTCGTCTGCGCTCGCGTCGAGGGCCGCTTCGAGCGCGCGCGCGACGCGTTCGTCGCCGCGCGTCTCGACGCGTCCGCCCTGGTGGGCCAACGGCGCGCGGCGGCGCTCGTGGGGCTCTCGATCGCGCGTGCTCATGCTTCGTCCTCGGCGCGTCTCTCGGACGCGTGGTCTCCCGTGCGCCCGGAAGGTGCTTCGTCTCGTTCGCGTCGGGCGAACGCTTCGTGCGCGTCGTGCACGTCGTGCGGCGCGGGCTCGGTCGCGGCGCGCGGGTCGTGGGTCGGCGGCAAGCCGAACGCGGTGCGGAGCGCGAAGTACGCTTCGGTGCGCTGGCCCTCGTCGTCGCGCGCGACGAAGTCGAGCGCGTGCTCGAAAGGGCCCGGCTCGCGCGTGAAGGTCCACACCGAGAAGAGCGGCGCGCGACCGGCGCGTGGTCGTGCGTCGCGCTGACGACGCACGTGGAGCCCGACGCGCTCCGCGCCACGAAACGCGCGCTCGGGGAAACGTGCGTCGCCGCAGATCACGACGACGCCGTCGAGCGCGACGAGCTCGGCCGCGGCCGCGACGTAGTCCTCGATGCCGCCGCGGAGCTCCACCCGCGCGTGTGCCTTCTGCGAGTCGGGTGAAGGAGTGCTCTGTCCGGGCGGGACGTAGGGTGGGGTGCCGGTCACGAGGTCGAACCCGCGGAACGCGCTTGCGGCCGCGTCGGCGTCGTGCGCTTCGGCCGCAGCACCGTGGGCGTCGTCGTCGACGTGATCGACACCGGGGTCGAGGCGTCGGCTCGCACTGGCGCGTGCCCGTCGGCGCGTGTCCGGATCGCGAAGGTCGCCGTGCACGAGCCGCACGCGCGCCTCCACGCCGTTTCGGGCGACGTTGCGGCGCGCGAGCTCGAAGCTCACGTCTTGCGCCTCGACCCCGACCATCGCGAGCTCCGGGTGCGCCCACGCGACCATGAGGAGCACCGAGCCGAGGCCGCAGCCGAGGTCGCACGCGTCGCGCAGCTCACGTCCATCGCGAAGCTCGAGCGCGCGCAGCGCTTCGTGCGCGGTCAGCACGTCGTCGAGGCTGTAGCGATGGCCCCGCGCGCGCTGCCAGACGCGGAAGTCGCCCGTGAGCGCGTCGTCGGTGAGCGGATCGTCGGGACCGAGCACGGCGGCGATCATGGCGGGTTCGCGCGAAACCGCCACGTGGCGTCGTCGTTTTCGATCCGAGGATCGCGCCCCCTCGCGATCTCCTCGCGCTGCTTTTTTGACCCCTGGATCGACCTCGAAGAACGTCTCGACCATGGCATCGGAGGAGCGATCGGAGCTGCGTGGCACGACCCTCGACGGTCGCTATCGACTCGGTGCCTGCATCGGCGTCGGTGGCACCGGGGTGGTCTTCGAAGCCACACGAATCCCGGACGGACACTCGGTCGTCGTCAAGACGCTGCGGCCCGTCTTCGCGTTTCACGCCGACCTCGTGCGGCGACTGCGCCGCGAGGGCGAGGTGGCGCGTCGCGTCGCACATCCGTCGATCGTGCCGGTGCTCGACGAGGGGCTGCTCTCCGACGGATCGCCCTACCTCGTGATGGAGCGCATCGGGGGTGAGCCGCTGCACCGGCTGCTGCACCGCGTCGGCATCCTCGACGCGCCGGAGGCGCTCGCGATCGTGCGGCGCGTCTGCGACGTGCTGCATCGTGCTCATGCGTTCGGCTACGTGCACCGCGACGTGAAGCCGGAGCACGTGGTGCTCGGGCGCAACGTCGACGGCGACCTCACGGTGCGCCTGCTCGACTTCGGCGTCTGTGCGGCCGACACCGCGCCCGCCGACGAGCGCGAGCGCGAGCGTGGTCGGGTGTTCGGCACCCCGAGCTACGTCTCACCGGAGCAGGCCTGTGGAGACCCTGACGTGGACGCGCGCGCGGACGTCTTCGGGCTGGGCGTGGTGCTCTTCGAGAGCCTCGCGGGCCGCGTGCCCTTCGCGGGCTCCACCGTGACGAACCTCCTGCGCCGCATCATCCGCGAGGACGCGCCGCCGCTCGCGCAATGCGCGCCGCAGATCTCGCCGGAGCTCGACGCGCTCGTCGCCCGCATGCTCGCGCGCAAGCGCGAGGACCGCTTCCCGACTGCGCGCGCCGTCGGTCGCGCGATCGCGCCGCTGCTGCCGGAGGCCCGGGCGGCCGAGCGTCGTCTGGCGGCTTCGTTGCGGGTCGGCGGCTCGCTGGCGGGCGCGGCGACGACCGTGCATCAGACCGCGGCTTGAGCGTCGGCCAATCGAGCGTCCGCGGACTTGGACGACTCGCGACGCTCCGAGCTACGGCCCCGGAAGCGCGAACCGAGGTCGTGCGTCGTGGGTCGAGCCTGCTAACTTCGGGCAAATGTCGGATCGCAAGCCCATCGTCCTCGTCGCGGAGGACGACGACGCCCTCCGCAAGATGCTCGGCCACGTGCTGGGCGAGGTCGCCGAGGTGCACCTCGCGGTGGACGGCATGGACGCGCTCGCGTGGCTGCGGGACTCGAACGTCGTGCCGGACCTCGTGGTCAGCGACGTGATGATGCCGCGCCTCGACGGGCTCGCGCTCGCGCAGCGGCTGAAGATGGATCCGCGCCTGTCGAAGGTGCCGGTGATCTTCCTGACCGCGAAGAGCACCCCGAAAGACGTGATCGCGGGCATCCAGGCGGGCGCGCGGCACTACCTTCCGAAGCCCTTTCAGCGCCTCGAGCTGCTCGACAAGGTCAAGAAGGTCCTGAGGATCAAGTAGCGCATGGCGAGCTCTCGGAAGAAGCGCGGCGCCGACGCGAAGCGCGCGGGCGCTCGCGTCGACGGTGGAGCCTCGGGCGTCGGCTCGGACGGCGGAGCACCGGACGGCGACGAGTCGGCCGAGCCTTCGACCACGAGCTCGACCGCGACGAGTCTCCACGCGGGAGACGCGACGAGCGCGCTCACGCCACGACGTCGCTGGCTGCACGTCGCCCTCGCCGCGCTCGGCGGCTGGATGCAGTGCCTCGGCTTCGCGGGCTTCAGTTGGTGGCCCTTCGCGTTCGTGTGTTTCCTGCCGATGTTCTACGTGCTCGACCAGGAGCGCGACGCGAGCACCAAGCGCGTCCTCGCGCTCGGTCTCGTGCACGGCTTCGTCGGCTACACGGGCGGCTACTACTGGCTCGTCGAGATGCTGTCGGTCTTCAGCGGTTTTCCCAAGCCGCTGTGTTGGCTGATGGCGAGCCTGTTCTTCTTCTATCAGGGCCTGCAGCAGATGCTGATCTACGGGCTCTACCGGCGCGCGCGCGATCGTGGCGTCGGCGTGACGGCGGCCGCGGTGCCCGCGCTGCTCACCCTGGAGCTCCTCTTCCCCACGCTCTTTCCGTCGTTCCTCGCGACCGGCCTGCACGATCTCACGACCTTCATCCAGATCGCGGACCTCGGCGGGCCGATGCTGGTGAGCGCGGTCGTGATGGCGTTCAACGGTGCGCTCTACGAGGTGCTCGTCGCGGTGAAGCAGAAGCGACCGCTTCCGCGGCTGGCGCCCGCGATCGCGCTCGCTGCGATCGCGCTCACGCTCGGCTACGGCGCCTACCGCGTGTCCGAGGTGGACGCGCGCGCCGCGACGGCGGAGCGACTCGGGGTCGGCGTCGTTCAGGTCAACATGGGGATCTTCTCCAAGCGCGACGATCCACACGAAGGACATCGCCGCCACCTGCAGCAGAGCGCGCGGCTCGAGCGCGAGCATCCGGAGATGGATCTACTCGTGTGGCCGGAGTCGGCCTACACGTACTTTCTCCAAGACGGAGTGGAGAACGTGCGCTCGCGCGTGCTCGGTCCGTTGCAGACGCCGCTGCTCTTCGGCGGCCTGCGGAGGCGCGAGGGGCCCGATCGCAGCTACGCGTACAACACCGCGTACCTCATCGACGGCGAGGGTGACGTGCTCGGCACGTACGACAAGACGTACCTGCTGATGTTCGGTGAGTACCTCCCCTTCGGCGAGACCTTCCCGATCCTCTACGACTGGTCACCGAACAGCGGACGCTTCACGCCGGGGACGCACGTTCGGCCTTTGACGTTGCCGACCGAGGGCGGCGAAGCGCGTTTGAGCGCGCTGGTCTGCTACGAGGACGTGCTGCCGGGCTTCACGCGGCAGGCAGTGCGCGAGGGCGATCCGCACCTGCTCGTGAACATCACGAACGACGCGTGGTTCGGCGACACCCACGAGCCGTGGATCCACCTCGCGCTCGCGAAGTTTCGGGCGGTCGAGCACCACCGTGCGCTCGTGCGCTCCACCAACAGCGGCGTGAGCGCGATGGTCGACCCGGTCGGCCGCGTGCTCGGCGAGGTCGGGGTGTTCGAGCGCGGCGAGCTCTACGAGGAGCTGCCGCTCTTGCAGGGCACGACGCTCTACGCGCACGTCGGCGACTGGCCGGGGATGGCAGCGTTGCTGCTGATTCTCTGGATGGCCTTCGTGCGAAAGCGCGTGGGCGCGAGCGCGTGAGGGGTGTGAAGGGGGTGAGCGCGTCGAGCTCGAGCGCGTCGTCGTAGTCGTCGCCGGTCGCGACCACGATCACGTCGAGCGACGCCCGGTGCTCGCTTCACTCCGTCGCCGTGCGGCCGAGCGCTTCTCGGGCCGCCGCGTGGAGCGTCTTCATGCAGGGCTCACAGCCCGTCTCGCAGCAGGCCGGCCACGTCGCCTCGGGCCGTTCGAGGAGCGCGAGGACCAGGAACACGTCGTCGCCGAAGAGCCCACGTCGCGCGCACGCGTCGATCGCGCGCCGGGTGAGCGCTTCGTCGTCGTCCTGCGCCTCGTCGTCGTGGGGGCCTTCGTTCATCGTCGGTGGCGAACGTCGTTGGCGAACGTCGTCGGCAAACGTGGCGCAGGGCTCATCGCTCGCGTTGTCTTCCGCTCGACACGACCTCGGCGTCCTCGACGTCCACGACCTCGCGGGGCGCGACGCGCGCCTTGGTGGTCGGCTTCGCTTTGCCACCTCGCGCGGCGGGCGTGGTGCCGTCGTCGGTGTTGTCGAGCTCGACCAGAGTGCCGAAGACCACGGCGACCGCGGTCGACACCAGCAGCGGCACGCTCGTCCACGGCGTGCCGGCCGCGACGTCCGGGAGCGCGAACGGCAGCCCGAACGCAGCCCACGTCGAGGTCACCCAGGAGAGCAGCGCACCGACGCCGAGCCCGGCGATCGCCTTGAGCACCGACTCGATCCAGGTGTCTTGTCTCCACGGCGGTTTGCCCCCGAGAAGTCCCGCCGTCGCGCCCGCGCCCATCGCGAGCAAGTACGCGAGCAGGCCGGTCGCGGCCGTCCAGCCGAGTCCGAAGTGGAGACCGGCGCCGATCGCGCCGCCGATCAGGGTCCCCTTGAGGACACCCAGCAAGAGTCGTTTGAGCATCGCGCTCGGTCAGCGTGCACCACCACGCGCGCGCACGCTACGGGCGCCATCGCCGTCGCTCGGACGGCACGAGCGCGATCTCGGTGTTCCCGAACGCGGACGTACGTGAGGCGCCACGAGTTGACGCGGAATCGTTCGGGGCGAAGCGGACGCCGTCCATGAAGCTGAACGATTCCGCGAACCATCGGGCGGCGCGCGAGCGCGGAGCCGAGTCCGACGACACGAAAGAACGCCGCTGTCATCGCGTGAAAAACCGTCGATCTACCTCGAATGGGGGAGGCGATCGGGCGACCGCGCCGTGCTCGGTGGTGTATTCTCCTCGTCCCGATGACGGACGGTCGGAACTTCCTCGATTGGCTCGAGCAGGCGCAGCCACCGCGCCCGGGCTTTCGACGAACGCGCCGGCCCTCGCAGATCCCGAACGTGCTGAGCATCGGCGCGCTCCGGGTGGTCTACCAACCGATCGTCGACCTGCGGCGCAACCGCATCTACGCCTACGAGGCGCTCGTGCGCAGCGACTCGCCGCACTTCCAGGGGCCGCCCGCGCTCTTCAACGAGGCGATCCGCTCGCAGGTCTGCGGCGCGCTCGGTCGGGTGGTGCGTGAGCTCGCGACCTCGAGCTGCCCCGACTACCCGCTCTTCCTCAACGTGCACCCGAACGAGTTCGACGAAGGCTGGCTCGTGCAGCCCGACGATCCGATCTTCTCGCACGACCACCCGGTCTACCTGGAGATCACGGAGTCCGTGCCGCTCAGCCACTTCGCGCTCTGCCACTCCGTGCTCCGCGAGATTCGCAGCAAGGGCGTCTCGCTCGCGGTCGACGATCTCGGCGCGGGCTATTCGAACCTGAAGTACATCGTCGACTTGCAGCCCGAGGTCGTGAAGCTCGACCGCGGCCTCGTGGCGCAGGCGCATCGCGACGAGCGCATGCAGGTGCTCCTGCGGCACATCGTGCGGCTCTGCGAGGAGCTCGGCGCGCGGGTGGTCGCCGAGGGCATCGAGACCCGCGAGGAGCTCGAGGTGGTGCGCGCGGCTGGAGCCCACTACGGCCAAGGCTACTTCCTCGCGCGTCCTACCTTTCCGCCGCCGGGGATCTCGGCATGAACGAGAACGCGTCGCGCGAGGGGTCACACGTGCAGGAGGACGTCGTGCGTGTGGGTGTCGTGCAGCTCACCTCGAACGACGAGGTCGAGCGAAACCTCGACGCGGTGGAGCGCACCGTGCGTGGCGCCGCGCGCGACGGGGCGCGCACGATCGTGGTCCCGGAGTGCTTCTCGTTCCTCGGTCCCGAGGAGGGCAAGCTCGCGATCGCGGAGTCGCTCCCCGAAGGCGGGCCCATCCTCGCGCGCATGGCGGCGCTCGCGAAGGCGCACGACGTCGAGCTCGTGCTCGGTGGGTTCTGGGAGCGCGGGCCCGATCCGGATCCGTCGGCG
>ERZ761602.4069-NODE-4069-length-19427-cov-3.572476_pt1 | contig 19427 bp, 12 predicted proteins | sample MGYA00512165_ERZ761602 | MGnify/ENA primary metagenome ERZ761602 (study PRJEB28899, sample SAMN02445085) | bioreactor sludge metagenome | biome: EBPR sludge; isolation source: Thorneside wastewater treatment plant | place: Australia: Brisbane, Thorneside... | reverse complement strand
GGCAGACGGCATACGCTTTTCCCCCGTCCGGTTGCGCATCCGCGTCGCGCTTCCACGCGCGGCACGCCCCAAGCACCCATGCCTTTGCCGCATCGCCATAACGCGCATCGCCGCTCAGCGCATAAGCAAATGCAAGGTGCTCCGTAATCGCCATGTCCTGCATCATGGCGTAAAAGCGGTCGTACAAATTCTCGTAGTTGGGGTCATCCGCGATTGGCGCGATCCATTCCGTGCGCGGCGCTTTTGCAAGACACCATGCTGCAGAATCGCGAATATTGGCCCAAATCTTCGCGTGACCAGGCTCGCTGCGGGAATCGCGCAACCGGGAAAGCTCTTCCGAAGTGAAATAGAGTCTCGGATGCCCGCCGAGCGGTCGCGCGTCATCCGCGCGCGCGCACAGCGTTGCCAGCAGCACAACGACAGCAACCCCGAGAATCCGCACGAAAATTCCTTTCGCCAAGATGCGCAGACATCAACCGGTCAGTTTTAGCTCGCCGAAACAATACGAGTAATACATGAACTTAAAAGCGGATTCGCCTTCTGGCACGCCCGCCAGCACTTTGATCCGTTGCGGCCCGCGCACCTTCGAACCTTCGGATTCCATCTCCGCCCCATCCACGATGAACTTATAGTCATGGATACCAAAGCACTTGTCCATGTCGTCCAGGCTTTTTATTTTCGTCTTAAACGGCGCGAGCATCAGTTCGCCCGGTTCCCAATGCGTAAAACCCTGTGTACGCACCGGCGGGGTAATCGTAACGTCTATCCACACATACCGGAGTGGCTTCGCGGGTTCCGATTCTGGCTCGTCGTCGTCATCCGCCTGACGAGAAACTTCCGGCTTGCCGGTCCACTCAAACCCGTGCATTTCCACTGTCGCATCTTTCAGCGCCTTGCCCTTCATCTTGAACGGCAGCGAAAATAGTTTGAACACCGCGGCGCGAATCGCATACTTCATGAGGAAGTACGCGACAATCAGACCGCCGCCGAGCCAATACGGCACATACCCCGTGTACATGCCCGCGACAATCAACAACAACAGAATCAAGCGAACAGGCTTGATGCGAAACTTTTTCTCCGCGGGCTGAATCGTAACGAGGCCACCCACGCCATCACTATCGCCATCGCCTGTTGGCACGCCGTCATCAACGACTTCCGGCGTAAAGGTGATTTCGCCAATGTCATCGTCCGGAACCACCTGCATCTTCGCAAGCAACCGTTCGCGCAAGAGGTGTGCCTTGTGATAACCAAATTCCGATGCCAGCCGCTCGCACAACGCAATCGCCTCGTCGTACCGCCTCAGCTTGCCCAAGGTCCGGGCGCGCGCCTTCAAAATGTTCAACGTATCCGGATACAACATGTCCAGCCTGTCCAGAATCACAATCGCCTCGTCATAGCGCCCTTCGACGTAAAGCTGGCTCGCCTCGCTGAACTGTGCCTCCGACTCCGAACTGCCCATACCCGATTCCCCAACCCTTTAACGAATCGCCCCGCCAAGCGCCGGGCCGGCAAAAGTGTACCAAAATGCATCGCGCCAGTTTGGCGTAAAGTCCATCCACCCCGATCGCGCCGCGTAGCAGCGGACACCCTCGAAATGAAAAACTTACCGGTATTGATTGAAACGTATCGTTACGGGTACAACACAAACTTGAATCCAGAACTGTTCTTCCGCGGCAGCGCCAGAAAGTCCGGAGAAACTACGATGCCATCTCAGACCGACTGGACCTTCGCCGGAACCTGGCCCTACACGCCGCGCTGGTTCCAAACGCCGGATGGCCAACTCCACTATATCGATGAAGGCCCGCGCGACGGACGGCCCATTATCCTCGTGCACGGCAATCCAACGTGGGGATACATCTGGCGCAATTTCATACCACCGCTCGTGAGCGCGGGCTACCGCGTTATCATTCCGGATCATCTCGGCTTTGGCCGCTCTGACAAACCGGACGATCCGTCTCTTTATCACATTCCCCGCCACGCCGCGCGCCTGGAACAATTCCTGGAATCCCTGGATCTCGCCAACGCAACGGTAGTCTGCCAAGATTGGGGCGGACCGATAGGGCTCGCCTGGGCTGCCCGACATCCCGATCGCGTCCATTCACTGGCAATCATGAACACGCTCGCGCATCGCCCGTCGAAACAGGTCCCGATGCCGCTCTCCCTTCGCCTGATTCGTTATCCAATTCTGGGCGAAATCTTCATCAAAGGATTGCACGCGTTTGTCCGCTTATTCTTGTTTCGGGGCGGCACTATGCATCCTGATCGGTTGGGCCCCAACGAGAGAAACGCGTATCTCGCACCGCATCCCGATTGGGCATCGCGAACGGGCGTACTCGTCTTCCCGAGAGAGATTCCGGCTGGACCCGATGGCGCGGTGAGCGCCTTCATCGGATCCGTGCATGATGGACTGATGGCAATGGACCAGAAACCAGTGTTCATCGCATGGGGCATGAAAGACTTCGCGTTTCTGCCTGCTCACCTGGATGAATTGTGGCTGGTCGACTTTCCCCATGCCAAGGTGCTTCGCCTTGCCGATGCAGGTCACTTCGTGCAAGAGGACGCGCACGAAGTCATTGTGCCCGCGCTCGTCGAATTCCTAAACCAACCTGAAGATGCACCGCCTCACTGTTGATCCGCTGCATCCTTGGAGCCACGCCACATCTCAAAACCCTGCCAGGGATTCGCCAGTCCCAGATACAACTTGCCATTCAGCGATAGGATCTGGCGGACGCCGAAGTTGTAGGAATTGCCGAGACCATTCTTGAAGACCGGTGTCCAATGCACGCCGTCCTGAGATTTCCACAAGTCGCCTCCGCCCTGCGTGAGCGCGCCGACGATGCCTGAACCCAAGTCTGCGTTATCCGAATCATCTCCGCCTGCATCGATAATCCGACGAATTGGCGCTGGGCGAAACTGACGAATCGTATCGAGTGCGGCCTGCTGAACGCTTCTGAAATCCGTAGTACCCGCATACAGCCAGCCGTCATGCTCCCCAAGCGACCAAAGATACGCGTTGTGATCGTTGTTGAACCCTTCTGAATATCCCGAAAGGCCGCCCGGCCCTACAATGGTCTCCCAACTGTCATCGGGCTTAATGCGCAGCAAAACGCATCCCTTCACGTATATGCCCATGAACACCAGGGAGCCCCAATACAAGTCGCCTTTAAATTCGTACGGCGTGACGGCCGCCGAATTGAAACGGTTCGTGCCCCCATTCGCCACTACCTTTACCGGCCCTTCGCCATTGGGACCCGCTAGTTTCCAAATCTCAAAGCCGGATTCGTTGTTCGCCGTACCCGCCCAAAGCCAGCCGTTGTAGGAGATCAGCGATTCAATGGCGCCGTTCGCTGCATTGCCGAAGCCGTCCTCCATCACCGGCCAAACCGTATCGCCATCCGTCGCCAGTATTCTGCCAGGTGTCTCAAGAATGGATCCGTCCGCGGTGATGTCATTCGCAATCGCGATGTAAAGCAATCCCTGATGCTCGGTCATCCACCGAATAGATCCGCGTTCGTCTGTGGAATAGAACGCTTCCCAGCTACCGGGCTCTCCCGTTGGTGTGCGCCACATTGTCGGCACAGCGCCAAATGTCGATGCATACAGGCGATTTACACCATCGGATTTGCTTCGGTACTGCGACATGTTGCGAAACGCGGTAGACGTGAAGTCCGGACCATCCTCAAAATCACGGTAATCAAAAACCTTCTCCCACGTCGTGCGACTTTGATCCGGACGATATCGCCGAATCTCCGGGGGGCGTTCGCCGCTGTCCTCCCCAAGAAGTCCCAACGCGGAAGCCATCAACTCATTGATGCCATTTCCCGTGCCCACATACAAATACCCCTTCTGCTCACCATCGGGAACGAAGTACTGTATGGAATTCGGATAATCGTTCCAGTCGATTTCGTTGTCAGCCGCATCGAAACCGTTTTCACTAATGCGCACGAAATCGGCTTGGTTAAGGTCGCAACGGGGTAGGCTGACGCCGAGAACAAATGGCAACGACATGGCCGCCACAACAATCACATACCGCCTCGAGATCATTACTGCTCCTGTGACGTAAGTTACGCGACGCCCGGCAAACCGCCATCAGCAGACAAGCTTATTGGCTCGGGACCAGCCTCAACAAATGATTCGACGGGAGGTATCATTTTTTCCCGCTGCAAATGGCGCACCACATAGGCCACCGTATCCGCCATGTCCGGCTCCACAACCGCAGGCCGAACATGTCCCAACGCAGCGCGGTAATTCTGATTGTCATACCGCTTCGGTTCCATCGGCTTAATCTTGTGATAAGAACGATTAAAAAACGCGCGCAGCGGATAAAGCGGATCTTCTTGTGTGCACAGCCGGTTCATCTCTTCGATGAATCCGGTCATCGAATGGTACTTGAACGTGTACCCGAACTGCTCCGTTATGCTCTTCGTAACATCAACTATGCTGTAGTGCCGCGTCGTCGTGACCTGGTAAGTCGTCGCGTTCGCTGCTTTGCACGCAAAAATGCGGGCAATGTGGTCCGATACCAAATCCGCCGGCAGCAGGCTCACCTGATTGTACGCTTCAATGCCTATTCCGTACTTGATCAAAAATGCCAGCAACCGAACGAAGATGTCGTCCTGACTCCCGAAACCGCGCGAGGACGCGGAAATCAATGTCGGCCGATAGATGCGCACCGGCAGGCCTGACCGTTCTGCATTCAACACCATATGTTCCTGCACGCACTTCGATTGAGAGTATCCAAAGTCCAACTCTTCGAAAGTCTCGTTGTAATCGTGCTCCGCGGCGACAAGTCGCGCCGACCAGCCATGAATGAACGTGCTGGAGATAAGGTGAAAAGGTTTCTTCCGGTTTGTCGACGCAAGTTGCAGCAACTCGCGCGTGCCGCCGATGTTGTAAGGCCGCAGCGCATCGTAACTGAGTACGTAATTCACCTGCGCGCCATTATGGACAATTGCGTCGCTCTCCTCGGCGAGCCGGTCCCAATCGCGTTCGCTCAACCCAAGCCGGCCGAGGCCCAAATCGCCGCAAACCACGCGAACGCGCGATAAAAACTGCCCTTCGATCTCCGGTGTCATCACGCCTGTGCGCCGCATCGCCTCGACAAGTCGCGCCCGCCCGTGATGTGGATCGGTCGCCCGCACCAGCACTTCAATCGAACACGCAGTGCGTTCCAACAAACTCCCCAGTAAGAATGGTCCAAAAAATCCCGTCCCACCCGTCATTAATATGGATTCCGGGTTCTCCCGCGCCGCACAGGCGGATGCTTCCGGTGCGTGCCACGCGGCGTCTGCCAGCATCAATTTGCGTTCGTGCGCGTCATCTGTCTGTTGACGCATGTCAAGCCACGCACGAAGCTCGTCAACAGGTACATCGGTCCCCGCCTCGTAAACGCTCAACAAGCCGGAAAGTTCTGCGACCGAGAGTCGCTGCAGAAAACGCACATCCAACTCGGATACCAGATCGGCCAGGCCGCGACGCTCGAAGTAATCCTGAATACTCAAGGTCAGGTCCACCAGCGTGAGCGAGTCGAGACCAATGTCGGTTAGCGTGACCTCCTCGTCTCCGCTTAGGTGATACAACTCGCGTATGCGCTCAAAAAGACCGCGCAAGCTATTGGTTTTCTCACCCGCAGGTTGCGCGTGCACATAAGACGCCACAACGGGCAGCTTTCCGCTCAACCAGCGGTCGCGAGTCTTGCCCCGCGCGACTTTGCCCGAAGTCGTCGTTGAAATCGCGCGCGGCGGCACAAACAGCACCTGATACGGATCGATAAAATATCGCTTCCGAATGACCTGGGCCACCATGGCAGGATCGGCTACTTCCTGGTTCGCGCGCACTTCAATCGCGACAACCAGTTGCTCTTCGCCATCGTGATCGACCGCGAAAGCCGCCGTCTGAACCGGTCCGCCCGGCCCAATATTCGGAAACTCAGCCTCGACTATCGCCTCTATATCCTGGGGATAGTAGTTGCTTCCGTGAATGATGATCATGTCCTTGATTCGGCCACACACGAACAGGTCGCCTTCGTGAAAGAAACCAAGGTCTCCCGTGCGCAAATAACGGCGGGGATTCTCCGGCTCGCCTTGAATGCGCGCATGAAATACGTCCTGTGTCAACTCAGGCCGCTGCCAATACCCGCCGATCGAAACGCGCGAATCTGGATCTACGATTCGCACGTCAAGCGTCGCAACAGGCGGACCACAACTCACCAGGGAAAGATGGTTATTGTTGCGCGACATCGATTTGTGGATGAGCAATTGCCCCTGCTGCAATCGCTGCTTCTGAACAGTCACGGTTTGGCGTCCGCGCCGCGATACTACCAGCGTGTTCTCCGCAAGTCCGTAGGCCACCTCAAACGCCTCCCGGTCCAGCCCATACTTTGCGAATCGCTCGTAGAATCGCGTGTAAGTATGTGGATTGACGGGCTCCGCGCCGTTCAACATCATCTTGAGCGAACTCAAATCGACATCGCGCAATGCCTCGTCGGATACCTTGTCTTCGCGAAGGCAATATTCGTAGGCAAAGTTGGGTGCCGCGGTCGAGGTCGCGCCAACGCGCGAAATGGTCTGCAGCCACAGCGCAGGCCGCTTCAAGAAATCGAACGGCGCAAATGCATGATTGCTGCCGCCCAAAACGACCACGAACAAGTGATGTCCGATAAGGCCCATGTCGTGATACTGCGGTATCCACGAAACGCCGACAGGATTGAGCTGACTCGAACGCGCGTTATGCAGCACATTCCCGTGCGTCACAATAACGCCCTTCGGCGCCCCGGTGGATCCCGAGGTATATTGCAGGAACAAAGTCGGGTTTATTTGCTGGCGCACGGATGCCACTGGCGTCTCATCCGTGTCGTCGGTAGCCAACCACTGCAACGAGGGCAGGATCCGAACCGCGCGCGTGCCGCGTCCTTCCACCTCGGCCACCTCTGAAATGCCACGCAGGTAGTTCGCGCTCGTAAGTGCAATGCAGGCGTCACAGTCTTGCGCCACATGTTCGATTCGTTCTACCGCCGCCTTTGACGCCGTCGTCATAGGCGCGCATACGGGCACCGGAATTGCACCAAGACGGAGACAGGCGAAAAACCCCACCATCATCTCCAGCCCGGGCGGATACACGAGCAACACGCGATCGCCATACTGGAGCCCCGCCTGCTCTGCCAACCGCGCCGCTACCGCCAGGGTGCGGTCCTGGAATGCGCGGTAAGTGTACTGCTCCTTTGAGTTGCCTTTACCGTCAAGAAAGTTGAAAAGGCACTTCTCGGGTTGTGAACGCGTCCAATTCTCAAGACAATCGACAAGGTTTTCCATGTGTCGAGTCCTAAAGGAGGTTAATTCAGTACCTACAGATTCTTAATGAGCGTTAGCCCTGCGGCGGGCCCCAAGTATCCCCAAACCGAGAGTATCACCATGACGCCGCATTGAATCAAATACACGGCCCGGTACGCGAAGAAATCGGGTTCTCCAATGAAAATGGTACCCTTCTAAGACAGTTTCATTTCACCGGCCAATCCGCCGGGCCTCAATCACCTCGTACAAACGCTGTCCAGACTACTCATTTCAATGCGGAATGGTGCATACTCGCGCCGCCCGGCACACAGCACATTCTGTACGAAAGCGAGTACTGGGCGATTCCGCTAATCCTGAAGAAACGAGTAATGCAATGCACCGAAACCGACAAACCTCTTCCAACCCGTCAATTCTGGTCACCGGCGCTTCGACGGGCATTGGAAGGGCATGCGCCGTCCACCTCGACAGTTTGGGTTTCGTTGTTTTCGCCGGTGTCCGCAAGCATGCGGACGGCGACTCGCTGACAGCGGAAGCGCCGAACATTCGACCTGTGATAATCGATGTTACGGATGCCGAATCGATTGCCGCCGCTGCCGCGGAGCTGCAAACCGCGCTCGGTCCCGATGGTCTCTTCGGTCTGGTTAACAATGCCGGCATTACCGTCGTAGGGCCCTTGGAATCCGTTCGCATCGAGGACCTTCGTCGGCAATTGGAAGTCAACGTGGTCGGCCAAATCGCGGTCACCCAGGCTTTTCTGCCGCAGCTCCGGCAAGCCAAAGGCCGCATCGTGAACATGGGTTCCATCTTCGGACTCATGTCGCTCCCCTACGTGGGCGCATACGCCGCGTCAAAGTACGCGCTCGAAGCGCTTACAGACGCCCTGCGCTCCGAAGTTGCGCCATGGGGAATTGAAGTCGTGATCATCGAGCCCGGCCGCATCGCCACGCCTATCTTCGACAAATCAATGGACGCGATGGAGGAATGGCGGAATCCCACGGATGAAACCCAGGCGCTATACGCGGATTCCATGGCGGCAACCCTCAAAGTAACTGCACGGCTGGCAAAATCCTGTGCCTCGCCGCAGCACGTAGCCCATGCCGTCGCCCGCGCCTTCACCGCCAGAAGGCCGAAAACCCGCTATAAGGTTGGACGCGACGTCCGGTTCTGGACGCCGCTACGCAGAGTGCTGCCAGACCGACTTTGCGATTGGGTCATAAGGATTGTGCTCGCCACGGGAGCGTAATCATTGCGCCTCTTGCCGTCTCACTTCAGTGTCCGCGGGGTTCGCGGTGTCAAAGCCGAAGCGCTGAAAGATGTCGCCGAAATCGTTCAGAATACCTTCGCTCGTCAATCCGTATTTTTCCAGCGAGTACCGGTGACTGCTCTTGTACTTTCGGGCGCTTTCGTGTTCCAGACGCAGGCGCTCCGCAAAGTGCGGCCCGGCGTTGATCTCAAGTCGTTGGTATAACCCCAGCACGGCCGCTTCCAAATCGTTCACCAACGCATCGTAAGTGAGAAACGCGAATCGATTATCCGGCCAGTTGTGCTCCTGGATAAGTGGGTGACGGTACCAGTGCGCCGCGATCTCAAGCACGCTATTGCGAAAAACATCGCCCGTCGGATCGTTGTCAAACATGTCCCAAGCCACGTAAAGCGCGCTGAATAAGGACGGAACGGTGTTGTAGGGGCTGCGCACGTTGCATATCAGCCGCGCACCGGGAAAATATTCGCGGAGCGCGCCCACCTTCGCCGAAAACGCAGGGTTCTTCGACAAGAACCGTTTCTCCGGCCCGTGAAAATAGAGATGGCGTCGAATGCAGTCCTTGTAAAACCGCATCACCCGCTCTTTCTCCGCAACGCCCGTCAACTCATCAAACCGCACAAATCGCCACATCTCATCGCGAAAAGGGAACGGAAAGAACAAATACACGGACGCATAGACATGGGTCAGTATCATTTCGTCTTCGTCGAAATCGAACAGGCTCATCTTGTGAATTTTTTCGAGGTTCCGGAACAATCTCGCGTCAATCGCCCCCAGCAGGCGCCGGCCAAATCCACCGAGGGCTCGATCAACGCGGCCAATAAGCGCCCAGAACTTGCGCTCCGTAATCGACGGAGCGATAAGCATCTCCCACAACTTTAACGACGTAAACTGCTCGGTATCCTGGGCCATTAGCCGATGCAGCAGCGTCGTCCCGCTTCGGGGAATTCCCACGATAAAAACGGGGTCGACAATCTCAATTTTTTTGTAGCCCCGAAAGAGAATGTCGTCAATCAGAAAACAAACCCAATGAATAAGCTGCCCAATAAAAAGCAAAGGAAGGAGAACGGACATTACCGCGAACCGCTTCGCGGTGAATCGCGCATGCGTGCCCTTGCTGCGAAACACGCTCAAATAGACCAGCCGAAAGTACGCGATGAAGGCCCGGAACATTTACGAATTTGCCTTCGGCCGCTTCCGCGCGATCATGCGAATTCCATGCGCCGGGCGAAACGTTATATTCAGCTTCGCGCGTATTCGAGCATCGGGCGCAAGATCAAAACACCAGTCTCGCGAAAACGCCGCCAGCAACAGTATCCCCTCCATCCACGCGAAGCGTTCGCCAATGCACTTTCGCGCACCGCCGCCAAACGGAAAATACGCGAACTTCGGCACCGCCGCGGCCCGTTCCGGCAACCATCGATCAGGATCGAACCGTTCCGGCTCCGGATACCACCGCGGATCGTGGTGAGTAACCAGTGGCGATACAAGTATCAAATCCCCCACCGCGATCTTGATTCCATGAACTTCATTCGGCGCAACAGCCTGGCGATCCGCACCCGGCACGGGCGGATACATTCGCATGCTCTCGGTCAGCACCCGTCGCGTATAGTCCAATCGCGGAAAATCTTCCAAGGTGGGCGCACGGCCGCCTGCGAGCACGCTGTCAACCTCCGCGCGCAGTCTTTCGGCAATTTCCGGATGCTGCGACAACAAGTAGAATGTCCAGCTCAACGCCGTCGCCGTCGTTTCATGTCCCGCAAGAAAAATGGTCATGGATTCATCGCGAAGTTGCTTGTCGGTCATGGCGGATCCATCGTCGTAACGGGCTGCGACAAGCATCGATAGCAAGTCGTCCATACTTTCGCCTGCGGCACGGTGCTCTTCTATGAACCGGTAGATGACGGTGTCAAGATCCGTCAACGCTTTCTTTACCTGTCGCGTGCTCTTGAGCGGCAGGCGATCCAGTACCCTCCCGAGCACGGGCACGACATATCGCTTCGTATTCGACAACAGCGCATCGATCGACTCTCCCACAATGCGCACGTCTTCTTCGATCTCCGAACTGAAAATCGTCTTCGTGATGATCGCAGCCGTCACCTCAAGCATCTCTTCGTGAATATCGACAACCGCCCCGTCTCGCCAGCGCACCGCGTGCGCTTCAGCCAGCTCGACCATCGTGTCGCCGTAGGCGTCGATGCGCTTCTTGCTGAATGCGGGCTGCATCAACCGTCGCTGGCGCAAATGCGCTTCCCCGCTGATCGTGAGTACGCTTTGGCCCGTGTAGATCTTCAGCGGAGTAGACTGCGATCGGCGGTGATAGTACTTCTGGTTTTTCTCCAGTAGTTCTTCGATTCCGTCCGGCTCGTTCATCAATATGAGTCGCTGCCCGAGAAAGCGCGTTTCAAAACCCAGCGGGTACTGCGTAATTTTCTCGAACCAAGGAGCGAAGTCGCCCCGAAAACCGCTGAACAGGAAACGAAGGAACGCCAACTGGCTGAGCCGTTGTAATCCGTGGGCAGCCGGAGGACTTCCCGACGCTGCCGTGGGCGTACTCATCTTCGCAACTCCTTCGTTCGGGGTTTATCGCACACTCTACGGTACCCCTGAGGTCAAGACAACCTTCCGCGTTCACCTTGCGATGACGCGGGCTTATCCAAAAAGCTACGCGCCCACTCCCCAGAATACGATGACTGTCGAACGAAGGAAGTGAATTGCGCGCGAACGGCAAGGAAGGTATAGAATAGTGCGCAGGGACCGGCCATGGAAGGTCACCCGGCAGCAACGCGAGGAATCCTGAATGAACAGCCTGATCAGTCTCCTGCAGCTTGAATTTGAGTACCTCTTGGCCGAGGGTAATTTCGCGGTCATTCCTTACATTATTGTCCTGATAATCGGGCTGCTGTTCCCCACCATTCAGTAGGCGCACGAGCCGTCCCGGCAAATCTCCGAACCGATACCGCTGCGTCAAAAACGCCAGGTCAGCCCGCCATAGACGCGGTCTTTTGCGTCAAACTGGCCGAAGAACCCTTTCTCGGATCCGTAGAAATAGTCCACCCCGGCGTAGACGGATAAGGCATCGTTCACTGCATACGTGATCTTGGGACGTATCAATCCATCGCCATGATTGAGGTCTTGAAACCAAATTGACTCAACCATGAGCGTGTCGCGGATAAAACGCCGTTGCAATGCAAGCGTCGTGTACGTCTGCATCTCGTCGCGCGCCAAGCCCTCTGCGTCGTTGGAAAACCAATCCTGAAAAACCTGAAAGCTGACAACCGTGTTCTCGATACCAAACCAATCGAGCCCGATCATGTACGACAGATTGGTCCCTTCGACAACGCCGTCGCGATCAAGCAGGCTGCCCGTTGGAAAGTGTTTGTCTAGAAACAACCCATACTCGAGGCGCAGCGTAAAATCTCCAAATGCCTTGCTCGCTGTGCCGCCAAACAGATGCGATCGCGCATACTCCGGCTGCACGCGGACAGCGGGCCCCTCCGCGGTCAATCCAAACTTGCGCGAAAAAGTCGGCACATCGTCGTAGTGATAGAGATAGTTAAACGTGATGTCCCAACCTGACTTGAAGGTCGAGAGCCGCAATCCTGCGTCGGAGTCCGCAAAAAATCGCGAGGGTCGATCCGGCGATTCAAACTCGAGGTGAAAACCGGGCGGCACCGGCGGCACGCCGGCTGTAAGTTCAAACTCCGAATCGACGCGCGGCAACATGTAGTAGGACTTGTCGGGGACCCAAACAAGCTGCAAATTCCAATCGCCAATCGGGCCCTCCGCGTTCACTGCCCACAGGGGAATGCGGGAATTCTCGAAATCAACGAGAATAAACTCCCGGAGATCTTGCGGATTTACTACGTCAATTACTTTAAGCCCATCCGCAAGGCCCCAAACAATCTGTTGCTTGCCCAGTGTAAAATGCCAGTCATCCCACGTACTGCGAACGTAGGCCTCCCGCAATTCGAGTTCCGCGGTCTCGCCGATGCGCAGCGGCCGCGTGGCCTCTGACACGTCCGGGAAATCAGTGCCGTCAACGTGTCCATTCTCGAATACAGGGTCAGCGCGCAACCTGCCGATGATGGTGTAGTCGGTAGTTTCCGATAACGAACCTTTTAGCTCCAGCACGAGTTCCAACCGCAGTTTCTGAAGCGCGCGCTCTGCCGTGCCGTACGCGCTCTCGAATGACATCGCGCCTGAAACTGACGGCAATTGAAGCCAAAGTTTTTCGGGTGATGCTTCCTGCGCGGACGATACAACCGCCCAAGTCAGCGCCAGCAGTATCCATGGATACGCCTGGGCAGGGCGAGCAACATCTCGTCGCGCGAATGGCACGTCAATCCTTTTCCGGCAGCATGGTCAAGGTCGTGCTATTGAACTTGGCAAACCACGCTCCAGGGTTTGCGCGGAAAAAATCTCGTCGGAAAGTTCGGTGTTATACCGCACGTCGGTTATCGTAAACACCGTCGCATGTTCCTGCTTCAGGTTTTTTGCTTCCATCGTGCGGGCGGTCCATATTCCGTCTATCTGCTCATAGTCGCGTATCGAAATGGTCTTGAAAAGCGCGCCGGCATCGTCCCAAAAGTCGGTGCGCCGCATCAGCGCAAGTTCGACGTCGATGTACGTCTTTAACTTTGCATACCCAAGTTCTTTCGCAACGGCAGCAGTTGTCGGAACGCCTTCTATCGCGTAACAAGCGCGCCCATCCGCTTCTTCGATGCCCACGGTCTTCCACGTGCGATCAAGCAAGGAACCGCGTGACTGGTTTTTGATGTCCTCAAACGTAAAATCGGTCCCAAGAAACGAGCCACCCCGCTCTCCCCCGGATATGCGCCTCGTTTTGCGCATGGCAGGAAGATAAAGCCACTGGTCGTCGTTCTTCGCCGCATCGTTGTAGTCGAAGGTCAGCAACCCCGTGCCTTTTACATTCGCCGGTTCGAGAAAGAACAGTACAAAGCGTCTGCTGTCGTCGAAACTCTTTCCCGCGCCTCGCATGACTCGTTCGCGCGCACTCCCATCTTTGTCGATCAACTTCATCTGAATCGTTTGCAGAACGTCTTTTCCCATCTCGCGCGCGTTGACGCGTTCGATAATCTCCTCGCCCTTGGGCAATTCCTCGCCAAAAGCGCCTGACAACCCGCCGTGCGCAAATGTGGCACATAAGATCAGTGCCAGTGCGCGCACCGAATGCTCGATTTTCATAGCGTTACCTCGACGTTCACCAACCCGGATATCATACTACACGCCCCAAGACTGCCTAGCGCCCCAAAAAACGCGGACGAAATACAATCACAAGCGCCGGAAGCAGCACCAGACTCGTCACAAACCCCACCGCCAGCGCTGTTGACAATAAAACGCCAAACCACTGGAGTGGCGGCAACTGACTGAAAGTCAGCGTGAATATTCCGAGAAACAGGCAAAGAAAATTGAAAAATACCGCCCTGCCCGTTGTCGAAAACATCGTTTGGAGCGCGTTCTCCAGCGTCATTCCTTCTCCTTTGACCAGATGCACCACGCGATCGAGCTCGTGTATCGAAAAATTCACCGTAATCCCGATCGCGATCGAAGCAAACGCCGACGTCCCAAGCCCAAGCCAGATTCCCGATATTCCCATCACGGCATAGACCGCAATCAGCGTTGCCAGCACGGGTACTAAGCAGTAAATCCCCGCGCTCCAGTGGCGAAACCCAATCGCTGTCATCGTCCAGACTGTAACCAACGCAAGCACCGCCCCAAGGAAGTGGCTGGATTCAAGATGCCGCATCCACTCGTAATCCACGCTAAGCCGACCCGAAAGCTGCGCACTGAGACCCGGCCCATCGAATTCCCGCGCAAGGTATTGCTCGGCCTGCTCTCGTATCACGATTGCGTCCGAGTAAAGCCCGCTATTGCACAGCGCCCGAACCACCGTGGTCCTGTAATTGTCGTCCACGATATGGCGCATCGCATCGAGTTCACCCATGGAGTAAAGCAGAGCGTACTGCGCAATCGCTTCTTCCGAATCCGGCAATACAAACGATTCGGGATCGCCCCCTGACATCGCCCGGTTCATCTCTTTGAAGTAATCGACCAGGGATATCGTCCCCTTCACATGCGGTATGGTCTCCAGGTGTCGTTGCAGTGCCTCAATCCGTGCAAGATTCTCAGGGCGATATAGTGCCTCTGGCTCCTCCGCCTCTATCAGAATGTCAAAGTTCAACGTACCATCCATCACCCGATCGAATGCAGTCACGGCCACGTGTATGGGCTCGGAAGGGTGAAAATGGTTCAGTCGCGAGTCGTTGACCTGCACGAAACTCGCACTGTAGATGCCGAATGCGAGGAGTAGAATGCTGACCGCAATGATCGTTCGCGGACGCTTGACTACATAGCGGCCAAGCGAAGTCAGCAATCGCGTCCATAAGTCGCTTAAACTGGTTCCGTCACCGTCAGGACGCAGCGCGGGGCTGGGCCGCACTGGCAACAACACGAGAGCCGCGGGTATCGCAACCAGAGTTGAGAACAGCGTCGCCGTAATCCCAAGTGCCGCGAATCGCCCCATCATCTGCATTGGCGGCATATGAGAGGTCACACTCAATGCGATGAAACCGACAATATCCGTCAATGTCGCGTAGATGATCGGTCGCCGCATCGTGAGCATCACGTTGACTACCGTTTCTCGCAAAGTTTCGCCCCGGTTTTGCGCTGTCTGCTCGTAGTACTCTCGAAGGATGTGAATGCCATAGGCCACACCAAGCCCCATGACATTGGAAGGCAGGACATTTGTCAGCACAAGGAATGGAACGTTCAGCAGCGACATCGCCCCAAGCGCAACCGCAGCCCCGCAAAGCGCTGAAGTACCCGGCAGCAAAACCGCCCGCAAGGTGCGATAGGAAAAGAAAAGAACCGGGCCGATCAGCAGAATAACCGCGATCGTCATCCGCTTGGAGTCTTCGTCGAGATATTCTTCGAGATACTCCGATGCAATGGGTTGTCCCGCCACGTGGATCGCTTCATCGCCAACGGGCGCGCGCTCCTCCAAAGCAAGAATCGCATCGTATACATCACCGCCTTTGTCCGGATCGGTCAAGCGGGCCGCAATGGCCGCTGCGCTTCCATCGCGCGATACAAGCCTGCCCAGATGCAGCGGAAACCCCATGACTTTCTCGCGCAAGACTTCAAAATCGCGTTCCGTTTCGGGAAACGATTCAACCAGCGGCAGCGTGCCTATTCCATCGTCAGTTACATTGAGTCGCTTTTCGGTGAAAAGACTTTGTATCGAGTCCCCTTCGATACCGCTTATGCCTCCAAGCTGCTCCGTATACCAATTCAAAAGTGACAGCGATTCGGCGCTGAATATCCCCATGGGTTGACCGGTGTCGATCAGCACCACAACGGGCTCATACAAATCGAAGCGTTCGTTCGTTTCCTGCCAGAGCTTTACAGCCGGATGATCGGGGGGAATGTACTCGTCCGCACCGGATTCTCTCGTCATCTTGGGTATCTGCGACGCAAAACCCAGGAATACTAGCGACCAGACGACGAGCGTGGTTCGGGGATACGCCGTGACCAGATTAAAAAGATGCGCAAGCGGCGAACGCGCGCCACGGGCAGGTCGGCCTCCGTCGTTCAATGCCGCTCCTCTTTCTTGCGAAGTTTTCTTTGATCAGGAATGCGATACATCGGGTGTTGGATACCCGCCGCAACACCACGGCTGAAGTAAACCGAGTATGCTGGAATGTGCAAAAATCAGTCAAGAAGCAACGCGTAGGATAAAATGCCCGCGCGCCTGGCAGCTTTGGCGGCTGCAACTCGTTGCGGTTGCCTTGAATCGGCGGAAGGTTTACGCTTGCCAATCTTTACGCAGGCTTCGTTGCATCACGGGCAGGATCCAGGCCGAGGGGATATAGTTCATGTGCGGAATCGTTGGTTTCGTTGGGCACGCGTTGCGCGAAACGGAACTGCGCCGGGCAGTGAGCGCACTGCACCACCGGGGTCCGGACGGCGACGGCTGTTTCGTTTCCGAAGATTCTCGAATCGGACTCGGCCATGCGCGATTGGCGATTATGGACCTCGAAACCGGCGCCCAACCGCTGTTCTCCGAAAAGGGCGATCTCGTTCTTGTCTGCAATGGCGAAATCTACGACTATGACCGCCTCCGCAGCGATATGGAGTCGCGCGGCCACGTCTTTAGCACGAGAAGCGACTCCGAAATTATCCTGCACCTCTACCAGGAGTACGGCCCGGACTTTCTTGAACACTTGCGGGGCGAGTTCGCCTTCCTCCTTTACGACATCACGAAAGAGCAGCTGTTCGCCGTACGTGATCGCTTTGGAATCAAGCCGCTGTTCTTCAACCAACAGGACGGCAAACTACTGTTCGCCTCGGAAGCCAAGGCGCTGTTCGCGACCGGCAAACTCGCTCCGAAGATCAATGTCTCGGCCCTGCGCGATTACCTCAGCGGGGCAATGCCCGACTCCATTTTCGAAGGGGTCAATGCGGTGCCACCCGGCTGCCTGCTCGCCGTCAATGTGAACTCAGGTGTCTGCGAACTCCGGCAATATTGGGATCTGCACCTGCCCGCTGAAGGCGATAACGCCTTGGCACCGCAGGATGCGATCGACCAAGTCCGCAAGGCTGTCGAGGAATCGGTCCGCTTACGCCTGCGCGCGGACGTCCCGCTTGGCGTATACCTTAGCGGCGGAATCGATTCCGCCATCGTCGCCGCGACCATGGCGAAGTTTCACACCGGCGCGCTCAAGGCCTTCACCATTGCCTTCCCCGATGACAATGCGTTCAATGAATACCACCTGTCCCAGAACATGGCCAGGCACATCGGCGCCGAGTTTCATTCCGTAACCTGCGATCTCGAAACGCTGTTGCGCAATGCGGAAGACTTTCTGTGGGTGTCCGAAATTCCGTTCCTCAATCTGCATGGTGTCGGCAAGTTTCTGCTGTCACAACTCGCCCGAAAGCACGTCAAAGTAGTCCTGACCGGCGAAGGCTCCGACGAAGTGTTCCTCGGCTATGTGTATTTCCAGCCGGGCAAAGGTTCGATGTCGGATCAAATGGTCAATCGCCTCAGGCCCAAGCGTACCCCGACAGGCAAACGAGCCGACGACGTCATCAAGCAACTCGGTTTCCTGCCGCTGCACGAACACGCGCGCTCCATGTCTGATCGCGTGCAGAAGATTGTCGCCAGACTTTTCAATCCGAAACACCGCGAGCAAATCCTCGCCACGCACCCGATGACGCGACTCAAAACACGCATTGATCGAACACAGACCGACCGGCTCCCGCTGACCCGTCAAATTCAGCACTTCAGCTTCAAATCTTTGCTCGCGCCGTATCTTCTCGCCGCGTTGGGCGACCGCGCGGAGTTGGGCCATTCAATCGAAGGGCGCCCGCCGTTTCTGGATCATCGACTCTTCGAAATGGCGCGCAACATTCCCGACGGACTCAAAATCAAAGATGGTGTCGAAAAATTTGTGCTGCGCGAGGCATTCGCAGATCAGATTACGAATGAGATTTACTCCCGTAAGAAATGGCCGTATTTCGCGCCGCCTCAGCGCATCATGAAGGGAATCTCACCGGAAATGGATCGAATGATGGGCCAGTACCTGTCCGCGGAAGCGCTCGATCGCTCTGGAGTTTTCAACAGGCGTTTGATTCGGGCGATGATCAAGATTCGCGCTGCCATGCCATTCGAAAGCCGATTCACCCGCACGCTCGACGTTGTGCTCATGTTCGCGCTCTCGGTCCAGATCATCGAAAGTCTATATGTTCAACGCTTCGACGAGCGCCTGGCAGAAACACCCCCGGCCAACGGGCCATCGAAACCGGCAACGGCCTTAGCCTAATCACCGCGGACTAAGTGGGCTCCGACGCGCCAACCCCATACCGCGCGCGCTCTTCATCCGAAAGCCCCATGATCTTCGCCGCGCGCAACACCTGCTCCGAATCGATATGGTCGTCATCGTGCGCTTCCGCTACCCCCTCGCCCCGGCAAATCTTCAATCGCTTCTCGTTCGCATCCATGATCTGGTACAGGTCGAACCCAAATCGGTTGCGCATCACCTTACGGCCAAGTTCGTTCACCATGCAGTTCGTGCTGCATGTGCCCGTATTGTTTGGCATCTCCCAACCCGCCTTTGTAAGCGCGGCAATCTGCTCGTTCAGCGGCGGCTTCCGCACAAACTCGTAAAACGGCACCAGTACCGTCCGGCAAGCACCCGGCTTTATGTCCGGCAACGCATTCGGGACCTTCTCGTCGATCCGCTTGCGCAAAGCAAAAAATGCCCGATTCAGCATGATGTCAACCGTCGGCAACGACTCGGTCGCAAGTATCGGCTTGCCGCTCAGGTCCATGCGGTTCTGCCCTTCCTGCGTCCCGATGAAACAGAACGCGGGATCGTTCTCGATGCAAAACTTCGCGGCATAGGAAGAGATGGTCGTGAAGCACGCGCCGCAAGCGGAACCATAAGTCATCGCCGCCTTCAATACATCGCCGTCCTGCTCGTGCTTATCCACATCGAACCCCGTGCGAAAGACCCGATCCATCAACTCTTTGCCCGGCGTTTCGATATGAAGCGGAACGCCAATCTTGTCGCACAAACGTCGCGCATTCGATACCGCATGCGGCGATTGATACCCCTGCTGCAACATCCACGCGCACAACCGCAGGTTACGCTTCGCCAGATCAAGCAACATGTAAGACGAATCTTTGCCGCCGCTATACAACACAACCGCGTCATACTTCGAATCCGCCCGCTTCCGCGGCACCGAATCGATCACCTTCATCGGCGCCAGCACCGCCGACGGAACAATCGGCTTCATGGCCAACAGACACTGCGCAAGCAAACGCCACGGGCTGCGCTTCGACTGATACACGC
>ERZ761602.4068-NODE-4068-length-19431-cov-5.908392_pt1 | contig 19431 bp, 18 predicted proteins | sample MGYA00512165_ERZ761602 | MGnify/ENA primary metagenome ERZ761602 (study PRJEB28899, sample SAMN02445085) | bioreactor sludge metagenome | biome: EBPR sludge; isolation source: Thorneside wastewater treatment plant | place: Australia: Brisbane, Thorneside... | reverse complement strand
GCTGTGGCCACAAGGCGAGGCGCGAAGAAAGGATCAACGAAGCTCTGGACCAATCCTTCCCTGCCAGCGATCCGCCCGCTTTTCGCCCAGTCAACGGCGCAACACGAAGCCTCCAAAGAGGCCTGCGGTTGCAGCGCGAAGCCGTGAGAACCTGTAGGTCACACTCGACTGCACCGGGGCCACTAGGGCGGCGTGCGTATAATCAGGATCAACATCGCGCCAAGGGAGATGACGGGCATGCATATATTGAGTTCAGGAGCGGTGCTGGCTCTGGCGCTTAGCCTCGGCGGCTACGCCGGCATGGGCCATGGCATGCATGGCGCCCATCACGATGGCATGATGGGCGCCATGTCGGGAGAGCATGGTCAAGCGAACTGTCCAGGCGCCCAGCAAAGCGAGCATGCGCCAGCGCCTGCGCCCTCCGGACAAGCACAGGGCGAGCATCAGCACGCCGATCCGGCGCCTGCGGAATGCCCGCCAGTTGCCGCCGACCCGCATCAACATGGCGAGACGCCGCAGCCGAACTGACGCCTGCGGGTGAGCTCCATGCGACAGCGGACGCGTGCTCATGTGCGCTGAGACGACAAGCGGCGGCGTGTGTGCGCCAAGGCTTACGTGCAGGCCTCACTCATTCTCGCATCTCGTCGAGAGCATCGCAGTGCTTGCCGAGGACGCCAGCATTGGCGAACCGACAAGCGTGAGCGTTGCCGACATAATGGCGGTGATCGGCCGGCGCTCCTATGGCCCATTGCTCCTGGTGCTCGGACTATTCTCCATTTCTCCAGCCACCATATTGCCAGGCATGACGTCGGCTGCGGCGCTGGTGACGCTGGCGGTGTCTCTACAACTGGCCTTCGGGTCATCGCATCTTTGGCTGCCAGGCATGCTCTTGCGCCTGCGCATCGCTCGATCGTCCATCAAAGCGGCGACCAGTGACGGCTTGCGCAAGTGGGCGCGTCGGCTCGACCGTGTGCTTCAGCCCCGTCTTGTCTTTCTGTCCGAGACGCCGTTCGCGAACGCAGCGGGGCTCTTGTGCGCGCTCGCGGCGATCGCGACCTTTCCGTTGAGCTTAATTCCTTTGGCGCCGCTCATCCCCGGGCTTGCCATCACCGTTTTGGGTCTTGGGCTTTTTGCGCGCGACGGTTTCCTCCTTATTCTGAGCGGCGTCCTCATCGTGGCGGCAATTGGCGCGGCGCTAGCCGCCGCGTTGCCCGTGTGAGTTCGAGACGTTGCGTCCAAGTAAACTGTGGAGACGCCGGTCACGCGGGCGCCAGCAGCGCCGCTACGCTAATGGCGTTCGAAGCATGCGGCACGGTGTCTGTCGAAACGACGCGCTCGCACAGGCTCAAGAGCTCGGCGTAGGATTGATCGGCAAAAAGCGCATGCACGGCGACACAAACCGGCTTGGCCATGCCAGCTGCGCTCAACTTGCGCGCGGTCTCGATCATGGTGCGCCCCGAGGAGACGATGTCGTCGACAAGAACCGCCCGCCTGGCGCGTAGAGCGGACAGATCCGGCAGGTCAATGCTCACGTCGCGGTCGCCGCGGCGAGTTTTGTTCGAGACGATGTGCGGCGCACCGGCCCGCCCGGCGACCGCAGCAACCCATTGCTCGCTCTCCGCATCTGGCCCCACCACGAGAGGGTCGCTCACATTGTCCTTGATCCAGTCGGCAAGGAGCGGCGCTGCATGCTCTACGCGCGTGGCGATAGTGAATATTTCGCCCAAATTGCGGCGGCGATGCAGATGCGGATCGATAGTGATGAGCCCGTCAAACGATCGCGACAAAAGCCGAGCGAAATGCACCGAGGAAATCGCCTCGCCGTCCTTGAACCTTTTGTCCTGGCGCATGTAGGCTAAATAAGGCGCGATGAGATTGACGCGCGCCGCGCCCATCTCGCGCGCAGTTTCGGCGGCGAAGATAACGCTCAGAAACTGCTCGTCCGGCCGCGCTAGCGTGCAGACAATCTCAACCTCGCGGCCCTCGACCGCCGAGAGAAGCCGAACATAGGCTTCGCCATCGGGAAAGCGGCGCGTCTCGATCGCGCCGAATTCGGCGCCGGCCGAGAGAGCAAGCGCACGGGCGATGGTCTCGTTTCCGGGCATGGGGAGGTAAAGGCGCGTCACGTTCAAGCCTCGATTTCCAATATGTCTGGGTTGGCCGCCGCATAGTCGAGCGCATAGGCGAGTTGCCCAGGTGCTTGGGCGTGCACGGTCACAAGCGGGGCCCCGGCGACGACGCCATCACCTAACCGCACATGCAACACAATTCCGGCGGCGGGATCGTCGGGCGCGCCCGCGAGCTTAGCGAGGCGGGAGATCTTGCGATTGTTGATGTTGGTGAGAATGCCCGAACGGGCCGCCGCCCATGGGCGCGTGAGCGGCGCGCTCGGAGGCGTGCGCATGCCGCCCTGCGCTTCGCAGATGGCTTGAAACTTCGCCCAAGCGCGCCCGTCGTCGAGCGCACCGCGCGCCAACTCATACCCTTGTCCGTCAGGCGCCGTTCCTGAAAGCTCAAGCACCGCGCCCGCGATCGCGAGCGCCCGCTCGCGCAAGTCTGTTGGCGCATCGGCAGCGCCGACAAGCACGGCGAGCACGTCCTTGGCTTCGAGCGCCGGCCCGATGCCGCGTCCAACGGGCTGCGCGCCATCGCTCAATACAAAGCGTGTCTTAAGACCAAACGCCTCGGCGACGGCGGTCAGGTGCGCGCTCAGATCGCGCGCCGCCTCCGGCGTGCGGATCTTCGCTGTGAGCCCCACAGGCAGATCGAGCACGACGTGACTGGCGCCCGCGGCGATTTTTTTGGACAGGACCGAGGCGATGAGCTGACCTTCGGTGTCGATATCAAGCGCGCGCTCGATGCGGATGAGCACGTCATCGGCTGGCGAGAGGCGCACGGCGCCGCCCCAGGCGATGCAGCCGCCTTCGGCCTCGACGACGCGGCGCATGGCGGCAATATCGAGATCGACGGGCGCCAAGGTCTCCATTGTGTCGGCCGTGCCCGACGGCGAGGTGATCGCGCGCGAAGAGGTCTTGGGCATGAGGAGCCCCAAGCTCGCGACGATAGCGACCACGATTGGCGTGGTGCGATTGCCAGGTAGGCCGCCCACGCAATGTTTGTCGACCACCATCGCCGAAGGCCAGGAGAGACGCTCGCCCACTTCCACCATGGCGCGCGTGAGCGAGGTGATTTCATCGAGATCGAGCGGAAAGGCCGAGCACGCGGCGATAAACGTGGCGAGATGAATGTCGACATAGCGACCACCGGCGATGTCGCCGATGATAGAGCGGAACGCGCGCTGATCGAGGCGGCCGCCATACATGCGCCGTCGCACGTCAGCAAGCGAGTCAAGCGGCGGCGCATGACTGACGGCTATGTGTTCGCCATCGGCTACGACCAGGCGTTTCCACGCCGCCTCGGACAACCCCGCTTCATCGACAGTCAGCCAATCGTTCTCGACCTGGTAGAGCGTTGCGATCACGCGCCGATCACCAGCGGTCAAGAGCACGCGAGCGCGCGCGGACAGCCCTTCGGACTTGCAGACGTGACAATCGGTGCGCATCAGAACGATCGCGTCGTCTTGCGAGAGAAGCTTGAGGCGCTTGGCCACAAGATGCGAAGCGTGTTCGCCCTCCCTGGTCGTTGGCGCGGCGCTCATGCGAGTTCATACCTGCGCTGATCATCGACAACCGCCGCGTCCCAGCCGAGTTCGCGCTCGATGCGCACGCGCAGCGCATCGGAAGCGTCCGGCTCGCCGTGCACTATGAAGGTGCGGCGCGGCGGCTTTTCAAAGCCGCTCAGCCAGCGGATGATCTCGCCGGCGTCGGCGTGGGCTGAGAGTTCAGGCAGGTTGGCGATTTCAGCCCGGATCGGAATCCATTGGCCAAACATCTTGATCTCGGTTTCACCAGCAAGCAGACGGGCGCCTCGCGTGCCGACGGCCTGATAGCCGGCAAACAGGATCGTATTCTTGGCCTCGGGCCCGAACGCCTTGATGTGGTGCAAGACGCGCCCGCCGGTCGCCATGCCGCTGCCTGCAATGACGATCTTGGGCATCGGATTTGACACAATGGCCTTTGAGTCTTCGACATCGCGCACATAGGTGGCGATGGCGCAGGATTGCTCGCAGGTCTCGGCTGAAAAGCGATGGTCGTCTAAATGGCCGCATAGGAGTTCGGTCGCATTGATCGCCATCGGACTGTCGAGAAAGATAGGCACGGACTGGATGCGTCCTGCGCGCTTCAGCATCCACAGGTGATAAAGGAGAACTTGAGTGCGCCCGACGGCGAACGCGGGAATAACGACGGTGCCGCCGCGGCGCACCGTCCGCTCCACGACCGCGCCCAAGGCTTCCATCGGATCGTTTTTGGGATGGATGCGATCGCCATATGTCGATTCAACGACCACATAATCGGCCGCGTTCACCGGCGCGGGATCAGGCATGAACACGTCATCATAACGTCCCAAATCGCCGGAAAATACGATTCCGCGCCCTTGCCAATTGAATTCGACCGTGGCCGCGCCGAGGATGTGGCCTGCACGGCGCAGCTGCATCTTGGCGCCGCCTTCAACGCTTGTTTCCGTCTCGAAGGCGATCGGCTTCAGCTGCTTCAATGCGGCCTCAGCGTCGCGCACGGTGTAAAGTGGAAGCGCGGGCTTATGCTTTGTGTGGCCTCTACGGTTGGCGTATTCGGCATCGTTCTCGGCTATTCTGGCGCTATCCTTCAACAGGATGTCGCAGAGATCGGCCGTCGCGGAGGAGCAATAGACGGGCCCCCTAAAGCCGTCGCGCACGAGCTTCGGGAGATAGCCGCTGTGGTCCAAGTGCGCATGCGTCAGCACCACCGCATCGATCGACTCCGGCGGGATCGCGAGCGGCGCCCAATTGCGCTCGCGCAGGACCTTAAGCCCCTGGAACATGCCGCAATCCACCAGAATGCGCCGGCCATCCGCCTCCAAGAGGTGCTTTGAACCGGTGACCGTTCCCGCTGCGCCGAGACTCGTTAAGGTCAAACTCATGTCGTTGGCTTCTTTCTACTGAGGTGCAACGCGTAGAACATTGGGGTCGCCGCGTCCGTCGAGTGCGTTCAGTTCGACCTCCGACAAAAACTCCTCGCGACCACAGCCCAGGATGCGAGCTGCGGCCTCAAGCGCATGCGCCCAGGTCGAGCGGTTGGCGAACAGCATGCCGAATACGTCGAGCGTGCCGCCCCGATTGATGAAGCCAAGCGCGCTGGTGCGTGAAGGTCCGGCGTCGAGCCGGCGCAAGGTCCCAAGCATAGGCTCTGGGCGAGTATGGGTGAGAAAAACGCGCGGCGTCCCCTCCGGGAAGAAATGTCTGCGCTGCGCCTCGCTCGCGGCATAGGCCGTTTCGATCTCGTCGCGCCCGGCGCGGAAGCGGCCAGGCTCTAAAAGCGCGGTGACGCATGCCGAACGGCCACGCGCCATCAAGCGTTCGCTCGCACGTAAGGCTTCCGCAGTTTGATAGGCGCCAATCGCGACGAATTGGAGGTCAGCCTCTCTAGGGTCGCCGAGGAGAAGTGCTGCGCCATCAGCCACGGCTTGGTGGGCGCGCGCCCCGCTGAGCAAGCGAGCCACAGCGCGCTTCGGCGTCACGAGGCACGCGATTTGACCATGCGAGGCGTAGACGCTGCGAAGCGCGGCCGCCGCGGAATTGGCGTCGATCGGAAACAGCACGCGCGCGGTGTCCGCCATTTCGCCCAGAAGCGCCTCGGGCAAGGTCGGATCCTGGTGCGACTGTTCGTTCTTGGCGTTTTCCCAGGTGTGGGACGTGGCGATAAGCGCCACCGTCAGCCAACCGGGCGGGACGCCGATCTCGCGCTGACGGCGGGCAAAGATGATGTCTTGGCGCAGCGCCCCCAGCATTTTCATGGCGAAGGCTTCGTAGCTCACGGCGAGATTGAGCCCGCCTTTATTGCCGAGCGCCGCGCCAATGACTGCTTCCTCATTGAGCGCGGTAATGACGGCGCCGTCCACCGCTTCGGGTGCGCCCGGCTCGGGCGCATTCACGCGGTGGCGCAACAAATCGAGCGTTGCACCCATGTGATTGCTTTTCAACTCGTCAGGGTTGCCGACACGCACGCGTAGATCCGGATTGGCTTTGACGATCTCAACGAAAAGTGCGTCGAGCGCCTCCATGGCGCAACTTGCACCCCCTTCGGGGGCCCAAGCCGGCTCAGGCAAAACCGGCGGCGGGACAGATCGCGTTGCCAGCGGATGACGGCTTTCGCGCGGCCGCTGTTGCGCATCGTGAACAGCAAATGCCTGCGCCGCCGCATCGAGTTCAGCTTTCGGCACAAAGAGCGCGCGTGCGCCCTCATTAAATTGCCGCCGCGCTTCCGCGTCGATGTGAGGATTTCCGGCAAGCGGCAAATTGTGCGCGCGATTTGTGCCCGCCCCCGGAAAGCCATAGCCCTTGACGCAGCGCGCGATCACATAGGGAAGCCGGGCTGGATAGGCCCGCCCCGACATGGATGTGAAATGCATGAGTGCAGATTCGGCTTCGATGATGGCGGCGGCGTAGGCCAGCGGATCGTGACCGTCGATGATGATGGGATCAAAACCGCTTAGCCGCAGATGCTGAGCGAGCCACTCGGCGCCGCCCTCCTGGCCGATTTCGGTGCGCTGCTCGATGCGCCTGCCATTGAGGATCATGACGGGCACGACAAAGCCGCTTTCTTCGGCGCGCCACCATCGCGGCGACCAGTCGGAGCCACGCTGTTCTTCAAACGCTCCGTCGCTCAAGAACGCGACCAATCGCTCTCCGGGCAAGGGCATATGGACGTATTGGGTTTCGGCAAAACCCAGATAGCCGCCTTCGGAGACGCCGCCAGCAGTGTGCGGATTGACGTGACTTCCGAGCGGCGCCGCTGGGCGCCCTTCTGGCGTCAATGCATAAGAATAAAAGTCGGCCGCGAGCCGCGAGAGACCAGCTTCGCTGCGCCCGTAGCGCCCCTGTTGGGCGGGAGATAGATCCTCCAAGAGCGCGTTCACCGCTTCGATCGCGGCAACGCAATGGCCCTGCCCCAACACCCAGGCGCGCGTCTGCCCGGTGAGCGCGTTGGCAAGATGGAACCCGACAAAGGCGATGGCTGCGTTGAGCGAGCCGCCCATATGGCCTTCGGGCGCTGCCTTAAAAGCGTCCGCGGCCAAGTCTGCGCCGCTTAGATCGACGCGCGTGGCGTAACTCATGTGCGCCACGGTCCACATTGCGGCGCTGGCGAGACGGTCAGCAGCCGCGCACAAGGTAAGCGCCCTGTCGCGATCAGCCAGCGCCCCGTCCATCCAGTGGCGCGCGACAAGGTTTTCGATTTTCGCGACGGTCTCGGGCCGGTGGCGGATGACGCCATACCCCTCCCGCCATGCGTCGCTGGCTGGTGCTGACACGACAATATCCGCTTGGGGCCGGCGCGCGCCCTTCTTCTCGCCATCAACCAATACGCACGCCAGCGTCCGCGCCCTGACACATGGGTGTGCGTCCAAATTAGCTCATCGTCGCCAGCGCAGCGCGGGTCTCACCCGCGATAACGGCTTCCTCGTCAGCGGCGCGCACCTCGATGATGATTTGCGCGCCGTCGCGCGAAATCACGCCAGCGCCCGCCTCGTTACGCCCCTTGTCGAGGTCCACCCCCATAAAGCTCAGGCCCTCGCATATCGCCGCGCGCACGCGCGGCGCGTTCTCGCCAATACCACCTGTAAACACCACCCGGTCGACGCCGCCCAGAACGCCCGCAAGACCCGCAAGCCAACGCCGACCTGTCTGGCAGAAGAGCTCCACCGCTTCCGCGGCGCGGGGGTCTGGCGAAACCAACAATTCGGCCATGTCGGCGCTCACGCCCGAAAGGCCGAGCAATCCTGATCGGCGATTGAGAAGATCCTCGACGTCCTCAAGAGAGCGGCCGGCGCGCAGCAGGTGCAGCACAACGCCCGGGTCGATGTCTCCGCTCCGCGTCGCCATCGGCAAGCCCGAAACAGTTGAGAACCCCATTGATGTCTCGATGCTGCGTCCGCCTTCGATCGCCGTCATCGATGCGCCGGCGCCCAGGTGCGCGACGACGATGCGCTCGCGGCTAATGTCGACACCCTCGCTTTGCAACGCCGCCAAAATCGAAACAATCGACAGTCCATGAAAACCGAACCGGCGGACGCCCGCGGCGAAGAACTCGCGCGGCAGCGCCATCATCGCCGCCGCCTTGGGTAGATTGGCGTGGAAGGCGGTGTCGAAGCAGGCGACATGCGGGCGGTCGGGCCAGCGCGCCCGGGCCGCAGCGACGCCCGCAAGGTTGGCGCTTTGGTGCAAGGGCGCCATGGCGGTAAAGTCCAAAAGCCTTGCCTCGACCCCGCCCTCAAGCAGAGTGGGCGCCACAAAGTCGGCGCCGCCATGGACCACACGGTGGCCGATGGCGTTAGGCGCAATCGGCGGCAAGGCGTTGAAAAGCGCTTCAAGCGCCTCGCCATGATCGCCGGCGCGCGATGGTTCAATCGTTTTCATTTTGCCCGCGCGCCCGATTGTGAGTTGCGGGTCCTCGCGCCCAATGCCGCTCAAATGCGCACGCCATACGACATCGGGCGCAAAACACGCAACGCGCACGCTCGATGAGCCGCAATTGATTGTAAGAATGGGACCCATCTTCACGGCCGCCTCAAGCGTGCGATTTGTCCCATGCCTTCAGGGCCAAAGCTAGCGCTGCGGCGTCGCGCGGCGCGCCCTCTCGCTTGCGAGCAATTCGCGCGCGCGATGCACGCGATACTCAAGCGACTTCACTGAGCAGCCGAGCGTTGCGCTAGCGGCCGCTTGCGATAGACCGTCGACGGCGGTGAGCATCAGCGCCTCGCGCAGATGCTCGGGCAAGGCCGCCAGCGCCTGGCGCAGTATGCGCACTTCTTCGCGGCCTATCGTTTCCGCCTCGGGCGAGGGCGCGTCGTCGGCGACGCGCAGGTCCTCACCTTCGGGACACTGGCCCCAGAAACCTCGGCGGGTCGCGGCGCGGCGCGCGGCGTCCCGGCATTTGTTCAACGCGATCGCGTGGAGCCAGGTCTTGAACGAACGGTCTGGATCGAAACTCGCCATTGCGCCCCAGGCCGCGACGAAGGCTTCTTGAACGATATCGCTTGCCGCGTCGGCGTCAGCGAAGCGGCGGCGCACAAAGCGATAGAGATCGTCCTTATGGGCGCTCATGAGCGCACTGAACGCGGTCCGATCGCCACGCTGGGCCCGCGCGATCAAATCGTCGAAACCGCCGATGAAGGCGACGCGGCGCAATGGGGAACGGACCTGCCCCGACAGCGCTGAAGGCTGAGCCGCAATGGGTTTCATGATCGCCTCGCTGGCCGAGAAGAACGCGGCCCCATGACAAGGTCGCGCCTAACTTGCATCCATGTTTTGCTTTGGATCAAGTCCCTGCATTTGCGCCTTGGGCGTCTCGTCCTTGCTCTCGCGGAGCCCAATGGGCTAGCTCTACCCAGGGCGCGCGCCGCCGCGCGCGTATAGAAGAATGTGATCGCCCGGAGGCTTCCCTGACCGACCTTGATCGCCAACTCGCCGCTTTGGGCCGGGTGGACATCGACACAGCATTGGACAAACTGGAGAGCGAGGTCTGGGGCCGGATCGATGCGCGCGCGCGGTCCCGCGCGAGCGCCAGCGCCGGCAGCGCTGTCGCGGGCGTTTGCGCCTTTGTCTTTTTGGTCAGCTCGGCCATTGGCGTATCGACCGCCGCAGCATCGGCTACGGTGGCGCTTGGGCCGTTTGCGCTCGATCAGCCCTATGCGCCGGCCACTGCGCTCGGCCGATAAGTCATGCTGAAAACTTGGAAGCTGCTTGTTCTCGCCGCCCTCGTCGGGTTCGGCGCAGGGTTGGGAGGCGTGCTCGTCGGCGCAAGCCTCACGCGCGCCGATCCTCGTCGAGACACGCTCGACGCAGCGGTTCATCGCGAACTTGATCTGACGCCCGAACAGGACCGAAGGTTGGAGGCGATTGAAGCTGGTTACGCCGCGCGCAAGGCAACACTTGACGCAGAGCTGCGCGCGGCCGCGCGCGACATAGCCGCGGCCGTGGCCGAAGACCACGCCCAGAGCGAACGCCTCAGCCAAGCGATTGAGCGGTTTCACAATGCCATGGGCCAGACGCAAAGGGACGCCATCGCGCACGTCTTCGAAATGCGCGCCGTGCTCGATCCCGATCAACAGGCGCGGTTCGACATGATCGTGCGCGAAGAATTGCTCCGCGGCGTCGAAGAAGAATGAACGGAGGCCACAGCTGTCGCGACGCGAATGGAACCAAAGCTGGCGACCGACGCGTATGGGCTTTGGCGCAGCGGCTGCAGAAGGATGGCCCGCACCCGTGCGTTCGTAAGACTGCAGCGTCACCGGAAAGCCTGGTTCATTCTTGAAGCGCCCCTTTGAGAGAAAGGACGCTGCCAAGCCGCAATTATTACAGGCAGCCCCTCTGCGACCGATTGCGCGCCCGCCCGCCGATTTTTCGCCGGCCCGAGAAGAGCCAATCACGGCGCCGTTTGGCGCTTGCTCATCCGTGTTCCGCATGCACGGGGTTGGGCGGGGGACATTCGCAATCGCCAAAGCCGTGGATGACGCACACGGCGCAGAGTCGCAGCACCAGCGCGCGCAGCCGCGCCCGCGCGCGGTGTAAGCGGACGGTCAGCGCGTTGAGGGTGAGGCCCAAATTCGCGGCGACACTCGCTCGATCCCGGTCCTCGAGATCGATGGCTCGAATGAGCGCCGCGTCGTTTTCCGGAAGGGCGTCCAGGAGCGCCAGCAAACATGCGCACGCAGCGCGGTCCGCCTCCGTTTCGGCGGCGAGAGAGCCCAGGCCTTCGGCCGGCGCCTCGCGGGCCCGTTGTCGGGCGAGGCTGCGATAGTGATCGGCAATGGCTGTCGCCAGCACCCGGGACAACCAGGTACGGGCCGCGCCGCCCTGCTTCAGATCGCCGGCGCGCTCCAAGGCGCGGGTGCAAAAGGCCTGCAGCACGTCGTCGGCGTGACTTGCATCGCCGAGCCTGGAGCGGAGGTGCGCGCGGATTTTCTCAAGGCCCGTTTCAAGTGCGCGCCGCACCTCAGTTTCTGGCATTTGGTTTGGGTCACGAGGCATGGGCCAGATCGCTTCTTCCGGAGAGAACTCTTGCGGCTAACCAGGCGGAAGCCAAGCGTCACGGGGCCGATGGGGCCGCTACGCGGCCCAAAGGGCGGCCCCACGGCCGCCCTCCCCACCCACAACGGGCCTCAGACCCGTAACGAGCCCAGACGCAGAGAATTTGCAATCACCGAAACCGAAGATAACGCCATCGCCATGGCCGCAATCATCGGCGAAAGCAGCGCCCCTGTTAGGGGATAGAGGACGCCTGCGGCGATCGGAATGCCAGCGACGTTATAGGCGAAGGCGAAGAATAGATTTTGGCGGATGTTGCGCATCACGGCACGCGAGATGGTGCGCGCGCGGACAATGCCGCCAAGATCGCCGCGCAATAGAGTCACGCCGGCACTCTCGATCGCCACATCCGTACCCCCGCCCATAGCGATGCCGACATCGGCCGCGGCCAGAGCGGGCGCGTCGTTGACGCCGTCGCCCGCCATCGCCACGACGCGCCCCTGCCGCTGCAGCCGCTCAACAATACGAGACTTGTCTTCCGGCAGCACTTCGGCCTCGATCTCATCGATGCCAAGGCCACGCGCCACCGCCTCGGCCGTGGTTCGGTTGTCGCCGGTCAGCATGACGAGACGCATGCCTTGCATGCGTAAGGCTTCAAGCGCCGCCAGCGTCGTCGCTTTCACCGGATCGGCGATCGCGACGAGGCCAGCAAGCTTTCCGTCGATGGCGACATAGATCGCCGTTGCGCCGTCGCGCCGCGCGGCGCCCGCTTCGCTCTTCAAACCCGACGAATCGATGCCCTGTTCGTCTAGAAAGCGCTCCGCGCCGATCACGACTTTGCGCGCCGCAACGACGCCGAGAACGCCCTTACCGGTGGGCGAGTCGAATTCTGTGGGTTCGAGAAGCTCAATGCCGCGCGCCTGAGCCGCCCCGACAATGGCCAAGCCGAGGGGATGTTCGCTGCGGTTCTCAAGGCTTGCGGCAAGGCGCAGCACTTCGTTGAGATCGCCACCATCGGCGACGTGAATCGCCGTCACCGCCGGCTTGCCTTCGGTCAGCGTGCCGGTCTTGTCGAGTACAAGCGTATCAACCTTCTCGAACCGCTCTAACGCTTCGGCGTTCTTGATAAGGACGCCCGCGCGCGCGCCACGTCCCACGCCCTGCATGATCGACATGGGCGTTGCGAGCCCCAGCGCACATGGGCAAGCAATGATCAGCACTGAAACCGCCGCGATCAATCCGTAGGAGAAAGCCGGTGATGGGCCAAACGTCCACCATGTTGAGAAGGCGATCGCGGCGACGACGATGACGGCGGGCACAAACCAGCCCGACACCTTGTCCGCCAGCCGCTGAATCGGCGCACGCGACCGTTGGGCCTCGGCCACCATCTGCACGATGCGCGAGAGCATTGTGTCAGCCCCGACCCGATCGGCTTCGATCACCAGTGCGCCGGTTTGATTGAGTGTCCCGCCTGTCACGCGCTCGCCGCCCTCTCGCGTGACAGGCATGGATTCGCCCGTCACCATCGACTCATCGATAGATGAACGACCGTCAATCACGATGGCGTCGACGGGGATTTTCTCTCCCGGACGCACGCGCAGGCGGTCGCCCACGACGATCTGATCGAGCGAGACTTCTTGCTCGGCGCCGTCGCGCAGCCGGCGCGCCGTCTTGGGCGCAAGATCGAGCAACGCTCGAATAGCCCCGCCGGTGCGCTCGCGCGCTTGCAACTCAAGCACCTGACCCAACAAAACCAGCACCGTGATCACGGCGGAAGCCTCGAAGTAGACAGCAACGAGACCGTGCGCGTCGCGGAACTCCGCTGGAAAGAGAGAAGGCGCCGCGAGGGCGATGAGGCTGTAGAGCCACGCCACGCCAGTCCCCAGCGCGATCAAAGTGAACATGTTGAGATTGCGCGTCTTCAAGGACTGGTAGCCGCGCTCGAAGAAAGGCCAGCCAGCCCAGAGCACCACGGGTGTCGCCAGCAGGAATTGCAGCCAGCCATTCCATGCGGGCGGAACAAAACGATCAACACCGAGGAAGTGACGGCCCATCTCAAGGGCAAGCACCGGTAGTGCGAGCGCCGCGCCGATCCAGAAGCGGCGGGTCATGTCGATCAGTTCCGGGTTGGGCCCAGCGTCGGCGCTGGGCATCATCGGCTCAAGCGCCATGCCGCAGATCGGGCATGAGCCCGGCCCATCGCGGATGATTTCGGGGTGCATGGGGCAGGTCCATTTCGAACCGGCCGGAACTGTCATCGGATCGACGGCCGGCGCACCGTGCGGCGCGTGGGCGTGCGCATGGCATGAGCCGCCCTCATCTGCTGCGGCAGGCTTGGCGCAGCAAGCATGCTCGCCGGCGGGCTTGGTATATTTCGCGGGATCAGCCTCGAACTTGGCCTTGCAGCCGGCGCTGCAGAACAACACCTCTTGGTCAGCGTGCATGAGCCTGTGCGGCGTGTCAGGCTTGGGCGTCATGCCGCAGACGGGATCGCGCGGCGTGCGATCGGCGCCTGCTTGGCTCTTATGATCTTGGCTGTGACTGTGGTCGTGAGTGTGCATAGCTGATAACGCGAGCGCTCGCGCTCCTGGTTTGACTTGAAAAGCAGCTTGCACCTTCCCACAATGGGAAGGTCAATAGAAAACATTCGCGAGCGAATTCAGAATGAACATCAGCATGGCCGCCGAGCAATCGGGCGTATCGGCGAAGATGATCCGCTATTATGAGAGCATCGGCCTCATTGAAGCGGCCGACCGGCGCGAGAATGGCTATCGCGACTATGGCGACACGGAAGTCGCGATGCTCCAGTTCGTCCGGCGGACCCGGGATATGGGCTTCTCGCTCGAAGAGGTCGCCTCGCTGTTGACGCTTTGGCGCAATCGGCGCCGGTCCTCCCGCGAGGTGCGCCGCCTTGCGGAAAAGCACCTGGCCAACATCGACGCCCGCATAGCGGACATGCGAGCGGTGTCGCGGACGCTGAAGCGGCTCGTCCATGCCTGCCATGGCGACGATCGTCCTGAGTGTCCGATCCTCGACGATCTCGCCGCGTCGAAACCTAAGATCGAGGTCGCGCGCCGGACAAACCGGACTAAGACGGTGAAATGAAGGCTCGCAGTCGCTCATGCAGTCCAGCTTCCAATGTCTTGATCTCGGTTTGGACGACCTTGCCGAAGTGAAAGCGCATATTGATCAGTCGGTCGCATTGAAAAATGAGCGTCCGGTGATCTATGCGCTCGATGTCGTGAAGGAACTCGCCAAGGCCAGCGGCGCGCATCAAGTCATCGTTCATCGGACCGTAACTGATCGAGAGCACGGGACGGCGCATTTTGAGGGCTGCGATCTGCACATGATAACGCGACGCCACGACCACGTCGGTATTGGCCACCGCCCTCAAGATGTCTTGATAGGAGCTGACCTCACGCTCCGCATCGCTCATCAGCGCATAGCCTAAGCGCGCTTCAAGATCGTCGACGGCAATGAGATCGGTTGGCCGCTGACCGATCAGAATGCGAACCTTGTGCCCCTTGAATTTCAGCCATTCGATGAGTTGGGCCATGCTTTCGATGTAGGCGCGATAGACCTTTTCGTTGGTGCGCCAGCCTCGATAGTTCATGACCCCGACGCCAACGACGGCTTGTCCGACGCCGCGATCACTTGGCGTCGGGGCGGGCATCAAGAAGGCGATATCGCCGGTGACCAGGCTCTGGCTTTCATCCACCCCCTGCGCGCTCATATAAGTGCAAGAGCTTTGATCACGGTAGCAGCGCCTGGCGGCAAGCTTCGTGGCCCAGACCATCATCCATCGGCTGAGCGGATTGATAACTGGTCCCGCACCAACGCAGGCAAACCAAATCGACGCGCCCTGCAAACGCGCGGCAAGCATCCAGCGCAGAAAGCGGCTGGGCCATCCCCACGGGCGGTCGCGAAAGTCATGAATGGCGCCAGTGCCGGCCACGACCAAGAGATCACAGCGTTTCAAAGCGCGAAGACAGACCAGCCAGTTCAGCCAAAGGCTGGGTTGGCGCAGCAGCAGCGTGTCCAACCAGCGCGGCAGGAATGATGGAAAGACCCTCAAGCTGACTGCCGCAATTCCAAAACGCTCTGATGTGATCACCGGATCGGCGCAAACAGCTACGATCGAGGCGTTGGTGAAGGCCGCGCGCAGCCATTCGAGCGTGGCCTCGAAACACGCATCATTGCCAAAGTTGCCCCCGCCATAGGTTCCAAGAACCAATATCCGCCGCGGCCAGCTCATCGTTGCCGCGTCAGGCTGAAGCTGGATAGCTCGCAAACACGCTCCGTTCGGCGCCGAATGCTACGACATCGAATGCGTCGCGCCGCCCGTCCGGCATTTCCATGCCAGGCGAACCTGCCGGCATGCCAGCGACCGCAAGACCGCGGACGCCGGCGGGACGTTCTTCAATGAGCCGGACGATTTCACGCACGGGCACGTGACCTTCGATCACAAAGCCTTCCACCTCTGCGGTATGACATGAGGCCAGATCGTCGGGCACGCCGAGCCGCCGCTTCAGGGCCCCCATATCCGTCTCGTTGACAAGTGTCGTGTGAAAGCGTCCGCTCGCCCCCATTTGCTGAGTCCATACTTCGCAACAGCCGCATCCGGCGTCGCGTCGCACCTGCATCGGTGTCGCTAGCGCCTCTTGAGCGCAGCCGGGCGTGACGCTGGCGGCGAGCAACACAACGGTGGTGGACAAAAGCCTGCGGCGGTTCACAATAATGGTCCTATCTTTGCTTCAGCGCTTCCGCGCCAGAGCGATGAGCGTCCAGCCCAATCCCGCACGCGCCATCGCGTTTTCGAGACTCCGTCCAAACAACGCGCGCATGGCGCGCTTTGCTTTGCGGCCAAGAATGAGTCTATAAAAACCCTTGTTCGCAGTGGCTGAAATAGATCGAAGCTGACGTATCTCAAAGTGCGGCATCAGCAACGCCATCAATTCATCGCGATCGACCCAATTGCGCAATTGTTCCGGTGCGGGCGGGGGCACGTTGTTGTGGCGTTCAAGCACCGGTCGGTTTTGCGTGGCCAGCATGAGCATCCCGCCTGGGCGCAATAGAGTGGCGAGCTTTGCCATGAAGGCTGGGTGATCGGCCACATGCGACAACACTTCGAGACTGACGATCACGTCGTACTGGCCGGTCCCCAAGTCGAGCTCCATGAAGTCGCCGGCGACGAACTTGACATCCGGCACGCGCGCGGCGGCTTCGCGGAGTACGCCTTCGGAGAGGTCGGTGGCGGTCACATGACCGAATGGTTTTAGCGACGGGCAGAGCCAGCCTGCTCCACATCCGACTTCCAAGATTTTGAGATCGGTGCGTCCGATCCGGGACAACCATTGCACCACCAACTCGCGCTGATCGGCGGAGATATCAGAGAGCGGGCGCTCGTTCTTGGCCGCGTTCCAGTCGTTCCAATACGCCTGCTGAACGGCAATCGGTTGATCCATAAGCTGCGTTCCCTCGCCCGGGGCGGTTTTCCACCCTTCCCTATTGCTACGCAGCACCGGCCCAAAACCCGCAAGCGAAGGCCGCTTGAGGGTTCCGGCCCATTCGTGCGTATTGCTGGTGGAACAAGAGTTGGGAACCATGACCGTCGACCTTGAACGATTGCTTCTTGCACTTCGCGAACGTCCGCTTGACCGCAGGCTCGATCAGTTGGAGCCCAGGGTTTGGGAGCGCATAGAAGCCGCGCGCATAAGCGTGGGGCGGCCCCGCGACTGGCGCTGGCAGGCGGGACTGGCGGCAGTCATGCTGACCTTCGGCGTTCTTGCTGGCGGCGCCTCAGCGGCCCGCCCCGGGAGCGACTTCTCGCCCTTTGCGGTGCACGCCGCTTATGCGCCGTCAACCTTGCTCGGGGATGATCGTTGAGACTTTCGTTTCGGGCCATCTTGGTGACGGCCTTGGTGGCGCTGGCGGCGGGCTTTGGCGGGGTCTGGTTGGGCATGCGGGCGCTAGCGCCTGCGCCCGCCCCCTCCATGCACGATGTTCTACACCACCGGCTGGATCTAAGCGCAGATCAGCTCGCCAGAATTGAATCGCTGGAAGGAGCGTTCGCCGCCCGCAAGCACGCGCTCGAACTTGAAATGCGCTCTGCCAACGCGGAACTGGCCGCAGCGATCCGCGAAGAGCACGAGAACGGACCAAGGGTGGCGGCCGCCGTTGAAAGATTTCATGGCGCGATGGGGCGGCTACAGACGGAAACCATCGCGCATATGTTTGCGATGCGCGAGGTCTTGAACGATGAGCAGAAGGCGATCTTCGACGACACCGTCGTTGAGGCGTTGACCGCCGAGCCGCAATGAGCGCCCCCTCGCCCGAAAGCGATGACGCATCGCTCGTGGCTGCGGCGCTTAGGGGGCAGGAGGCGGCGTTTTCTCAGCTCGTGCGCCGTCACAAGGAAAAGGTGTATCGGTTCGTTCGCTCCTACGTCGCCGACGCTGACGAAGCCTATGATCTTACCCAGGAAGCGTTCGCAGCCGCATGGGTTGCGCTTGCTCGCTATGACAAGGACCGTCCCTTCCCAGCATGGATCAAGCGGATAGCGCTCAATAAGTGCCGCGATTGGGCCCGCCGGCGGGCCGTTCGACGCTTCTTCTTTGGCGCTGAGAGCATCGAGACGTCCCCAGATATCGCCGCCACAACAGATTTAAGCGATGAAGCCCTGCAACGCGACCTTGCCCGGCTCGATGGCGCGATTGCGGCCTTGCCGGCGGGCCTCAAAGAGCCTCTGCTGCTGACGGCCATTAGCGGCATGAGCCATCACGACGCCGCGCGCGTCCTGAATTTAACGCCCAAAGCGGTCGAAACGCGCGTTTACCGCGCCAAGGTCGCTCTCGCACGGGCGCTTCGCGATGAATAAAGTCGCCAAATGGCGGGGCGCGGCCCGCATCGGACCGGGTTGGGCCGCGTTCCTGGGTGCGGCGGGCGACAATGGCTTTCACAGCCACCACGCCATTCAAGCATTCGCCGGCCCTCACGCACTGCTGGTGGAGGCAAGCGGCGAACATCATGGCCAGGGCTTCGTGGCGCCCGCCAACAGGTCCCATCGCGCAACAGCGGCCTATCCGAGCAGTTTTCTGTACGTCGATCCCGACGGCGCATCCGGGCAGCGGATCGCGCGTGCGATCGGCGATGCGATCCGCGTGCTTTCCCCGATCCAAGCAGCAGAACTCGCCGCCATTGTCGAAACCTCGATTGGAGGGGGAGACGCTGATCCAGCTGAGCGATTGGCCGCCCTGCTGGGCGCAACCGAAATTGCGCCAGCCCGCGACGCCCGCATTGATGCAGCGCTTGTCGCCTTTCATGAGAGCGACGCTGCCCTCGACGCGCGCGCGCTCGCGCGCGCTGTCGGCCTCTCGCAGTCACGCGCGGCCCATCTTTTCCGCGATGAGATTGGGGCGCCGATCCGATCATTTCTATTGTGGTCGAAGCTGCGGCGCGCCTTTACCGGCATTGCGCAGGGATTGTCGCTCACCGAGGCCGCCCATCATGGCGGCTTTGCAGACTCGGCTCACTTCTCGCGCACTTGCGTGCGCATGTTTGGCGCGAGCCCGCTCACCATCACGGGCGCGATAAAATTCGACGAAGCGTAGCTGTTTCGTTCAAGCCTTAAGGGGCGGCCCCGGCCAACTTGGCGCAAGGAGATCCCAATGCGCCTTGCCGTTCGCTATCTAGCCTACCCGTTCGTCATTGGGATCGTATTCATTGGCGCGGCAGCGCTGGCCGCCTCGCCGGACGCCGCCATTGCCTTGCCCGTCCTGACGCTCGCGGGCGTGCTTGTGATCGGGGCGCTGGAGAGGCTTTCGCCCTATCAACAAGCCTGGACCAAGAACCACGGCGATCTCTGGGCTGACGTCCAGTATAATCTCATGGGTGCGGTCCTCATTCAGGCGAGCGTGCATTTCATCTACCCGCTTAGCGCAGCGGCGCTGCCGCTCGGACTTTGGCCCAGCACATGGCCGCTCTGGGCGAGCGTGCTCGGCGTCGGAATTGTTATCGATTTCGGACTCTATTGGATGCACCGCTGGAGCCATCGTTCGGCAATTCTGTGGCGTTTCCATCAGCCACATCATAGTCCCGAACGTCTCTATTGGCTGAACGGCGAGCGCCGCCATTTGGTGAGCGCGCTCCTTCTGGCGACGCCTGGCCTTGCTGCTGTGGCGTTACTCGGCGCGCCGCAGGCAGCGCTTGCGGGATGGTTTGCAATTTTGCCGGTGCATCTGGCTTTCCAGCACGCCAATATCGACTACACGCTCGGACCATTCCGCCGCCTGCTCGGCGTCGCCGAGATG
>ERZ761602.4067-NODE-4067-length-19443-cov-6.507685_pt1 | contig 19443 bp, 15 predicted proteins | sample MGYA00512165_ERZ761602 | MGnify/ENA primary metagenome ERZ761602 (study PRJEB28899, sample SAMN02445085) | bioreactor sludge metagenome | biome: EBPR sludge; isolation source: Thorneside wastewater treatment plant | place: Australia: Brisbane, Thorneside... | reverse complement strand
CAGTACTGGACGCCGGGCATGTTCGCGCCGATGCCGCTGATGGGCAAGTATTTCTCCTACTACGAGAACAAGTTCTATGAGCCGCACGCGCTCGGGCGCAAGAACGTCGAGCGCTTCGTCTATGAACTCTACTCGGAGAACACCGGCGCGTGCCGCTTTCACCGCAAGTGGACTGAAGCCCTGATCGACGAGATCGTGGTCAGCCACTTCGAGCTGCCGGACCTGGATTACTGGCGCCAGAACTTCCAGCTGGCCCGGGCCATCCACGACCATCAATCCGCGCGCGGCGTCGCTTGGGAGAGCCGGCGGACGGTGGACATCATCGTCGGTTTCCTGGAGAATTGGGAGCGGGACGGCCTGACGGACCCGGACTTGCAGCACTGGCTGGCGCGCTTCCGCGCCGACCGCTGGCAGGCCGCCCGCGACTTCTGGCAAGCCATGTATGCCGGCATGGCGGAGGCATTCGCGCAGGGCTTTCCTGAGCCGGCGTCGGCGCCCGGCCCAGCCACGCTCAAGTGACGGTGATGGGAGACGCGCTGATGAAGATCAATTTCTACGCCACGCTGCGCCCGATCGTGGGGGGCAAGACGATCGAGATGCCGGAGGCGCCGGGCATGTCGGTCAGCCAGATCCTGGAGGCGCTGGTGGCGCGTTTTCCGGGCCTGCAGAAGGAGTTGTTCCGCGCCGACGGGACGCTCTGGTCGCACGTGCACTTCTTCATCAATGGCCGGGACGCGCGCTACCTGGACGCCGGCCTGGACTACGTGGTGCAGCCCGAGGACACCATCAACATCTTCCCGCCCGTGGGAGGCGGCTGAGATGCGCTACATCGCCCAGGACATGCGCGGCCTGCCGCTGTGGCTGCTGCGTGAGTACCTGGAGGAGATGGGCGGCGCGGCCGAAGGGGAGAGCCTGGTCCGCGGCGCCGGCTGGCAGGTACGGCTCACGCGTCTGGAGCCGCTGCGGCTCGGGTCGCTGGCTATCGGCCAGGTGCGGGTGGAGCTGGAGATCGAGGAGCCGCTGGCCGATGAGTTCGTGGCCCGCTTCGCCAAGAAGACCCTGCGCGCCGGCGGCTGAGAGGCCGGCCGGGGCCAAGCGAGGTTGGGCGGCAGGCCCCGCCCGAGACAGACCACAGACAAAATAGCGCGGCCCGGGCGGGCCGCGCTATTTTTCGCGTCTGAAGCGGCTGCAGCTTACAGGACTTCGAGCTCCTTCAGCTTGGCCTCCGGCACCACGCCGTTCTCCCAACCGCGGGCCTTGTAGTACTCGGCCAGCATGTCATCCAACTCACAGACATGCCCCTTGGAGCCGGGCATCGTGGACGGCTCGTGGGTGAAGCGCTTGGGCAGATAGTCCGAGCCCGCGCCGTGGCCGGCCAGGTTGTTGTAGTGGCGCTCCAGGTTGTAGATGCGCTCGCCGGTCTTGATGACGTCGTCGGCCGTGCAGGGCAGGCCCACCATGGCCGAGTACTGCGCCGCATACTCGGCCGCGCCCTGAGCGAAGGCGCTGAACTTGCACAGGTCCATGCTGTCTGAGAAGGCATGGATATCCTGGAAGATCTTCACCAGTTCGCCCTTGCCCTTCCAGGCCAGCGGGTCCACCTTGAGCGAGCCGAAGGGCATCACGCCCAGCTCGGCCGCCGGCGTGTAAGCGCGCAGGTGGCAGGCGCCGCGGTTGCTGGTGGCATAGCCGATACCCATGCCCTTCAGGCCGCGCGGATCGTAAGCCGGGATGCCCTGGCCCTTGACGGTCATGGCGATCTCGGGGTGCCCGAAGTGCTTGGCGGTGGCATTGGCGCCGTCGGCCATGACGTTGCCCAAGCCCTCGCGCAACGCGATCTTGCGCACAGCGTCGGTCATGCCGAAGATGTCGCCCCACTTCAGGCCGCCGTCGCCATTGGTCCAGCTCTTCTCGGTGGCTTCCATCCACACCGACAGGGGGTGGCCGATCTCGATGGCGTCGATGCCGAAGTCGTTGCACAGGTCGATCATCTTGGCCACGGTGTTGACGTCGTTATTGCCCAGGTTGGCGCCCACCGACCAGGCCGGCTCGTACTCGACGCTCTCCATGCGCAAGCCCTTCCACGGGCCTTCCTTAACCTCCACTTCCTTCTTGCAGGCCACCGGGCAGGCGTGGCAGGTGGGGTCGTTGACCAGGACATTCTGCTTGACGTATTCGCCGCTGATCTTCTCGGCGTCCTCGCCGAAGGAGGTCAGCATGCTGTTCTTGGTGGGCAGCGCGCCAATGTTGCTGGTGATGTTCATCAGCACGTTGGTGCCGTAGACCGAGAGACCGCCCTTGCGCGGGCTGGTGATGTTCTCCTCGGCCATGATCGTGGCCAGGGCCCGGTCGTGGGCCGGCTTCCAGGCGTCGCGGTCGGCCGCCTTGACGATCTTCTTCTCAGACTTGATGACGATGGCCTTGAGCTTCTTGCTGCCGCCCACACAGCCGGTGCCGCCGCGGCCGCTGGCGCGGTCGTTCTCGTTCACCCAGCACGCGAACTTCACCAGGTTCTCGCCGCCCTGGCCGATGGTGATCACGGTCAGGTCCTTCTCGCCGTACTTGGCCTTGAAGTGCTTGACGGTGTCATGCACGCCCTTGCCCCACACCTCGGCGGCGTCGTGCAGTTCCACCTGGCCGTCGTGAACATAGGCGTACACGGGCTTGGCCGCCTGACCCTTGAAGATCAGGCCGTCGAAGCCCGACCAGCGCAGGCGCGCCGCGCTCCAGCCGCCGTGGTGGCTGTCGGTGACGCCGCCGGTCAGCGGGCTTTTGGTGACAACGGCCATGCGGCCGCTCATGTTGGCCTCTGAGCCGGTGAGCGGGCCGTTCATGAAGCACAAGAGGTTATCCGGGCCGAGCGGGTCCACCTGGGGGCCGGCCTCGAACACATAGCGGACGCCCACGCCGCGGGCGCCAATGTACTTGCGCTTCCAATCCTCCGGGATCGGCTTGTATTCCACGGTCCCCGTGGTCAGATCCACGTGTCCGACCTTGTCAGCATACCCACCAAGCATAGCGGCCTCCTGTGAAGTTGGGGTGCGATTGCGGCGGAAAAAAACAGGCGTTGTGCCTTTCGGTCACAACGCCTGTCTGCCTTCTAAGTGGGCTGGCCCAGCCGTGCAAAACGCTAACGCGCTACACGAACATCTTATCCGCATTTCCGCCAGTCTCTATTGGATTGATTTCACAATCATAACGATATCCTGAGAGTAAGTCAATCACGAGCCCGCCTCCGCGCCGGGTTGTTCACGATTCCGGTGTGACGGTAGTCATGATATAGTCCGCGCCGATGTTGATTTCAAGTGGGCAGAACCCGCGCGTCAAGGCCGTCGTCCGGTTGCGCGAACGCCGCCACCGCCAGGCGGAAGGCGTCCTGATCGTCGAGGGCGCCGACGAGTTGACGCTGGCCCTGGAAGCCGGCGTCCGGCCGACGCAGGTCTTCGTCTGCCGGGAACTCAGCCAGGCGCGGCCGGGCGGCGCGCCGCGGCAGCCGCCGCTTCCGGGCGACGTCGAAGTGATCGAGGTCACCGCCCCGGTCTTCGCCAAGCTGGCCTACCGCGAGAACCCGGACGGCTGGCTGGCGGTCGTCCCGGCGCCGTGGAGCGGCCTGGAGGCCCTGGCCGCGCGCCTCTCCCCCAACCCGCTGCTGCTGGTCTGCGAGGCGGTGGAGAAGCCCGGCAACCTGGGCGCCATGCTGCGCACCGCTGACGCCGCCGGCGTGGACGCTTTGCTGGTCTGCGACCCAGGCACGGATCCCGGCAATCCCAACGTCGTCCGCGCCAGCCGCGGAACGCTGTTCACCGTGCCGGTGGCGCTCGCCTCCGGCGCGGAGGCCCTGGCCTGGCTGCGGGCGCGCGGGATTATGACTGTGGCCGCCACGCCGCAGGCCGAGCGGCTGTACACCCAGGTGGACTTGCGCGGACCGGCCGCCATCGTGGTGGGCGCGGAGGATCAGGGGTTGAGCGAGCCCTGGCTGCGCCGCGCGGACCAGCAGGCGCGCATCCCGATGGCCGGCCGCGTGAACTCGCTCAACGTCTCGGCCGCGGCGGCGCTGCTGCTCTACGAGGCCGTGCGCCAGCGCGGACGCTGACATGGGGCGCCGCGGCACCTGGTTCATCGTGCTGGCCGCCCTGTCCTGGGGCACGATCACGGTCAGCACCAACGCCATCTATCAGCTCACCCCCGCCGCCAACGCCTCGTCCATCGGTTTCTGGCGCATGGCCTTCTCGACGCCGGTGCTGGCCGTGCTGGCCTGGGGCGCGGTCGGCCGCCGGCTCTGGCAGGTGACGCGCCGGGACCTGGGCCTGATCGGCCTGATCGGCCTGGCGATGGCCGCCTACCAGGTCTGCCTGTTCAGCGCGATCCCGCGCCTGGGCGTCACCGTGGCCGTCATCGTCACCATCTGCTCAGCGCCAGTCATGGTCGGCGTGCTGGCCGCGCTCTTCCTGGGCGAACGGCTGACCGCGCCAGTGGGCCTGGCGCTGGCCCTGGCGCTGGCCGGCACGGCGCTGCTCTCCGGCCTGACAACGCCAAACGCGGCGGCGCGGCCGGGCGACCCGCTGGGCGTGGCCCTGGCGCTCGGCGCCGGGCTGAGCTATGCGCTGGTGACGCTGTGCGGGCGCGCCCTGGCCGGGCGCTATCATGCGCTGCAGACGGTGGGTTTGGGGTTTACGGCCAGCGCCGTGTTGTTGCTGCCGTACGCGCTGGCCAACGGCCTGGTGACGGCATTCCCGCCGGCCGGCTGGGGACTGCTGGTCTATCTGGGCGTCATCCCCACGGCGCTGGCCTACTGGCTATATGTCGAGGGCCTGAAGCACACCCCGGCCACAACTTCCAGCATCATCGCCCTGCTGGAGCCGCTCACCGCCTCGGCCCTGGCCGCGCTCTTCTTCGGCGAGCGGCTGGACCTGGCGGGCTGGAGCGGGGCGGCGCTGCTGCTCACGGCTATGGCCGTCCTGCTGCGCCGCTGAGCTTGGCCTGGCTCAGCCTGCCGCGGCGGGATCGATCAGGGGCAGGAAGGCCCGCACGACCTGGGGATCGAAGTGCGTGCCCGCCAGCTCGGCCAGGTGGGCGCGCACCCGCTCCGGGGACCAGGCCGCCCGATACGGGCGGTCTGAACTGAGCGCATCCCACACGTCCACCACCGCGAACAAACGCGCCGCTACCGGGATAGTGTCCCCGGCCAGGCCGCGCGGATAGCCGGTGCCGTCCCACTTCTCGTGATGGCAATACGGGATATCCAGGGCCGGCTGCAAGTAGTCGATGGGCCTCAGCATCTCGAGGGCATACTCCGGGTGCCGCCGCATAATCGCCCACTCGTCGTCGGTCAACGGCCCGGGTTTGAGCAGGATGTTGTCCGGGATGCCCATCTTGCCGATGTCGTGCAGCAGCGCGCCGCGCCGGACGTGCACGCGCTCGGCCTCCGGCAAACCCAGCGCCGCGGCCAGGCGCAGGGTCATTTCCGTGACGCGCTGGGTGTGGCCCTCCGTCTCCTTGTCGCGCAGATCGAGCGCGCGCGACCAGCCTTCGATGGTGGCGTCGTAGGCCCGGGACAACTCCGCATTGGTCTGCTCGAGGCTCACAAACAGCGTCGTGTTATCAATGGCGATGGCGGCCTGGCCGGCCAGCGCCTCGAGGAAGGCCAGCCACTCCTGGTCGGCTTCAAGCCGGGAACGGTGGAAGACTTCCAGGACGCCCTTCACCTGCCCCTGCGCCACCAGCGGGGCCGCATAGTAGCTGGCGAACCCTTCGGTGTGCAGCAGCGGCGCCAGGGTCAACAGCGCCGGCGCCGTGCTCAGGTCCGGAAGCTGGACCACGCGCTGCTCCAGCGCGGCCTGGCCGGCGAAACCTTCGCCCAGGCGCAGGCGCGTGTATTGCAGCGCCTCGGTCTGGAAACCGCGGCTGGCGCCGTACAGAAGTTCCTGCTGGCCGGGCTCAAACAGCAGCACCACCGCGGCATCAACGCGCAGCTGATCGGTCACCTGGGCCAGCAAGGTCTCCAGCATGTCGCGCAGATTGTGGTTGGTGGCGATCGCGATATCGATGGCGCGCAGCGCCTGCAGCTGCTGCGAACGCCGCTGTGCGTCCTTGAACAAGCGCGTATTGACGATGGCCAGCGCCGCCTGGTCCGCCAGCCCGCGCAGCAACATGCGGTCGTCGTCCGTGTATTCCCGGCCGGCGGCCAGCGTCAGGACGATCAGAGCGCCGATCAGCTGGTCTTCCTGCACCAGGCTGGCGAAGGCCAGCGAGTGCACGCCCAGGTCGGCGTAAAGCTCCCGGCCGGGCAAGGACGGGATGGCCCGCAAGTCTGGCAGCACGCCCACCGGCCCATGCTGGGCGACGGCCCGGTCATACTGGGCGCGGGCTACCGGCGGCACCTGGGCCGCCTGCCCGGCTGGCAAACCGACCGCGCCGGCCAGGGCTAGCACGTCGCGCCGGGCGTCGTACAGGCTAATGGCCGCGACCGGCACTTCCAAAGCCTGGGCGGCCTCCTCACAGATGACGGTGAGCAAGGCTTCCAGGTCCAGCAGGCGGTTGAGCCGGCCGGCCACGCGCAGGAGCGCCTGGGCGCGGGCAGCCTCCCGCCGGATGCGCTCCTCCGCGCGTTTGCGTTCGGTGATATCCAGCAGGACGCCCTGCCGCAGGCGCTGCCCGGTGACCGCGTCCCAGCGGACCTCGGCATGGTCCTGCACCCACAGGACGCGCCCGGCGCGAGTGACGAGGCGGTACTCCTGCGCGGCCACGGCATCCGCGGCGTCAAAGTGATCGTTCGCACCCAGGACGCGCGGACGGTCGTCCGGGTGCACCAGCTCGCGCCACAGCTGCGGGCGGCGCTGGTACTCGGCGCTGGAGTAGCCCAGCCACGCATCGAACTGCGGGCTGACGTAGACGGGCGTGAAGCCGGCCGGGTCAGCGGGGTTCACAGCATCCAGGTACGTGATCGCCGGGATCTGCTCGACCAGCGTGCGGTAGCGCAACTCCTTTTCGGCCAACTCCGCCTGGCGGTCGCGTTCCAAAACGTCGCGATAGCGGGTCAGCAACAACAGCATGGCGCCGGTGACCAGCACGAAGCTGAACGGCCCCACCAGGATGGCGTCCAGGCCCACCTGCGGGACCAACAGCGGGTAGAGCAGGAGCCCGGCCAGGGACAAGCCCAGCAGACCGAGGAGTTCACGCAGGCCGAAGTAAACGCTGGCCAGCCAGACCGGCAGGAGCAGATAATCCAGCAAGCCGCCCAAGACCCAATCCGGCTCGGCCACGGCGCTGACAAAGGTGGCCACATTGGCGATGATGACGGTGAGCGCAGCCGCCAGCCGGAGGTGCCGGGTGCGGCTCAGCCCGTAGGCCACCGCCAGGGCAGCCACCGAGCCAATCGTCTGATAGTAGCCGGTATACGCTTCGCTCGGCCGGAGCAGGGCCACGGCCAGGATTTCCACGACCGCGGCCAGGACGATTAGGGCGAGGATGAAGGCGGATAGAAACGTGGCCTGGCGCCGCTGATCGCGGCCGGTGAGGGCGGCATGGGGAGCTACTAAGCGGCGCCAGAACGGCATCGGCCTCGGGCGGCGCGGCTCGACCGGTGGAGGGATGAAGGCAGGCTCTGGCGACGACCGACCCATGATGCTTGCGGCCTTTCAACCGGCGCGGCGCGTGAGGCGCAGAGGAGGCGGGCGCAGCCCACCGACACCCACGAGGCTTGGCGAGAATTTACCCCCTTGTCAGCCGGGCTTCACCATAGCACAGCCCACACTCGGCAACAAGCGGAAACAGTGGGCCTGGCCCGCACGCGGACAGCTACTGTTTGGGCGGCCAGGGGATAAAGGCGGAGGTGCGCTGAACGTATTCGCGATAGCCGGGCCGCTGGCTCAGAGTCTGCTCCAGCAGGGCGACGCCAGACACGCGCACGAGCAGGAACGTCATCAGCGCCGGCGCGAAGACGGTGAGCCAGCCGCCCGGCCCGCCGCAGGCGATGAGCCAGAGGCCCCACCACAGACACGCGTCGCCAAAGTAGTTGGGGTGGCGCGTATAGCGCCACAGGCCCCGGTCCATGACGCGGCCCCGGTTGGCCGGGTCGGCTTTGAAACGCGCCAACTGCCAGTCGCCCACTACCTCAAAGAAGAAGCCGGCCGCCCACACCAGCGCGCCCAGCCCATCCAACGCGGTCAGCGGCGTGGCCGGCCCCAGCTGCGCGGCCAGCAGCGGCGCCGAGATCAGCCACAGCAGCGCGCCCTGCAAGAGATAGACCTGGAAGAAACTGATCCACCAGTAGTTGGCGCCGTACTGGCGGCGCCAGGCCCGGTAGCGATAGTCCTCGCCGCGCCCGTGATTGCGGCGGAAGATGTAGACGCCCAGGCGCAGACCCCAGACCAGCACCAGCGCCGTAATGAGGCATTTGCGCCCCCAGTCGCCGTCACCGCCCGCGAAGTAAGCCAGCGCGGCCAGGCCGAAGCCCGGCCCCCACACGCTGTCCACCAGGCTGGCGTCGCGAGCCGCCACGCTCACCGCCCAGAGCAGCGTCATCAGGATCAGGATCGCGGCGCCGCCGCCGAGGTAGACCTGCCACCAAACCATGTCACTATGATAACGCTTCCGGCCCCGCCTGGCGACCCGCCCCACCCAGACTTCGCAGCCAGCGCCAGGTCGCCTACAATTGGGCCGTGGCCCGCCTGCCCCGCCAATTCTTCGCCCGTGATACGCGCCGCGTCGCCCGCGACCTGCTCGGCCTGCGCCTGGTGCGCGTCCTGCCGGACGGCACCCGTCTGAGCGGGCGTATCGTCGAGACGGAGGCCTACCGCCCCGGCGACGCCGCCGCCCACGCCTTCCGCGGCCGCACCGCCCGCAACGCGCCGATGTTCGCGCGCCCGGGCACGGCCTACGTCTACTTCACGTATGGTATGCACTTCTGCTTCAACGTCGTCACCGAGGCGGAAGGCACGCCGGCCGCGGTGCTGGTGCGCGCCCTGGAGCCGCTGGAGGGTTTGGCCGGGATGCAGGCCCGCCAGCCGCACCTGGCCGCGCGCGACTTGTGCCGCGGCCCGGCCCGGCTCTGCCGGGCGCTGGCCATCGACCGCGCCTTCAGCGGCTGCGACCTGCTCGAACGCGGCAGCCCGTTGTACCTCACCACCGGCGAACCGGTGCCGGCCAGCCGTGTGGCCACATCGCCGCGCATCGGCATCAGCGGCGACGCGGCGGCCAAAGCGGCGCTATGGCGCTGGTATGTGGCGGACAGCTCCAGCGTCAGCGGACCGGCCCGGCGCCGGGCCGCCCCCCCACCCGGCCAGGCTCCATGAAACGCGGGATCTGGTATGCGGTGGCGGCCTACGGTCTGTGGGGGCTGCTGCCCGTCTATTGGAAATGGCTGCACGCCGTGCCGGCCCCCCAACTCCTCAGCCACCGCATCGCCTGGTCCTGCGCGATGCTGCTGGTCGTCATCGTCGGGCAGCGCCGCTGGCCGGACTTCCGCTCCCAGGCCCTGACCGGGCGGGTGGTGCGCGCGTATCTGCCGGCCGCGGCCCTGATCGGCCTGAACTGGCTGACCTACGTCTGGGCCGTCAACGCCGGCTTCATCGTGGAGACCAGCCTGGGCTATTTCATCAACCCGCTGCTGAGCGTGTTGATGGGCGTCATCTTCCTGCGCGAACGGCTGCGCGCCGGCCAGTGGCTGCCGATCGGCCTGGCGGCGGCCGGCGTGCTCTATCTCACCTTCGTCTACGGGTCCCTGCCCTGGATCGCGCTGACGCTGGCCGTCACCTTCGCGCTGTACGGCCTGGTGAAGAAACTTGCGCCGCTCAACTCGCTGTATGGCCTGACGCTGGAGACGGGGCTGCTGCTGGTGCCGGCGCTGGGGGTGCTGCTGGCGGCCGGGGCCAGTGGCCAGGGCGCCTTCCTGCAGGGCGGGCCGGCCAGCGACCTGCTGCTGGTGGGAGCGGGCCTGGTGACCACGGTGCCGCTGCTGCTGTTTGCGTCGGCGGCCCAGCGCATCCCGCTGTCGCTGGTCGGGGTCCTGCAGTACCTGGCCCCGACGCTGCAATTCCTGCTGGGCGTGCTCGTCTATCACGAGCCGTTCTCGGGCGCGCAGTGGATCGGCTTCGGCCTGGTCTGGGTGGCGCTGCTCCTGTTCGGCGTCGAAGGCGTCCTGGCCTACCGGGCCCGGCTGCGCGCGGCCGCCCACGGCTGAGGCCGCCCGCCCGCGCGTCCGGTCTCGGGTATCATTGGGGCCGCACCCCATCCGGCGGCGGCCGCATTCCTGGAGGAGATCGCACCATGGGCTTACTCACCGGCAAGACCGCGCTGATCTTCGGCGTAGCGAACGACCACAGCATCGCCTGGGGCATCGCCAAAGCCCTGCACCGCGAGGGCGCCACGCTCGGCTTCAGTTACGCGGGCGAGAAGCTCGAGCGGCGCGTGCGCCCGTTGGCCGAGTCGCTGGGCTCCACCTTCGTGGAGCCGTGCGATGTGAGCCAGGATGCGGACATCGCTGCCGTCGTCGAGAAGACGCGCGCCGCCTTCGGCGAGATCGACATCCTGGTGCACTCGATCGCGTTTGCCGGCCGCGACGACCTGGCCGGCCCGTACTACGCCGTCTCGCGCGCCGGCTTCGGGCTGGCCATGGACATCAGCGTCTACTCCTTCACGGCCCTGGCCAAGGCCTACCTGCCGATCCTGCGGCCGGGCGGCGCCCTGCTGACCATGACGTACCTGGGCGCGGTGCGGGCCGTCCAGCACTACAACGTCATGGGCGTGGCCAAGGCCGCGCTGGAGGCCAGCGTGCGCTACCTGGCCCTGGACCTGGGGACGCATGAGAAGAAAATCCGCGTCAACGGCATCTCGGCCGGCCCTATCCGCACCCTGGCAGTGGCCGGCATCGCCGGCTCGCGCCAGATGATCAGCGAATTCGCCAAGGCCAGCCTGCTGCGCCGCAACATCACCATCGACGATGTTGGCAACGCCGCCGCCTACCTGTGCTCCGATTTGGCCGCCGGGGTGACCGGCGAGATCCACTACGTGGACGCCGGCTACAACGTGGCCGGTTTCCCCAGCCCGGAGGAAGGCGCCGCCTGAGGCGCCTCCCGCCATCACTTGAGAGCGAAGCCGCATGAGCACTCCTATCACTCCTGAACTGATCCAGACCATCCAAAGCCGGGTCGCCGCGCAGCGCGAGACGATCCTCAAGTTCATGCGCGAGATCTGCGCCATCCCGAGCATGGAGTCCCAGATCGGCCCGGTGGGCGAGCGCATCCAGGCCGAGATGCGCGGCCTGGGCTTCGAGGACGTGCGCTTCGACAAGATGGGCAACACCCTTGGGCGCATCGGCACCGGGCCGCGCGTGCTGGTCTACGACTCGCACATCGACACGGTCGGCATTGGCGACCGCGCCGATTGGGAGTGGGACCCGTTTGTGGGCAAGGTCGAGGACGGCCGGCTGTACGCCCGCGGCGCCTGCGACGAGAAGGGCAGCACGCCCGGCATGCTTTACGGCCTGGCGCTGGCCCGCGATCTGGGATTGCTCGATGGCTGGACGGCCTACTACTTCGGCAACATGGAGGAGTGGTGCGACGGCATCGCCCCCAACGCCTTCGTCGAGGCCGACCCCCAGGTGCGGCCCGACGCCGTCGTCATCGGTGAGCCCACCCGGATGCGCGTCTACCGCGGCCACAAGGGCCGCATCGAGCTCAAGATTACGGCCTACGGCAAGTCGGCCCACGCCGCCTCGCATTACCTGGGCGACAACGCCGTCTACAAGATGATGGCCGTCATCACCCAGATTCGCGAGCTGGACCGCCGCTTCCGGCTGGGCATGGGCGCCCATCCCATCCAGGGCAACCCCTCCATCGCTGTGACGGACGTCGCCGCCCGCACGGCTTCGCTCAACGCGGTGCCGGACCAGTTCACCATCTTCCTCGACCGCCGGATCACGTCCAACGAGCCGCGCGACCAGGTCATCGCGCAGGTCCAGGGCCTGATCGCCGACTATCTCCAGGACGAAATCCACGTCGAAGAGCTGTTCTACGACGAGCCGTCCTACACCGGGTTCGTCTTCCCGGTCTCCAAGTTCTACCCGCCCTGGCTGTTGGAGGACGCGCATCCGCTGGCGCAAGCCGGGCAGGCCGCCATCACCGCGCTGTGGGGCGAGCAGCGGCCGCTGGGCACCTGGGACTTCTCGACCAATGGCACTTATTGGGCCGGCAAGGCCGGCATCCCGTCCATCGGTTTCGGCCCCGGAGACGAGAAGACCGCGCACATGCAGGACGAGAACGTGCCGCTCGACGACGTGGTGCGCGCCGCCGAGTTCTACGCGCTCTTCCCGGGCCTGTTCAAGCCAGCCTAGGCCCCGGCCCAAGTAGCGCGCCAGCGGCGCCGATCCCTTCCAAGGGAGGGGGTACTAGCCGCGGCGCCGGGTCTGACGGGCGCAGTCGCTCTGGCGGCTGCGCCCGTTCTTGTTGGTGGGTGACATTCCGCCCGGCGCCGGGCGCCCAAAAGCAATACCACCGCCCGCCGGACAGGACTATCCTCCGATTGCCCCGTCACCACAATCTCAGGAGGCTAGAGCCATGCGAAGTTTCCTCGGGCGCGATATCCTGTCGCTGAAAGAGTTCGAGCGAGAGGAGTTTTTTCGCGTTTTCCAGGTCGCCGCGGAGCTGGAGCCGATTGCGCGCAGCCGGCGCAACAGTGACCTGCTCCGCCAGAAAACCCTGGTGACCGCCTTCTACCAGCCCAGCACCCGCACCCGCCTGGCCCACGAGGCCGCCATGCACCGCCTGGGCGGCCACGTCTGCGGCTTCGCCGACCCCAAGATGACGCGGGCCGGCGACTTCTACCAGGAGTCGATCAAAGACACCGTCAAGATGCTCGAGTACTACGGCGACGTCATCGTCATGCGCCACTTCCAGCAGGGGGCGCCGCACGAGGCCGCGCGCTGGGCGTCCATCCCGGTGATCAACGGCGGCGACGGCTGGGGCGAGCACCCGACGCAGATCCTGACCGACCTGTACACGGTTTGGCAGGAGAAGGGGCGCCTAGACGGCCTGCGCTGGCTGGCGGTCGGCGATATGCGCATGCGCACGATGCACTCGCTCAGCTACGCGCTGACGCAGTTCGACTGCCCCATCACGTACGTGGCCCCGCCGGACATGGGCCTGTCCCCGGAGTTCAAGGCCGAGCTCCAGGGCTACAGCCTGAACTTCCGCGAGGCCGAGCACGTGGAGCAGGCGCTGGCCGACGCCGACGTGATCCTGGTGGAGCCGGTCGTCCAGCCGGACTACACCAAGTCACGCGATGAGCGCGGCCAGGCGGTGAGCCTGACCCCGCCCAACTACAAGCTCACGCGCGAACTGCTCGGCGCCAAAGCCAAGTCGGACGCCATTCTGCTGCACTCGCTGCCGCGCATGGACGAGATCCCCACCGACGTGGACACCACGCGCTGGTCGCGCTACTGGCAGGAGGCTTTCTACGGCGTCGTCGTCCGCATGGCGCTGCTGGCGCTGGTGCTGGGCGCGCAGGAGTAACCGTCACCGTCTGTCCTCTTCGCGGCGGTGGCGCCTGTCAGCCACCCAGCCCTCCATCAGCCTCAGCGCCGAACTTAAGCAGCGCGCTGCGGCCTTGGCGTCCTGGGGCAATTCGGCCATGTCCCCACGCCGTTTGGCAAGGGCCGCGTTAGCGTCAGCGAGCTAGCGCGGCCCTTTAGTCTGAATCGCGTTAGGGGTCCCGGAACGGCACAGTGCCTGGCTCTTGGCAACCCCCGGTACGCGGTACATTTGGCCCATTCAGCCCTGAACCAGCCGTTCTAAAATAACTTGGTACTGGTCGCTTCAATTCACAAATGGAAACCATTGGTATGCATTCCTGGTTGCGCCCAGCCTGGGCAGTGATTCTGATGTTCGCGTTGATCGGTTCGAGCGGTGCCCTGGCCGCGGATTATCCAACGGCCGGCGGCCTCGATAACTTCAACCGCGCGGACGGCGGCCTGGGCGGCAGTTGGTCCGGCGCCGTCGGCGGTTACGCCATCCGCAACAACCAACTCGATGTCGGCAGCGGCGACGCCGTCTTCTGGAACACGGCCTTCGGCGCCGACCAAGAGGTCTACCTCACTCTGACGGCCGTTGACCCAGCCGCGTCCGAGATCGACCTGCTGCTGAAGTCACAGAGCAACACCGGCTGGAACAGCGGCCTGATCGAAGTCTGGTACGAGCCGGCCAAGAGCCAGGTCAAGGTCGTCACCTACGCCGCCAGCCAGGGCTGGGTCGAACACGGCGCGGCCCTGCCGGTCACCTTCGCGGCCGGCGACGTCTTCGGCGCGCGCGCCACCGCCGCCGGCGCGGTGGAGGTCTATCGCAACGGCGCCCTGCTGGGCACCCGCGATGTCAGCGCCTGGCCGCATGCGGCCAGCGGCGGCTATATCGGCCTGTGGTTCCTGAACGCCGGCAACGCCCTCGTCGACGACTTCGGCGGCGGCCAGGCCGGCGCCGTCCCGGCCACGCCCCTCCCCAGCGCGACGCCGAACGCCTCCGCCACTAACGCGCCGGCCACGGCCACCGGCCTCCCCAGCGCCACGGCCGCGCCTGGCGGCGCCTTCATCGAGCAGGGCGGCCAAATCGTGCTGGAGGCCGAGCACTTCGCCGAGAGCCTCGCGCGCAACGGCCAGGCCTGGTCGCTGCAGACGGACCGCGCCGGCTTCAGCGGCGCCGGCTTCCTGGCCGCGCTGCCGGATACCGGCAGCAACCTGGACACCGGTTTCGCCAGCACCAGCCCGGAACTGCGCTACGCGCTGCAGGTGACGACCACCGGCACCTACTACGTCTGGCTGCGCGCCCTGGTGGACAACAACCAGCAGGACTCGGCCCACGCCGGCCTCAACGGTCAGGCCGTGGCCAGCGCCGACCGCCTGACGCTGAACGCCAACAATTACGGCCAGTGGGCGTGGACGCGCAACACCGCCGACAACGCTAGCGCCTCGCTGTCCATCACGGCGCCCGGCACTTACACGCTCAACGTCTGGATGCGCGAGGACGGCTTCCGGCTGGACCGCATCTTGCTGACGACCAACCGCGGCTACCGCCCGAGCGGGAGCGGCCCGGCCGAAAGCTCCCGCGCCGGCGCGGCTGCCACCGCCACCCCCACCAGCACGGCCACGGCCTCCTATACGCCCAGCCACACAGCGACCGCGGCCGTGGCGCCGGCCACGGCCACCGCGTCGCTGACGGCAACCTTTACGGCGACCCTGGCACCGGCTACACCCACCTCCACGGCTACGGCCTCGCCCACGCCCTCCAGTACGCTCACCAGCACGCCGGCCGGCACGCCGACTTACACGCCGACACCGGCGCCGCCCACCGCTACGCCCGTGCCGGCCGCCGCCAACCTGCTGGCGAATGGCAGCTTCGAGACTCGTTCGCTCTCCGGTTGGGAGACCTACGGCGGCATTTCCGTCGTTGAGGCGGCCGCCTACAGCGGCACGTATGGGGCCAGCCTGGCCGCCACCGGCCGCATCGATCAGCGCTTCGCGACGGCGCCCGGCCAGACCTACACTGTCAGTGCGCGCCTGCGCATCAACCGCCAGATCGTGGCTCCCACCTGGGGCGGGCTGCGCATCCAGGCCGTCAACTCCAGCTGGCGCCAGCTCGGCACCAGCGACTACCTGACCCTGGCCAACTCGCCGGCCGGCTCCTGGACGCTGGTCACCTTCAACTTCACGGCCGACACCGCCCAGACGCGTCTGATCTTCGAGAACTTCAGCGGCGGCGGGCAGTTCGACGCCTACGTCGACGACCTGGCCGTGAGCGCGGCCGGGGCCAGCGCCACCCCGACCGCAACTGCGCCGCCCGCCAGCGCCACGCCGGCCGGGCCGACGGCCACGGCCACCCGCACCGCCACCCGCACCGCGATCGGGCCGACGGCGACGCCCTCGCGCACGCCCCTGCCGCCCAGCGCCACGCCCACCAGCGGGCCGGCGACCGCTACGCCCGCCGGCGGCGCCCCGGTCGTCTTCGCCCTCGGGCCGGGCGGCTCGGACGTCGTCCCACACCAGATCGTGCGCACGGACCAGGATCGGTTGTACTTGTTCGTCAGCCAGAACAGCTCGAACGTGATCCGCGTCTACCGCAGTCAGGCTGCCGGTCTGCCCGCCAGCGCCGCCGACTTCCGCGCCGGCCCCACCCTCACCGAGACGGACGGCAACCCGATCTCGATCGAGGCCGCCTACGACGGCAAGGACACGGTCTACCTGCTCGTCAACACCACCAGCGGCGCCCTTAAGGTCTACCCATACGACCTGGCGCAGGACGCCTTCCAAGCCGCGGTCACGCTGGCCCAGAACGGGGCCACCATGAACGCCGGCGACATGTACGTCGGCACCAGCGGCCTGTCCGCGGCCGTAGACCTGAACGGCCTGCTGCAGGTGGCCTACTGGCGCAATGACCGCCGCATCGTGCACGCGGCCTACCAGCCGGCCGCCGGCGCGCTCAACCTGACCTCCGGCCCCACGGTCGTCGACACGGCTGGCTCGGCCAACCACCCGGCGCTGGCGGTCTCACCCCTGGACAATTCGCTGACGGTCGCGTGGATCTCCGAGGCCAACGCCACTGTCCAGGTCCAGGCGCGTTTGCGCACTTCCAACGGGCTGTGGGGCTCGGTCCAGACCGTCAGTACGGCGCCGCTCTGGCACAGCACGTACTTCGGCCTCAACGTGGACCAGGGCCCCAGCCTGATCATCACGGCCGACGGCGTCCGGCACCTGACCTACATCCAGGACTATGACAGCACCGGCGACTACGGCCGCGTCCGCTACGCCACCAGCACCGCCACCGGGTGGACGGACACGGCGCTGGCCAACTACTCGCACGACCCGGCGCTGGCCGTCAACGCTGCCACCGGCGAGATCGTCCTGGTCGGCCACGGCCATCCGCAGAACGGCGCCAGCTCCACGGCCTGCCTGAGCATGGACAACATGTGCTTCATGAAGAAGAGCGGGGCCGGCTGGGGGGCGATGCAGCTCCTGGCAGCGGAGGCCGGCCGGTCCTTTGACTCCAGCCCGTCGGTCAAGTGGTCGGCGGTCGGCTTCAACCGGCCCGGCGTGGTGGAAGTGATGTTCTTCTCCATCCAGGGCGGCGACTACACTAAACCCACCATCCACTACGCGCGGCTGCCGTAAGCGCGCGGGGTTCCCGTCAAAAGAAAACCGGGTCAGCGGCTGGCTGACCCGGTTTCTGTTTAAGCGGGATTAGGTGAGGCTGATCCGTCAGCCCAGGCCCTCCGGCCGGACGCCTTTCTCATCGGTGGCCGGGGTCAGCCGCTTCAAGACGTTGTTGACCAGCTTGAAGGCCAGGTTCTGCTGGAAGCCCACGACCCAGGCCAGGATGTACAGGACCATGGGCGAGTTCTGCAGGAAAGTCAGCACGCCGGACATCACCACCACGTACACGAACGCGCCCAGCATCATGCCCATCAGCGGGTTGGTGTAATACCAGATGCTGAAGCCGGGGTCGAAGTCCTTCTTGTCCGCGACGTGCGTCCACAGCCCATACAGGGCGCCGGTGATGCCGCCCAACGCCCCCCACAGGATGGTGCTCCACAGGTCGATCAGGCGCACGCCATCGCCGAGCTGCAGCAGCTCCAGCTGGCGGCTGAGCGTCTCAAAGGCCTCGAAGTTGACCAGCGGCCAGGCGAAGCCGAGCACCGCCAGGACCATCATCACCAGCAGCGAGCCGAAGATGAAGCTCGGCTGTTCAAAGTAGCGGCTGCGCTTGACGTGCTCGTAGCGGAAGCGGACCTCGGCCAGCTCGCGCTCGGCGTCCTCGATCTGGTCGCGGTTGTTGAGCAGAAGGTTGCGCGCCGTCTGCAGCCGATCCAGCATGAGTTGGGCCAGCGACTGGCTGAGCTTGGCCATCGACGTCAGCCGGTTTTCCAGCTCGTCGATTTCACCCCAGCGCTGCTTGAGGCGGTTATCCGTGGCGAACATCGCCAGCAAGGCGGCGTCGGCCGGCAGCTCCTCGGCGCGCTCATAACGCTCCGAGCGCGGGCCGATGGCGTCCGGGTTGATTTCCAAACCGATCCACTCGATGTCCGGATCGTACATGTTGTTGCCGGTCGGGCGCTCGCCGTCCGGCTGCGCGGCCGGCTGGCCGGCCGGGGCGGCGGCCAGCGTCGCCGTGGCGGTGGCGACGGTTGTGGCTACCGTTGTGGCGGTGGCGACCACAGCCGCGCTCGGCGCCTCAGCCGCAGCCGCCGGCAGTGTGGCGTAGGGCTGCATCGTCGCCGCGAACGCCGGGTCCACAGCCGCGGCGCCCGGCGACCCGGCCGCCGTCACTTCGGCCGCCAGATTCGGCGAAGGCGCATCCGGGAACAAGGACGCCAGGTCTTCCGGCGTTAAGTCCGGCGTGCCCGCCCCGCTCGGCGCGGCCGGCGCTGGCCCGCTGCCCGCCGGCTGGAAGGGGTTGCCGCGGGCCGGGAGCATCGTTTCGGCGCCTTTGCCCTTGACCGAGCCTTCGTCTGGATTATTGAGCATGCAGGACCTCCTGTGCCAGGCGACGGAACGCCGCCGCCGCGCTGCTGCGCGGGCTGTACGCCAATACCGACTTGCACGCCACCGGGGCTTTCGCCACCGCGTCTTCGTCCTGGATGACGGAGTCAAACAGCTTCTGCTCGAACACTTCGCGGAGTTCATCCAGCACTTCGCGCGAGTGGTCGGAGCCGGTCTTGTACATGGTCGCCACCACCCCGAGCAGATTCAAGTCCGGGTTGAGGCGTTCATGGATCAGCCAGATCGACTCGAGCAGGCCGCGCACCCCGCGCATGGCCAGGTATTGGCACTGCACCGGCAGCAGCAGCTCGGTGGCCGCCACCAGGCCGTTGACGGTCAGCATGCCCAGGCTGGGCGGCGTGTCGATCAGAATGAAGTCGGCCGGGACCCGGCTGCGGAAAAAGGCGTTGCGCAGCCGAAAGGCATGGTCCGGCGCGTCGGCCAGCTGATATTCCACGGCCGCCAGGTCCACCGAACCGGGCACCAGCACCAGGTTGTCGCCGATGGGGCGCAGCACGCTGGCCAGGCTGACATGGTCGCGTGTCAGCAGTGTGTAAGCCGTGCGCGTCAATGTATACGGATCAAAGCCAAGGCCCGCCGTCAACGCGCTCTGAGGATCGAGGTCCGCCAGAATGACTTTCTGGCCCAACTCCGCCAGCGCCGCGCCCAGATTGACGACGAGCGTGGTCTTGCCCACGCCGCCTTTCTGATTGGCGACGACGATCACGCGGGTCATGTCGGGGAGTATAGAATAGAGCCTAGCGATTGGCAAATAGGAGAAGCGTTGTGCGCTTACGATCGTCATACTCTGCGCTCATCGGCGCCGCGCTGGGCGCGCTGACCGTATGTGCGTTGGCGGCGGCCGGGCTGGCCCTGTGGGCGCTGCGCCCGGCGACGCCGGCCACAGCTACAGCCCCGCCTCCCCC
>ERZ761602.4066-NODE-4066-length-19443-cov-10.697545_pt1 | contig 19443 bp, 19 predicted proteins | sample MGYA00512165_ERZ761602 | MGnify/ENA primary metagenome ERZ761602 (study PRJEB28899, sample SAMN02445085) | bioreactor sludge metagenome | biome: EBPR sludge; isolation source: Thorneside wastewater treatment plant | place: Australia: Brisbane, Thorneside... | reverse complement strand
CAAATGTCGGTTCGCGAGGCCGAGCGGACGGTCAAGCGAGCCGCCGCGGAAGGCAACGTAACTGTTGCAAATAAACATGTTACGCAGACCGCAGACCCGAACGTCCGACATGCAGAGACAAAGCTGATGCGTTCGCTAGGGACGAACGTAAAGATCCGCCCAAGCGGAAAGGGTAACTCAGGCAAGATCGAGATCGAATATTATAGTGCCGAGGATCTTGACCGCCTCTATTCGCTACTTATGGGCGAACGCGACAAGAGGGCTGGGGCCGTGTAACTTCTGTAGCTACGAGCTTTATCGCCGCGATTATGATGAAAGGAGGAATGAAAGACCGATGACCAAGCGTCTGACGGAAATGGTCTCCTGTGCGGGTTGAGTGGCTAAACTCGCCCCGGGCGACCTTGCTCAAGTTTTGAGCAAGCTTCCGTTACAACCAACCGAAAATGTGATCGTCGGTTTTGAGAATTCCGACGACGCGGGCGTTTTTCGTCTTTCGGACGACCTTGCGCTGGTCCAAACGGTCGATTTTTTCACGCCCGTGGCTGACGATCCCGAGGTTTATGGCCGCGTGGCGGCGATCAACGCGCTCAGCGATGTTTACGCAATGGGCGGCCATCCGCTAACGGCTCTCTCCATTGTTTGCTATCCGCAAAAGGGCGATTGGGACGTCCTTGGCCGGATACTGCTTGGCGGGCAAATGGCGATGAACGAGGCCGGCGTCGTTGTGATCGGCGGCCATTCGGTCGATGATCAGGAGATGAAGTTCGGCTATGCAGTAACGGGTTTTGTGCATCCCGATAAGGTGATCACAAATGCCGGAGCGATGCCGGGCGATGCTTTGATCTTGACGAAACCGATCGGCACCGGGGCGATCAATACTGCCGTAAAACGCGGTGTGGCGAGCCAGGAATCGATGGAGGCCTGCATCGCGGCGATGACCACATCGTCGGCCGCAGCGTCTAAAGCAATGACCGAGATCGGCGCGAATGGCTGTACGGATGTTACGGGTTTCGGACTTCTCGGCCATGCGTATGAGATGGCAAAGGCGAGTGGTGTTACATTTACTATAGAGTCTTCGGCCGTGCCGCTCTTGCCCGGGACGCTTGAGCTTATCGAACAGGGAATGCTGACACGCGGCGACCGGAACAATCGCGAGTACGTTGGTGACACGATCAGGTTTGAGGAATCGGTCTCGGGAATAGTGCAGAGTGCGCTTTACGACCCGCAAACGGCTGGAGGCCTGTTGATCAGCCTCCCGGCCGAACTAGCCGGGGAATACACGGCGATGGTCGCCGGTGCGTATGTTATCGGCCGGGTCGGGCCGCTTGGCTCGAGGCTGATAGAGGTGATCTGAACGGAGTTTATTGAACGGTGCTGCTCTTCATTTTCCAATCTATCGGAACCCAGGAGTTGATCCTCATCGGCATCGTCGCGCTCATTTTTCTCGGTCCGCGCAAGCTGCCCGAATACGCAAGGAAGATCGGCAAGATGATGGCCGACCTTCGCAATACTGCAGGTGAGTTCCGCTCGACCTGGGAACGCGAGGTTGACCTTGAAAGCGAAGTGAAAGCGTTCGACCTTGATGCGATAGAGGCAGAGGCCGGCGAAAAAAAGAGCGAACCGCGAATCGCTCCAGCAAGGCCGGCCGCGATCGAAGCACCTGCGGTCAAAGAGGTGGACGCAAGCTCCTTTCACCCTGAGACACAGCCCGCCGAAAAACAGCCGGCCGAGCCTGCCGAAGACTTCGAAGAAGCGAACGAACTCGACAAGCGCAACTGGCTTTGAATCATTCCCTTGTGATCACCCGATAAATGAAGCAGATCGAAGACAGAGTGAATGGCCCGGCGCATGAGATGTCATTCCTTGACCATCTTGATGAGCTCCGCAAGCGCATTGTTCGCTCGGTTATCTTCATAGTCTTTGCATTCATTTTTTGTTTCGTTTTTGCCGACAATATCTATGATTTTCTGAGCGTGCCGATCCGCAAAGCGCTATCCGAGGCGGAAAGGCGTGAGCTTCCTGTGGCCGGGCGGACGGGCGAGGAGCGGATACTTCCGCTTTCATCATTAAAGATCGGCGACAGCGGCCGCTACGTTTTTGACCGTGCCACAACGCTCGGGGCAAGCGTGGTTCAGCCGGGGACTTCCGTGCGGGCGGTCGTCGGGCAGAATGCGGAAGGAAAGATCGGGCTGTTCACTGAAGAGCCGATCTTAACGGTAAACGCCGTAATTCCGGCGGGCGTGCTCTTGCCGGTCGATCTGGCTCCGGATGCGGTTCCCGAGACCGCTGCCGATGAACGGATGATCGTTACGACGGCCCAGGAACCCTTCACGCTTTACGTAACGGTCTCGCTTTACGCGGCCATCGCGCTTTCGGTGCCGTTCCTTCTCTTGCAGCTCTGGGGCTTCATTTCCCCGGCGCTCTATCAGCATGAAAAACGGTACGTAACACCATTCATCGTGCTTTCGTCCGTTTCGTTTGTCGCCGGTGCGGCGTTTGCCTATTACATTCTGTTTCCGCCGGCGGCGCGATATCTTCTGGGCTTGGGGGCCGATTTCAAGCTTTTACTGAGGGCCACAGATTATTTCGACCTGATAACGTTGATAATGCTGGCCATGGGCGTCATTTTTCAGATGCCCGCCATCGCCTACGTGCTTGCCCGTATCGGGCTGATCACGCCGGGGCTTATGCTCCGGAGTTGGAAGATCGCGCTCGTCGTGATCCTGATCGTCGCGGCCGTTATCTCGCCGACCGGCGATGCCGTAAACCTCGCACTTTTCGCCTCGCCGATGGTCGCACTATACGTATTTTCCATCTTCATCGCCTGGATATTCGGCAAAGAGCGGCAACACGACAGCCCGGCCGAAGCTTGAAGCAACCTTAAATAGGGCATTCTGCATCTTGAACAAGCGGAGAATACTGTCTAAAATTCCAGGGTAGGGGAGTTTGCCCATTTCAAAGGTTACATTTGCGTCTAACGCCTGAAGTTTAGGAGCAGTTTTTATGACGAAGATCCATTTTGTTCGTTTCGCTTTTCTTGCCGCGGCATTGATGCTGGCGGCAAGCGTTCCCGTTTCGGCCCAGCGTGACAAGGAGCAACCCAATCAGGACCCGACGTCGCGTCCGCGCAATGTTAAGCCCGAGCTGAAAGAAGCTTATAAGCGGTGGCTTGACCAGGACGTTCCGTACATCATCACCAAGGAAGAACGCCGTGCTTTCATGACTCTCCAGACGGATGAGGAACGCGAGAATTTCATCGAGAATTTCTGGCGTCGCCGCGATCCGAACCCGGACACGGAAGAGAACGAATTTCGCGAGGAGTATTACGAGCGGATCGCTTACGCGAACGAACGCTTTACGTCGGGCATTCCCGGTTGGCGTACGGATCGCGGCCGGATCTATATCGCCTGGGGCAAGCCGGATTCTATCGAATCCCGTCCGTCGGGCGGTGCGTACGACCGGCCTTCGTATGAGGGCGGTGGCACGACGACCACCTATCCTTTTGAGATCTGGTTCTACCGTCACCTTGACGGTGTAGGCGACGGCATCGAGATCGAGTTCGTCGATCCGACGGGAACGGGCGAGTACCGCATTGCCCGCAACGCCAATGAAAAGGACGCGATGCTCTACGTTCCCGGAGCGGGCCTGACGCTTTCGGAGTCGCTTGGACTTTCGAGCAAGGTGGACCGCATCGGCGGATTCAACATCAACAATCAGTACATGCGCGAGCAGGACATGCCCTTTAGGCGGCTTGAGATCATCAACAATCTCTCGCGACCGCCTGCAGTTAAATACGGCGATCTGCAAAGCATGGTCGGCGGCGACTCGGGTGTGCTCGACAACAACCCGCTGAACTTTGACCTTCGTGTCGATTTCTTCCGGCAGTCGGAAGAGCGGGTGGTCGTCACCTTTACGGTGCAAACGCCGAACCGAGAACTTCAGTTTGAAAACGAAGGCGGCCTTGAAACTGCGAAGCTCAACATCTTTGGCCGTATCACGGCCGTTTCGGGCAAGCGTTCGGGGATCTTTGAGGATGCGGTAACGACCTATGCGACACAGGAAGAGCTTGCGACAATGCGCGACCGCAAGTCGGTCTATCAAAAGGCATATACTTTGACGCCGGGAACGTACAAAGTTGACGTCGTTGTCCGCGATGTAGCGACAGGCAACCGCGGCATCATCAATCAGGGCTTTACTGTGCCGCGATACGATGACAAGTCGCTTTCGACCTCGACACTCGTGCTTGCCTCAACGCTTCGCCCGACCGAGGAACGCGACATCGGCGCAATGTTCGTGATCGGCAATGCGAAGGTCGTCCCGAACATCGAAGGCGTTTACAAGAAGGGCCAGGATGTCGGCGTCTATATGCAGGTTTACAATGCCGGCATTGACCAGACGACGCTCCGCCCGGCGGTTGATGTCGAGTATGTTTTGACCAAGAACGGCAAGGAAGTGCTTCGCCAGCCGGAGAACTGGGAAGGGCTTTCGGATTCGGGACAGCGTTTGACGCTTGCCAGATTGCTGCCGACCGCTTTTCTTGACACGGGCGACTACGAGATCAAGGTCCTGACCAAGGACAAGGTCAGCCAGCAGGTCGTCGAGAACAAGGGCAAGTTCCGCATTGTGGATTAACGACGCGGGCTCTACCGAATAAACGAGCGGCTCCGGAAATTTCCGGGGCCGTTCTTCTTTTCTGTTCGCGATACAGGCCGTTGGTGACATTCGCGACATTTTGGGTTATATTTCTCTACGAATAGATCTGGCGGAAACTCACTCCGCTCGAATTCGTATAATATTTTGGCGGCAGCCGACCGGACGGATGCCGCACCGCCCGTGACAAAACCCTGATGATCGTCGGAACGGAATGGCTCATCGAAGCTGAAGGATGCGATCCCGAATGCTTGAGGGACGAAGCTTTGCTTCGCGATGTGCTTGGGCGCGTTCTCGCCGACCTTGACCTCAAGAGCATTGGGAGCGTTTGGCACAAGTTCCCGGGCGAAGGCGGCGTTACGGGCTTGATCGCGTTGACCGAATCGCATCTTGCCTGCCACACATATCCCGAACACGGTACAGCAACTTTCAACCTCTATTGCTGCCGGACGCGTCCGGAATGGGACTGGGAAACTGCCCTGGAAGATGCGCTTGCGGCCGCGAGCGTTACGGTCACAAAGATCGAACGCGGTACCTCCTCTGAAAAAGAAGCCGATACGATGACGCGATCAGCGGGAGGTGCCGAATGAGCGTGCTTGCCGCAAATTGTCCTTCATGTGCCGCCCCGATCGAGTTCAAAAAGGGCTCGACCTTGGTGCTCGTTTGTCCTTACTGCCGGTCTGCGATCGCCCGCACCGACCGCAAGCTTGAGGACCTTGGCAAGGTGGCGGAGATCGCTGATTCTCAATCGCCCTTGAAACTCGGCCTCAAAGGCGAATTCAAAGGGAACAAATTTGAGCTGACAGGGCGTGCCCAACTCAAACATGAGCTTGGCGGGTACTGGGACGAGTGGTACGCGACGTTCTCGAACGGATGGGTCGGTTGGCTTGCCGAGGCACAAGGGCGTTTTTACATGACGTTCTTTCAGCCGATACCAGCAGGCGCCGCACTGCCCGGCTTCGATGAGATCGAGGTCGGCAAGTACGTTCCTCAGATCCCGTCGGACGGCCCGCTGATGGTGCTTGAGAAAGGCGTTGCGACGGCGGTTGCGGCCGATGGCGAGATACCGTATCAGCTTGTACCCAATGAGCAGTCGCGGTATGCCGACCTCAGCGGCACGGGGGACCAGTTCGCGACCATCGACTACAGTATGTCGCCGCCGTGGGTCTTTCTCGGGAAACAGGTAACGCTCGAAGAGATCGGCCTAGGCGATGCGCGGCCCGTTCAGCGAGAGGCACGCCGGACGACCGCTGCGGGCATGGGCTGCCCGAACTGCGGCGGCCCGCTTTCGCTCACCGCTCCGGACAAGGCGGAACGCGTATCGTGCCCGAACTGCTCGTCGCTGCTCGACGTAAACCAAGGAAACCTCAAATACTTCAAGGCCCTAGAACCCTGCCCGACTTCCGATCAGTTTCTGCTCAAGGTCGGACAGGAAGGAACATTCCCCGGCGACGTGAAGTTTCGCATCATCGGCCGGATGGTCCGCAGCGTCACCATTGACGGCACGACCTATTATTGGCACGAATATCTGCTCTATAACCCGATGGTCGGTTTCCGCTGGCTTGTCCACTCGGACAACCACTGGAACTTCGTTGAGCCGGTCAACCCGGCCGAGGTCGAAATGCCTGCGGCGATCGGTTCCGGAGCCCGCGCCGGATATAACGGCCATTCGTTCAAGATATTTCAGGACGCACCCGCCTCGGTCCGCTATGTTGACGGCGAATTTTATTGGCGGGTCGAGCAGGGCGAGACCGTCCGAGCGGTCGATTACGTTGCCGCTCCGTTGATGCTCTCGCAGGAGATGACTCCGGGCGAGATGAACTGGTCGGCGGGCGTCTATATGACGAACGACGAGGTCGAGAAGATCTTTGGCGTTTCGGGCCTGCCGCGGCCATGGGGCATCGCACCCAACCAACCGTTCACGGCCTCGTGGTACTACACCTGGGGAGCGATACCGCTGCTGCTTCTTGTGATCGTCGGCATTTTCATGCTCCCGTTGTCCGGTTCAACCACGACGGTGCTAAGCCAGAAGATGGAACTGCCGCCGATGGCGAACGCCACCCAGCCGCAGGCCGTTTTCAGCCAACAGTTCGAGCTCAAGGCGAACCGCAATGTTCGCATACGCGCCAATGCTCCGGTCAGCAATTCATGGGCAGACCTCGATGTTGACCTGATCAACGACCAGAGCCAGGAGGTCGAGTCGGTGAATGTCCCTATCGAGTATTACAGCGGTACGGACAGCGACGGAGCGTGGACCGAAGGCAACCAGACCGAGGACGCGACCGTCTCGTCGCTGCCGGCCGGGAAATACACGCTCCGGGTCGAAGGCACCTGGCAAAACTGGCAACAATCGATGCCCGTTTCGGTCAGCGTTGCTCAGGGCGTCAATCGCGGCGTCAATTTCTTTTGTGCCTTTTTGGTGCTTCTCATCGTCCCGGTGATCGGGCTTATCAGGAAGGTCAGCTTTGAGTCGAGACGCTGGAGCGAGAGCATGTTCAGCTCGAGTGGCGGCGAATAGATCGTGGAGTAATATGGCAAAGATACTTTATCTGATTTTCGGTATGTTCGTGCTGGTGCTTTACACCTCGGCAGCGTGGTTCGGTTGGGAGCTTGCCAATTCCGGCAGCAAGTCGCGGCTCGGCGTGCCGTTCTTTTATTCTGGATTTCGTGGAGGAAAATAGATGTCAATTTTTGACCTGAGTATGCCGCTGGCCCTTGTGGTCAAGTTCGATCAACTGGTTGAAGTGCTGGTAACGACAATCATCTTTGTCGTCATCGGGCTTGTTGTTTTCGCCATCGCCTTTTTTGCCCTCGATAAGCTAACGCCCTTCTCGATCAGGAAAGAGATCGAGGAAGACCACAACACTGCACTGGCGATCGTTATCGGATCATTGATACTCGGGATCGCCCTCATCGTTTCGGCAGCGATCAGCGGTTAGCCAGGCAGGCGAAAAGCGGGGAATGGAAAATGGATAGCATCGGCGGCGCATTGCATCTTCCATTCGGCTTTATCCATTTTCCGTTTTTATGAAACGCATTCCGCTTCTTTTCCTTAATGTCGTCATCATCGCGACCTGCGGGCTGATCTACGAACTTCTTGCCGCGACGGTCTCAAGCTACGTCCTCGGCGATTCGGTCACACAGTTTTCCCTCATAATCGGCATCTACCTGTTTGCCATGGGCGTCGGCTCATGGCTTTCGGGTTTTTTGGAGAAGGATCTGGCGACAAAGTTCGTTGACATCGAGCTTGCCGTAGCGTTGATCGGCGGATTCTCGGCACCGCTACTCTTTCTCACCTTCGCGAACGTTTCCTATTTCGCTGTCATTCTCTATTCGATGGTGTTCATCATCGGCGCGCTCGTCGGGCTTGAGATACCGCTGCTGATGAGGATCTTAAAGGACGAGCTCGACTTTAAGGACCTTGTCTCGCGGGTGCTCGCTCTCGACTACGTCGGTGCGCTCGTCGCCGCTCTTCTGTTCCCGATCTTCCTTGTTCCGAAGCTCGGGCTGAACCGCACCTCGCTTCTTTTCGGGATGCTAAACGCGGCCGTCGGGCTCTGGGGAACTTGGCTGCTCGAGCCGCTGATCCGCCGGCGATTGACGCTGCTCCGTGTCAAGGGATTCGTTGTGCTCGTCCTGCTCGCGATCGCCTTCATCAAGGCCGAGTCGCTGACGACGATGGCCGAGGACGCACTGTTTCCCGATCAGATCGTTTACGCCAAAAGCTCGCCCTACCAACGGATCGTCGTGACCCGCGGGAAGCTCGGGCATTCGCTTTTTCTCAATGGCAATCTGCAGTTCAATTCCTTTGACGAATACCGCTATCACGAAGCTTTGGTTCACCCGGCGTTTGCAGCCTATGAAGGCGAACCGCGGCGGGTGCTCGTGCTCGGCGGCGGCGATGGCCTTGCCGTTCGCGAGATCCTGAAGTATCCGTCGGTCGAGAGCGTTACGCTGGTAGACCTCGACCCGCTGATGACGGGTCTTTCGAAAGAGCTTCCGGCGCTTGCGGAGCTTAACCGCAATGCAATGGAAGACCCGCGGGTCTCCGTTACCAACGCCGACGCGTTCGTTTGGCTTGATGACGCAAAGTCGCCGCCCTTTGACATCGCAATAGTCGATTTTCCCGACCCGAACAACTTTGCCCTCGGCAAGCTTTACTCGACCCGCTTCTATAAACTGCTCCGCGAACGGCTTCAGCCCGAAGCGGCCGTCGTGATCCAATGCACCTCGCCGCTTTACGCACGCAAGTCGTTTTGGTCGATCATCAAAACGCTCGAGGCCTCCGGTTTTGCGGTCAAGCCTTTTCAAACGACCGTGCCCAGCTTTGGCGTTTGGGGCTACGCACTCGCCAAGATGCAGCCTTTTGAAACGCCGGGTGAGCTTCGCAGCAGCATTGAACTAAAATTCCTGAACCCGACATCCTTTCCATCGCTTTTCGATTTTCCGGGCGATATGACGCTGCCCGCGGAAGAGATCGAGATCAATCGGCTCGATAACCAAGCACTCGTCCGGTACTACGAAGTTGAATGGCGCAGGTTTGAGTAAATTCAATATCAAACAGGATAGACAGGATAAGCAGGATGGTGAACGACGAACTGACTGGTGCGATCATAAATGCGAGTTTCGAGGTCAGCAACGAACTCGGAGCGGGGTTTCTGGAATCGGTTTACGAAAAGGCTCTTATCGTCGCCCTTTCGCAAAGAGGCCTGAACATAAACGCGCAAGTTCCTTTGAAGGTGAGGTTTAGGAACGTCATAGTCGGAGATTTCTTCGCCGACCTTATCGTCGAGGATAAGGTGCTTATAGAGCTGAAAGCGGTTTCGCGTCTGCTTCCGGAACACAAGGCTCAGGTCATCAATTATCTGAATGCCACCGGGATAGAAACCGGATTGCTCCTGAACTTTGGCAGCCCGCGAGTCGAGTACTATAGATTGCATAAACGAAAAGATCCTGACCATCCTGTAGATCCTGTTTGAATATTCCGTTGTGACGTTGACCCGCCGTGAATTGCTGAAGACTTTCCTCGGAGCGCCGCTGGCATTGGCGGCGTGTGAGCGAAGTGCGCCGCGGGCGTTTCCGGAGGGCGAGATCGTCGGTGCCAATTGGCAACTCGGGCATGTGTTGCGCGAGGGCCGCACGTTCGAGGTCGCGGCGGATAAGTGGCAGCGGGTGCGGGTGGCGATAGTCGGTGCGGGCGTTGCGGGGCTTGCGGCGGCCTGGCAGTTGAAGCGAAAGGGCATGAACGACTTCGTCGTGCTCGAGCTTGAAAAGGAAGCGGGCGGGACGTCGCGTTCAGGCGAAGGCTCGCCAGTCGGATATCCATGGGGAGCGCATTATCTTCCGGTGCCGTTCCGCGAGAATACGGAGTTGATAGAGCTGCTTGATGAGATGTCGCTTGCCGAGGGCCGAAGCGGCGAAGGCGATCTTATCATCAAAGAGCAGTACCTATGCCGCGAGCCGGAAGAGCGCGTCTTTTTTAAGGGCAGATGGTATCCGGGGCTTTACCTTCACGTCGGCGAAAGCGAGGCGGACAAACGCGAGCTTGCCGCGTTCGAAGAAAAGATGAACGCCTGGGTCAATTGGCGCGACTCGCGCGGACGGCGTGCCTTCGTCGTGCCCGCTGCACTTGGGTCGGATGACGCCGAAGTTGCGGAGCTCGACCGGATCTCATTCGGCGAATGGCTCCGGCGGGAAGGCTTTACCTCGGAAAGGCTCTTCTGGTATTGCGACTACGCTTGCCGTGATGATTACGGGCTGAAGCTCGAAGAGACCTCGGCGTGGGCAGGGCTCTTTTACTTTTGTTCGCGGGTGCGGAAGAGCGGCGAGGAATCGCAGCCCTTCATAACGTTTCCCGAGGGGAACGGGCGTTTTGTCCGGCACATGGCCGAACGAGTGCGCGAGAATTTGCGGCCCTCGCACGCGGTCGTTTCGATCGTCCCGGGCGATGGCGGTGCCGAGGTCATCTGCTTAGCGGATGGCGAACTCCGCGGCTTTCGCTGCGATAAGGTGATCTTTGCCTCGCCGGTCTTTACGGCACCTTTCGTCATTCGCGGCTTCAGCGAAGACCGGCCTTTTGATGCTTCGGCGTTTCACAGTAACTCATGGTTCGTTGCCAATCTGCATATGAAGGATCGGCCGCGGCCGCGATTTGCCCGCGATTTTCCGCTCGCCTGGGACAACGTGCTTTACGAAAGCCCGTCGCTCGGTTATGTAAATGCGACGCACCAAAAGGGCATCGACTACGGCCCTGCCGTTTGGACCTATTACTACCCGATGTGCCACGAAGCGGATGGCCGGACGAAGCTCTTCAACTACGATTGGCGTGAGCTCGCCGAAGTCGCTTTGACGGACATCGGTCGGGCTCATCCGGAGATCCGGGAACTGACGACGCGAATCGATATAATGCGCTGGGGCCACGCGATGATCAGCCCGCGAACGGGCTTCATCTGGGGCGGCGAGCGGCAAAAGGCTACCCAGCCATACCGCAATATACACTTTGCTCACACGGACCTGAGCGGGATCGCATTGTTCGAAGAAGCGTTCTTCCATGGCCTCCGGGCAGCGGCCGAGGTTTCGAGAATGTGATATCATTCTGTGCTATCATATGTCGCTGACCGAGAAACAAAAAAGACTCCTGAGGACGATCGTTGCAGAGCCCGCGATGGCCGATGCCAAGTTCGGCGAGCTGCAACGGCTGCTCACAGCACTAGGTGCAAAGAGTATCCGCGGTGAAAGCGGGCAGATGGCATTCGCTCTGCCGGACGGCGTGCTTTTGGCGTTGTCTTGGCCGAACTCGCAAGATGCCGTGCGGGGATATCAACTTGCTTCACTTAGCCAGGCGCTTCGGCGAGCCGGGCTCGCGGAGAAATGACCGATGGAATATAAAGGCTTTAATGCAAAGGTAGAATATTCGGCTGATGACGAGGTCTTCTGGGGCAGGCTTCTCGGGGTTGATGACATCGTCACCTTCGAGGGAAAGTCGGTTCGCGAGCTCAAGCGGTCGATGAAAGACTCGGTTGAGTTTTACCTTGATATCTGTTCACGGGCGGGCCAGGAACCGCGTAAGAAATTTTCCGGCAAATTGCTCCTTAGGCTTACGCCGGAGCTTCATGCCGAGATCGCGAAGGCGGCCGAGGCGAGCGGGCAAAGCATCAATGAATGGAGCAAGCGAGTCTTTCAGCAAGCAGTAAAGGGCTAACCCGGCCCACCGGCACGCCCTGGCTTTTCTCACGCAGCATTGACCTTACGGTCTTTCTCGGCAGTGCGGTCGTATCGCTATTGCTTCTTGCGGTTGGTTGGCAGCTAGGGATACTGGACGAAGCCTCGCCGGAGTGGACATGGATCACGGCGATCCTGCTGATCGATGTTGCCCACGTTTGGTCGACGAGCTTCCGCGTTTATTTTGACACTGAAGAATACAAACGCCGTTTCTGGCTCTACACGCTTGTTCCTGTTTTCGGTTATGCGGTCGGCGTGGCGCTTTACTCGGAAGGCGAACTTGTCTTCTGGAAAGCACTGGCGATCGTTGCGGTCTTTCATTTCGTAAGGCAGCAATACGGCTGGGTCGCGCTCTACCGCCGCAAGGCCGGCGAAAGCGAGCGGTGGACCTGGGCGATCGACACGGCGGCCGTTTATCTCGCGACCGTTTACCCGCTCGCCTATTGGATGACGAGCCTCCCGCGGAACTTCAACTGGTTTCTTGAGAACGATTTTTTTGCCTTGCCCCCTGCGGTCGAGGACGTTCTCTTTCCAATATACGTACTTGCCCTCGCGGCATATTTCGCCAAGTCGATCTATCTTTACGCAACCGCGGGGTTCCTGAATATCGGCAAAGACATCGTCGTCACGACGACCGCCATCTGCTGGTACGCCGGCATTGTCTTTTTCAATTCGGATTACGCCTTTACGGTGACGAACGTGATCATCCACGGCGTCCCATATTTTGCATTGATCTACATTTACGCCCGGATGCGGCGGGAAACTGCCGGTCCGGTCTATCGCGGGCTTTCGAGCAATTGGCTGGTCTTCCTCGCAACGCTCTGGGCGTTGGCATACGTGGAAGAGCTCTTCTGGAGCCGCGGCGTTTGGCATCAGCGGACCTGGCTCTTCGGTGCGAATTGGGACGTTGCCGAGTGGAAGATGTGGATCGTCCCGCTGCTCGCGGTGCCGCAATTGACGCACTACGTCCTCGATGGGTTCATCTGGCGGCGGCGAGGGAATGCCGGCGTTGCTGTAACGGGCGGTTAGGCTGCCGATTGTGCTAGATTTAAGCTGATGGGCCGCACCTGGCTGAAAAATAGATTCTTCATCATTGGGTTGGCCGCTGCCGTCGCCTCTTTCGGTGGATGTAAGAGCTCGGGCGGGCTCGGCGATATCGTTGCGCTTGATGAAACGGCCGAGGCCGGAAAGATAGTTGAGGACGCGAACAAGGAGCTGAACAAGATCAAGGTCCTGTATCGCGACAATGAAGGCAAACGGCTTGAGATCCGGCAGGCCCTTGAAGCAAACAACACAGCCGAGGTTCGGCGGCTCGCCGGTGAGATCGTTACGATCATCAATGAGGGGACGAACCTCGCGGCCGATGCAATAGACAAGCTCGAATCGGCCCGCTCGATGAAGATAAATGCCGACTATGAGCGCTATCTTGAGCTTAAGATCGATTCGCTTAAGTCGCAGCTCGAGGCGTTTCAAAATTTTCACAAAGCGGCCCGAACGCTCCGCGATAACTACGACCCAAAGGACGCCGCCGCCCGCGATAAGGTGAAAGCGGAGTTTGAAGAACTGACCGAAAAGTATCGAAAAACGATGGAGGACGCTCGTGCCCGGAGCAGCGAGGCAAACGACCTTTACAAGGACACTGTCCGAAAAGAACGGCAGTAGCCTTCAGTGGAAAAAATGAATCGGCCCCGAAGTTTGCGAATTTGAAACGCCGGGGCCGAACTATTCAAGGGAAAAGTCGCCGAACTAAACTACGCGGCCCGGGAAGAAAAACTCACCCATCGGACGCGGTGCCGCGGGGGCACGAGGTGCACGCGGAGCCGGCGGCGGTGCCGGAACACTGAAGAAGTTTTCCGGATAACCTTTGGCCGCCTCGGGCGTTACGCGAATCGTTTGGCGATTGCGGTCGCGGACGATGCTGAGTTCGACATCGCCTTCCTTCTTTGCCGAGATGCCGCGGACGACCTCCATTTCGTTCGCGATATCCTTGCCATCAACCGCGACGATGATGTCGCCGGCACGAAGCCCGGCCTTTTCCGCCGGTGAGCCCTCGCGGACGTTATTGATCATCACGCCTTTCTCAACGCCGAAGTGTGCGGCAAGTTGCTTGGTCAGCGGCGTAACGCCAACTCCGATCCGCCGCGAGCCGGCCGTGCGAAAGACGAAAACATCGCCATCGCCGCCACGCGGAGTCGAGAAACCTTCGATCCTCGGGATCTCCGGCAGTTCAGGCATCTGGAACTCGAAATCCTCGCCGTCCGGAATGGCGATGCGGAAGCGGCCATTCTCGAACTGCGGCATCGGGCGCTTGCCGATGGTTGCCGTTATCTCGGTCTCCGAACCGCCGCGGACGATGGCCAGGCGAACGGAGTGGTCGGGTGCGACCTCGCCGATGAGGCGGGTCAGCTTGCGGGCACTCGTCACCTCTTCGCCATTGAAACGTACGATAACGTCTCCGGCCCGCAGGCCGGCGGCCTCGGCGGGCGAGCCCTCGACGACCTTCTTGACCGCAACACCGCGGACGGATGCAAGCCCGTATGTTGCAAAGTTTTCGCTGGTGACATCTGCCGTTTCAACACCAAGAAAGCTCCCCGAACCCGGCACCGACCATGACATCACACGCGGTGCGCGCGGTTCCGGCGGACGCGGCGGCGGCGTCTGCGCCGAAAGGGCAAGCGAGCCAAAAGCCAAAACTACGAGCAAAACAAAAGATCTCTGCATTACAAGAACCTCCAACAAATAGATACTGCTATTGAAATACACCGCAGAAAGTAATTTTGTTGCAGCAACGCCAAAAAAAGGTTGCCTCGGGCTAACCCTTACCTAGGGTCCGGAGCCGTTCGGCGGCGGCCTCGAGCGTTTCGTCCCGTTTGCAGAAGCAGAATCTGACCATCTGGCTGCCGCCGCTTGATTCGCGATAGAACGAAGACATCGGCACGACCGCGACGCCAATATTCCGGATCAGGTGCATCGTGAACTCCACGTCGTTCGCAAACCCGAACCCAGAAATATCTGCCATCACATAATAGGCACCTTCCGGCGGGTCGCAGTCGAAGCCGGCCTCGCGGAGCACCGGCACAATGAAGTCGCGCTTTCGCTGATATTCCGTCCGCACCTCTTCGTAGTACTCGGGCGGAAGTGACATCGCGTAAGCCCCGGCGTGCTGGAGCGGATTGGCGGCCCCGACCGTCAGAAAGTCGTGGACCTTGCGGATGGCGGAGGTTATGTCCGGCGGGGCGATGCAATAGCCGACGCGCCAGCCGGTGACCGAATAGGTCTTCGAGAGCGAATTCACCACGACGGTCCGTTCGCGCATGCCCGGGAGCGTCGCCATTGAGACATGCTCGCGGGGCCGGCCGGTCGCTGGGTCGTCGTAGGTGATGTGCTCGTAGATCTCGTCGGTAAAGCACAAAGCGTCAAACTCGCGGCAGAGCCCGGCGATGTACTCCATCTCTTCGCGAGTGTAGACTTTCCCGGACGGGTTGTTCGGGTTGCAGATGATGATCGCCTTCGTCCGCTCGCTAAACGCCGCCCGGAGTTCGTCGCGGTCAAACGAGAAGGTTCCCTCACGGCGATAGAGCGGGACGTGTACCGGCACGGCATCGGAGAGAATGGCGTCCGGCGCGTAGTTCTCATAGAAGGGTTCAAAAAGCACGACCTCGTCGCCGGGGCTTACGGTCGCGAGCATCGCTGCGATCATTCCCTCGGTCGAACCGCAGGTGACGGTGATCTCAGCCTCGGGGTCGATATCAAGCCCGAGAAACCACTTCGTCTTCGCCGCAATGGCATCGCGAAAAGGCTTCACGCCCCAAGTGATCGCATATTGGTTGTAGTCGGCCGCGATCGCCTCCATCGCCTTTTGTTTGATGTCCTCAGGTGCGGGCCAGTCGGGAAAACCCTGCCCGAGATTGACCGCGCCGTACTTCGCCGCCTCGCGGCTCATCTCGCGGATAACGGATTCGGTAAAGCTCGCCGCTTTTGCGGAAATGCGGGGCTTGGCAATTCGCGGTTCTGTGCTCATAAAATCTATGGAAATCGAGATTACGTTTTGGGCGATAGATGGTCGAGTACCCTAACTGCCACTCAGTGCTCTTTGTGCAATTCCTTTGCGGCCTTTGTGTTTTACTGCCCTTTAACCACAAAGCTCACAGAGCTTTTGCACAAAGTTAACAAAGAGGGGTTCGTTCTTCGATCGCATCGTTCAAAGAAAATTCTTGCACGACAAAATGCTATTGACAAAAACTCTACTCATAACCCTCGGGGTGCTCGGTATGCCACTTCCATGCGGAAGCGATGATCTCTTCGATCTCGGTGATCTTCGGCTTCCAGCCAAGGACCCGTGCAGCCTTTTCGGCATTAGCGATCAGCTTTGAAGGGTCGCCGGGCCGCCGCGGTGCATTGGCCACGTTGATCTCGCGGCCGGTTACACGCCGTGCGGCAGCGATCACTTCATTAACCGAAAAGCCGCTGCCGTTTCCAAGGTTGAAAGCGTCCGAGCCGCCGCCGCTATCGAGGTGATCAAGAGCAAGCAGATGTGCCTCGGCAAGATCGCTGACGTGAATATAATCGCGGATGGCCGTGCCGTCCGGCGTTGGGTAATCGGTCCCGAATACCGAGACGTGCGAAAGCTTGCCCAAAGCGGTAAACAGCACAAGCGGGATCAGGTGCGTCTCAGGAAAATGATCTTCGCCTCGTGTCGCGGTCGCGCCCGACGCGTTGAAGTACCGCAGTGCAACGTAACGAAGCCCGTAAGCCGTTGAATAGGCCTCAAGAACACGTTCGATCATCAGCTTTGACCAGCCGTAAGGGTTGGTCGGCTTCTGTGGGTGTTGCTCGTCTATCGGCGTATATTGCGGCTCGCCAAAGGTGGCACAGGTCGACGAGAAGATGAACTGCTTAACATCATGCTCGAGAAGGACATCAAGCAGGTCGAGCGTTTGGCGGACGTTGTTCTGAAAATATTTCTGCGGCTGCTGAACGGATTCGCCGACGTAGGCGTACGCCGAAAAATGTAAGCAGGCTGTGACGGAATGTTCGGCGATCACTCGAGAGACGAGTTCCTTATCGCCGATGTCGCCTTCGTAGAACGGCACCGAAGCATCGACCGCATTGCGGTGGCCGTAAACGAGGTTATCAACGACGACAACCTTTTGTCCGCGTCCCCGGAGGGCCTCGACCGTTACGCTTCCGATGTAGCCGGCACCGCCGGTAACAAGGATCGACATAATTGCAGGGTCATTTACCGGCCAACCCGAGTTTACCGGGTTGAGCAAATGCCTTGCCGGTTTCGGCGTCGGCCTCGGGTTCCGCCTCGGCCGTGTCAGTTCCGCTCAGTGAAGCCTCGGGCAGGACGTCTGAAAGAACGCTTCGAATCTCGGACTCGTTCCTCATCTCGACCGAACGCCGAAAGCGTTCGACGATCTCAACGACCTGCTCTTCAGTGTAGGCTGCGATCTTGCCGATAAAGATCTTCGGGTGCCGCGTCTTGAGCAGATTCTCGCCCCTGATCTCGAGTTCCTCAAAGAGTTTTTCGCCCTTTCGCGTTCCCGTAAAGACGATGTCGATATCCTCATACGGAATAAGGCCGGAGAGCCGGATCATTTCCTCCGCGAGGTCAACAATGCGGACCGGTTGGCCCATGTCGAGGATAAAGATCTCGCCGCCCTCGCCGAGTGCGCCGGCCTGAAGCACGAGCTGCGATGCCTCAGGGATGGTCATGAAGTAACGCGTCATATCCGGATGCGTTACCGTGATCGGCTCGCCGCGGCGGATCTGTTCGCGAAAGATCGGCACTACCGAGCCCGCTGAACCAAGCACATTGCCGAAGCGGACGGAGGTGTACCGCGTTTTGTATTGGCGGCTGAGGTTTTGAACGACGATCTCTGCGACGCGCTTAGAAGCGCCCATTACCGAGGTTGGGTTTACTGCCTTATCGGTCGAAATAAGCACGAAATGGCTTGCTCCGAATTCGCCGGCTAGCGAGGCAACATTAAGCGTGGCGAAGATGTTGTTCGTCACGGCCTCGATCGGGTTCGCTTCCATCATCGGCACGTGCTTGTGCGCCGCGGCATGGAAGACGACCGCGGGCCGGTGCCGCTCGAAAAGCTCGCGCATCCGCGCTTCGTCGCCCGCATCGGCAAGCAGCGGCCGCGTCCGAAGCTCGGGCAGGTCGATCCGAGCTTCGCGTTCGATGGTGAAAAGATTGAACTCGGCCCTTTCGACCAGCAGTACCTCTTCGGGCTTAAAGCGGGCGATCTGGCGGACAAGCTCCGAACCGATCGAGCCGCCGGCACCGGTCACCATTACGACCTTTCCGGAGAGAAATTCGTGGAGGTTGCTTTCGTCAAGCTTTACGGGGTCGCGGCCAAGAAGGTCTTCGATCTCAACGTCACGAATACGGTTTATCGATATCTTGCCCTGAGCGATCTCATTGAGATTCGGGATCATCTGGGCTTTGACCGGGATCGAGCGGCAGATCTCGAGTATCCTTCGAAGGTCCTTACCGTTACCTTGGTCGATGGCGATGACGACCTCTTCAACGTCGAGCTCTTCAACGAGCCTCGGCAGGTCGTGCGTTGTTCCAAGAATCTTTATGCCGCTAACACTGCCGCCCTGCTTGCGGCGGTCGTCGTCAACAAAGCCGCGAAGCAGAAGCCGCGAATCGGCGCGGCCGACGACCTCCTTCGCGAGTGCGGCACCGGTTCTTCCTGCACCAACGACCAGCGAAGGCGTCCGCTTCATCCGGCGGTGCGGAACAAGCAACGTTCGCTTTTCTCCAAGCTCATAAATGAACCGGCGGCTGATCCGCAGGGCAAGCAACCCGCCGAAGGCGAGCACCGTGTCGATCATTATCACCGAGATCGGCACCTGCCATAGCGGGAACTCGGCAAAGCTCAGCGAAAAACGGAAAAGTATTAGAACGGCACCCGATATCGCGGCCGCCCAGAGAAAGACCTTGAGGTCCTCGATGCTAATGTATCGCCAGAGGATCGAATAGGCTCCGGTAAGGAAAAGCGAAGAGAACTGAACAAGAATGACGAGCGGAAGCTGGCTAAGGGCCGTATTGAAGTAGAACTCGCCGAGCTGAATATTGATCGCCGGGAGATACGCAAGAAAGAACGCGACCGCCATGACGACAAGGTCCGCCGCCACCTGCGTTGGCCGCCGGAGATACCACAATCTTTCGCGATAGTTCTCTTTCACGTCAAGAAACCGGCAATTCGGGGAAAACACTAATACTTTGAAGCGAATAGCCTTAAGGTGCAAGCGCCGAGGAAGGGTTTGTTATGGCGCGGTTAACTCAACAAAAGGCAACGTTAGACGCGGAAAATTGAATCGAATCGGGTTATAGGATAGTCTGTGGGTCGGTGAAAACGGCCGAAGAAGTATGATGTTCAAGAAATTTGCCCTTTCGATCTTACCGATACTAACGCTTGGCCTTGCCGCCGCAGCCCAGACTCCGGAGCCTGCGGAGGGCCCGCAGGGTTATCTAATCGGGCCCGGCGACGAGATCACCGGCAAGGTGCTCGGCGAACCGCAGTTCGATTTCGTGGCCACGGTCGATGAGGACGG
>ERZ761602.4065-NODE-4065-length-19444-cov-4.638919_pt1 | contig 19444 bp, 21 predicted proteins | sample MGYA00512165_ERZ761602 | MGnify/ENA primary metagenome ERZ761602 (study PRJEB28899, sample SAMN02445085) | bioreactor sludge metagenome | biome: EBPR sludge; isolation source: Thorneside wastewater treatment plant | place: Australia: Brisbane, Thorneside... | reverse complement strand
AGGCATAGGCGAGGAAGACGAGGGCGATGAAGGGCAGGATCCAGCCGACCGCGCGCCGGGCCGCCTCGAGCACCAGAACGATCAGGATCGCGCCGAGCGCCAGTTCCTCCGCCGTCGGACGGGTCGGACGGGTCTTGTAGCTCTCGATCTCGAGCGCCAGATAGACCGCGACGGCGATCGCCAGCGCGGCGAACAGCGCATCTGAAAGGCGCAGCCGCCCGAAGCGCGGCCAGGCGGCGCCCAGCGGCATCAGCACGAACCCCAGCGCCGCCGCCGCCATCAGGCTGGTGGCCATGGAGCTGCGCTCGCCAAGCTTCGCCTCGAACGCGGCAAAGCCGAGCAGGCCGAGCGCCGCCAGCGCCGCGACGGCGTGCTCGATCAGCGGTCCCGTCCGCTTCGGCCGCGCCGCGATCGCCGGCATCAGCAGGAACAACAGCGATAGAACCGCGCCGAGAAAGCTCGCGCGGTAGATCGCGGTATTGATCGAGACCTGCGTCCAGGTCAGCGCATAGGCGGCGAGCAGGGCGCAGGCTGCAAAGCACGCGGTTCCCAGCCACCCTGCTGGAAACTGCGTCGGGTTGCCCTCCGGGTCGTGACGGGAATCGAACGTCGGGTGCCCGGTCATCGCGCCGGGGCGGTCACGGGGCCGGCAGGCCGCGCGCGGCGTAGAACGCTTCGGCCGCCGGATGATAGGGCACGGCCAGCTTCGTGAAGGCTCCGGCGAGGGTCAGCTTGGCCGCCTCCGGATGGATCGCGTGCACGGCGTCGAGATTGTCAAAGATCGCGGCCAGGACATCGCCCACCAGGGCGTCGTCGGCCCCGCCCGCCATCAGCAGGACATTGGCGACGCCCAGCCCGTCCACGGCGGATGTCTGTCCGGCATAGGTTTCGGCCGGCAGCGCCATTGGCGTGTAGAGGCCAGGATAGCGCGTCTGCAGAACGACGGCCTCGGTACCGGTGGTCACGAAGTCGACGGCCGGCTGTCCGGACGAGGCCAGGTCCTGCACCGCCGAGGTCGGCAGGCCGCCGATCCAGAAGAAGGCCTCGATCTTGCCGTCCTTCAGGGCACCGGCCGATTCCGCGACGCCGAGATTGTCGCGCCCGACATCGGCCATCGGATCGAGCCCGGCGGCCGCCAGGACGCGGTCGGCGATCGCCTCGGTAGATGAGCCGGCGGACCCCACCGAGACGCGCCGGCCCTTGAGGTCGGCGATCGACCTGATGGCGCTGGAGCGCGCCGCGACGACATGCAGGAAGCTGTCATAGAGCCGGGCGATGACCTTGACGTCCTGCGGACCGGCCTCCTGGTAGGCCGCCGAACCGGTGATGCCGTCATAGGCGGAGTCGATGGTGGAGAAGCCGATATCGGCCTCGGCGGAGGCGAGCAGCATCACATTGTCGACCGAGCCGCCGGTGACCTGGGCGGTCGCCTGGGTGTCGGCCATGCGCTCGCTCAGCACTTTGGCGAGACCGCCGCCATAGGGATAGAAGACGCCGCCGGTGCCGCCGGTCACGACGACCAGCCGGCGGCGCGAGGCCGCCGGCGCGAAGCGGACCAGTCCCGCCGCGGCGACGGAGGCGATCAGCCCGCGCCGTGTGATCTGCATCGGCATTGCGTCCTCCCAGACGTTCGGATTCGCCGAACCCTATCCGAAACGGCGGCGCATCCAATCGGCAATCACGCGGTTTGTCTCGTCCGGGTGCTCCTGCTGCGTCCAGTGACCGCACTTGCGGACCAGGTGCTTTTCAAGGTCGGGCACCAGCGCCTCCATCCCGTCGGCCATGGCGGGGCGCAGCACGACGTCGTTCTCGGCCATGATCATCAGGCAGGGCACGGAGATCTTGTCGGACCGGCCCTCGCTCTCCTGCCAGTTGCGCGTGAAATTGCGGTACCAGTTGATGCCGCCGGTGAACCCGGTCCGCTTGAAGGTTTCCACGAAGACGTCCAGTTCGGCCTGGCTCATCACCAGTTCGCCCGGCCACAGGGCTTCGTCGCTCTGCAGTGCCGCGACAAGAGCGAGGTTCTTCGCCTCGGGCGGCTGCCTGTCGAATTCCTCAAGCGTCATGCCGCCCTTGCGCATGAAGAACCGCATGGTCTTGGCGGTATCGGCGGCAAGCGCGGCGTCGGCGACGCCCGGCGTCTGGAAGTAGACGATATACATGTCGTCGCCGTAGGCCATCTTCATCAGTGCGATGGGGTCCATCGGGGCGCGCGGCATGTGGGGGGTGTTGACGCCGATCACCCCGGCGACGCGCTCGGGGTGCATCAGCGCCATCTGCCAGACCACCATGCCGCCCCAGTCGTGACCGCAGAACACCGCCTTCTCGATCCCGAGCGCATCCAGCATGCCGGCGAGATCGCCCGTCAGGTGGCGCATCGAATAGTTCTCGGCGCCCTCCGGCGCATCGGTCAGGCCGTAGCCGCGCTGGTCCGGCGCGATCGCCCGGAAGCCGGCGGCGGCAAGCGCCGGCAGCTGGTGGCGCCACGAATAGGCGAGTTCCGGGAAGCCGTGGCAGAAGACGATGGGAAAGCCCGATCCCTGCTCGTACACGGCCATGCGGATGCCGTTGCTCTGGACGAAATGGGGGTCGGGCAGGCGCGGCGCGCTCATAGGGCGTCTCCTCGGGGTCGTTGCAATGGTCGTCAGGCGGGGGCGGAGATGCCGAGCCGGCGCAGCATCTCGGCGCGGCCCGGACCGAACACCGGCTCATAGAGGTGCTTCTTGAACCGCCGCGGCGTCGCCCATGTCCGGGCGATGCGCCACAGGTTGATCGGCCGTTTGATCCACCCGGTTGGGTCGTCGAGCATGTGGAAGGCCCGCATCATGGCGCGCATCATCGCCAGATTGCCGCGCGAGGCCGGGCCGATGGCGTCCTCCAGCAGGCTCTTCACCATCCGGGCCTTGAAGCGCGGCTTGTAGCCGGGCGCCTGCTCGTTGACGGCGCGACGGATCGCCTGCGCGTCCTGCTTCACCATCACGTCGTAATAGGGGCGGATCTCGGCGATGCTGCGCCGTTCCAGCTCGGCAAGGCGCAAAGCCGGGTCGGCCACCTCATCCATCACCTTGGCAAGCAGATGCGCCTGGATGGCGCCGATCGAGCAGCCGCGCCCATAGAGCGGATTGGTCCGCAGCGAGGCGTCGCCGATCGGGAAGAAGCCGGTGAGGGTCGGATTGCCGGGCACCGCATAGCGCCGCCACATGCTCTTCAGGTTCCCCATGCCGAAGACCTTGGTCACGCCCTCGGCGCGCTCCGGATTGGTCCAGCGGTAAGCGCCGGGAAGTGCGGCGCAGATCGCATCGAATGTCTCGGGCCTCATCACGGCGGTGCGCAGTTCGGTCTCGATCTCGGGCACGGCGAGCGTCACCGAGAAGTGCCGGTTGTCGGCGACGAATACGCCGAACTTGATGTAGCCGAGATCGCCGGCGCCCGGCGTGCCGTCGCGCACCGGCTCGTCCTGCCCGTCGCGCAGGCGGTAGTGACGCGTGTAGTAGAGGATGCCGGCCGGCTCCGGCGTCTGGTCGACCTTGAGACCGTCCGCGGCAAGCCATTCGGGGAACTGCGTATCGCGGCCGGTCGCATCGACCACCGCATCGCCGCTGAAGATCCTCTCCGCGCCGTCGACCGTCGCCCGCAGGCCAGTGACGGCGACACTGTCGCCGCGCCGTTCGACGACGGGACCGCGGATGCCGACATTCGGCACGAAGCTGACGCCGGGCAGGGTCTGCGCATAGCGGCGCATGATCAGCTCCAGCGTCGTGCGGCGGCTGAAGAGGAACGACATGTTCTCGTCGCCCGGCGCATAGACATAGGATTTTTGCAGGCCGGGCGGCAGCGCGTCGGCAAACGAGAATTCCCGCGCCCCCGCAGCCAGAAGGGATGTCCAGAGCTTGGGATGATTGTCCCGGATCAGTTTCACCAGGCGGCCCAGGAACACGTGGCTGTGGCGGAGCTGGGTGACCCCCTTGCGTTCCCAGTCGTAGAAGGCGGTGTCGGGATCGATCTCCGGCGGGGGCGGGTCGCGGTCGAGCACGATCACCTGGCGGCCTGGCTTGGCCAGCGCCATGGCAGCGTTGAGGCCGGCGATTCCCGCGCCGGCGACCAGAAGCGTTTCCGTCATGTTTCAAACCATTGAATAGCGATCCAATATGCTAGTCCGGCATATCGGGAGCGTAAAGTGCTCAGGTCGCCGAGGCGGACCGCCAACCGGCCCAGATCAGCAGCGCCCATCCGGCCATGAAGGAGATGCCGCCAAGCGGCGTCACCGCCCCCAGCACGCGCGTGCCGGTCAGGGCGAGCAGGTAGAGCGAACCGGAGAAGAGCGCGATGCCGGCCGCGAAGGCGAACCCCGCCCAGAGCGCCTGGCGCGCCACCGCGTCGTCGCGCGCGAGCGCGGCGAGGCCGAGCAGCGCCGCCGCGTGAATCAGGTGATAGAGCGCCCCGGTCTGCCAGATCGCCAGCATTTCGGGCGAGAGGCTCCCCTTCAGGGCATGGGCGCCGAAGGCGCCGGCGGCGACGCCCGTCAGCCCGGCGATCCCGGCGGCGATCAGCAAGAAGCCCATGGTCCACCCTGGATTTGACGGCTGCAGCGCCGCAGCCTAGCAAATTCTCAAAGCATGGCGCACCCGGATTGGGAAGCGCCGCAGGGAAGGGTCTTGCCGATGAAGCTCTATGACGCCGCCATGCCCGCGCCCAATCCGCGCCGGGTACGCATTTTCCTCGCCGAGAAGGGCCTGTCCGTGCCGCTGGTGCCGGTATCGCTTGCGGCCGGCGAGCATAAGCAGGACGAGCATCGCGCCCGCAACTCGCTCGGCCAGGTGCCGGTGCTGGAACTGGATGACGGCACGGCGATCAGCGAGACGATCTCGATCTGCCGCTATCTGGAGGCGCTCCAGCCGCAGCCGCCGCTCTTCGGCACGACCCCGAAGGAGATCGGCCTCATCGACATGTGGATCCGCCGGGTCGAGCAGCAGATCGGCGCTCATGTCGGTCATGTCTGGATCAACGCCCACCCCTATACCGAACGCTACGCCAAGACCCATGGCATCCAGCGCTACGCCGATTTCGGCGACTACAGCCGCGGCCGTGCGCTCGGCGGCATGACCTGGCTCGACCGCGAGATCGCCGGGCGCGACTACATCGCGGGCGACTCGTACTCCATGGCCGACATCGCGGCGCTCAGCATCGTCGATTTCGCGGCCTTCATCGGGATTGAGATGCCGGAGGACTGCGCCGGCCTCAGGGCATGGCATGCCCGCGTATCCGCGCGCCCCAGCGCGCAAGCGTGACGCCAGCGTCACGTTGCGTCGGCGCGCCTGACGGTCCACTTTCTCCACCAACGACACAAGAAACCCGAGGAACGTCCCGATGCTCACCAAGGCCGACGACTATCCGATCCACCAATTGCCGGTTCCGATCGCCTATGCAGGCACGGACCGGAACTTCTACGACCGCTATTTCTTCAACGGGTACTCGAGAGACGGCGAGATCTTCTTCGCCGCCGCGATGGGCATCTATCCGCACCTCAACATCATCGACGCCTCGTTCTGCGTTGTCCGGAACGGCAAGCAGTACAACGTCCATGCCTCGCGCGTTCTCGGGATGGAGCGCATGGACACGGTCGTCGGCCCCATCTCGGTCGAGGTGCTGGAGCCGCTGGCGAAGCTGCGCGTGCGCTGCGCCGACAACGCGTATGGCGTGAAGGGGGAGTTCACGTTCACCCGGCGCGCGCCTGCGGTGGAAGAGCCGCGCTTCATCTACCAGACAGGCCCGCGCACGGTCATGGACTACACCCGGCTGACGCAGAACGGGACCTATGACGGCTGGCTCGAGGTCGAGGGCGAGCGCATCGAACTGCGCGGCAGCGAGATCTGGGGTACCCGCGATCGTTCCTGGGGCGTGCGCCCGGTCGGCCAGCGCGACAGCCAGCCGGTCGCGCCGCAGCAAATGCCGCAATTCTACTGGCTCTGGGCGCCGTGCAATTTCGAGGACCGGTTCTCGCTCTACCACATCAACGCGGAAGCGACCGGCGCGCCGTGGAACGAAGCTGCGGTGATGGGCCTCGCCGGCAATCACGAGCCCGTCCACATGAAGACCGCGTCCTCGACGGTCAACTACAAGTCCGGCAGCCGCCACGCGAAGACCGCCGAGGTCAAGTTCTCCGACGGCACGAAGAACTGGACGGCGACCTTTGAGCCGAAATGGCAATTCTACATGGCCGGGCTTGGCTACATGAACCCCGAATGGGGACACGGCCACTTCAAGGGCGCCAACGAGGTCGGCTTCGAGCTCTTCGATCTCGCGCAGACCGACGAGAACCAGTTCGACCGCAATCACATCCAGGCCTTCAGCGTCGTGACGCTGGAGAGCGATGACGGCGAACGGCATGTCGGCTCCGGCGTGCTGGAGCAGCTCATCTTCGGCCCGCATGCGCCGTCCGGCTTCAAGGACCTGATGGACCTCGCACCGTGAGCATCAGCGATCCGGGGCTGGCGGAGCGGATCGCCGCCTATCTCAAGGCGAAGCAGGGCCGCGAGGCGACCGTCGTCGGCCTTACGCGCATCCACGGCGGCGCCTCGCGCGAAACCTATCGGGTGCGCCTGGAGGAGGACGGCGCCGCGCGCGGCTTCATTTTGCGGCGCGACCCGACATCGGCGCTGATCGAGACCGAGCGAACGGTCGAGTTCGCGGCCTACCGCGCCTTTCACGGCTCGCCCGTCCCGGTGCCGGAGGCCCTCGCGCTGGAGCAGGACGAAAGCTGGCTGGAACGCCCCTTCTTCATGATGGAGGAGATCGAGAACGCGGTCGCCGCCAGCGTCCTGCAGGGTGCGCCCTATGGCGAACACGCGGCCAAGATCGGCGCCCAGTTCTTCGGCGCGCTCGGCGAGATCGCCAAGGCCGATCCCGCCACCCTCGGCCTTGACTGGGACGCGCCGGCCCCGGAGGCCTGTTGGTCCGCCGAACTCGCCCGTTGGGAAAAGGTCATCGACGAGGACGAGCGCGAGCCGCAGCCGATCGCCCGCGCGGCGATCCGCTGGCTGCGGCGCAACCCGCCGCCGCCGGCGCAGAAGGTCGGCGTGGTGCACGGCGACTATCGCACCGGCAATTTCCTCTTCACCCCCGGCGGCGACATCGCGGCGATCCTCGACTGGGAAATGGCCCATCTCGGCGATCCGCTGGAAGATCTCGGCTGGGCTCTCGATCCGCTGTGGGCCCATCACAATCCGGCGCGGCCGGGCGGCATGTGCACGCACGAGGAAGCGATCGCCCATTGGGAGCGCGCCAGCGGCCTCACGGCCGATCCGCAGGCCCTGCGCTGGTGGGCGATGTTCGCCAGCCTGAAGGGGCTTGGCATCTGGATCTCCGCCGCCGCCGAGGTGCAGGACGGCAAGAACACCGATCCGGTCAACGCCTTCTCGGGCTGGTACTGCCTCTCCTACCACAACCAGATCATCGCCGACCGGCTGGCGGAGTACGCAGCATGATCCCCGAAGCGGACGCCCTTCTGAATGTCGCGGCCGGCAAGCTCCTGCTCGAGATCGCGCCGAACATCGCGCCCGGCTACGGCCAGGGCTCGGCCTCGACCGTCGCCATGGTGATGATTCTCGCGGCCCAGGAATACGGCCGCGCCGCCGAGGTGCGCGCGTGGGAGAACGCGCGCCTGCGCGAGCTGCTGAGCCGCGGCGGCGTGACGATCGACGTTGCGCCTGGCGGTCTCGCCATCGCGGCGTTGAATGCCGAGAACGCCGCGCTGACGAAGCTGCTGATCGGCCTGCACGAACGGGCCGAAGGGCCTGATGGCGACGCGGCGCTGGCGCGCGAGATCCTGGCCTTCCTGAAGGAGTCGGCGGCCCGCCGCCGGCTCTATCTTCCGGCACTGTGAAGCGGCGGTTCCGGCGCGCCCGATGCGATTTCCAGCGGCACGCTTCGCGCTCGCCCAGAGCGCTCTCAACCTGCTGGGCGGGGTCTACCTGCCGTTCTTCCCGCTCTGGCTCCAGCACAACGACATCTCGCCGCAGCAGACCTCGTTGATTCTGGGCGTCGGCATGATCACCCGCGTCTTCGTGGCGCCGGTGGCCGGACTGGTCGCCGACGCCCTCAACGACCGCCGGCTCGTCGCCATCACGATCGCGGCGCTCAGCTTCGTGCTGTTCGGCGCGCTGGCGCTGTTCGGCGAGGGCAACGGCTTCTGGCCGATCTTCGTCCTGACCGTGACGGCGGCGACCTTCCACTCCTCGCTTGGCCCGATCATCGAGACCCAGACGGCGCGCGGCGCCGACGACTACGGGTTTCACTATTCGCGGGTCCGCGCCATCGGCAGCTTCAGCTTTGTCGTCGCCAACTACATGGCGGGGATCGCGGTCGGCGCGGTGGGCGTCCAGTGGATCGCCGCGATGGTGGCGGCCCTCGTCGGCGTCCAGATCCTCTGCTTCCTGCCCTTACCGCAGTTGCGGCGCGAGACCGCCCATGTCGCCGGGATCGGCCTCGCTCTGCGGCGCACGCTGACCGAAGCGGGGCAGCTCGTGCGTCACCGCACCTTTCTCGTCTTCATCGCCGCCACCGGCGCGGCGCAGGCGGCGCACGGCGTCTACTACGCGATGGGTTCGCTCAACTTCGAGCGGCTCGGCTATTCGACCGGCTATATCGGCTTTCTCTGGGGGCTCGGGGTCTTTGCCGAGGTGCTGCTGTTCCTTGTCGCGCCGTGGCTCACCCGCGGCGTGCGGGGGACCACGCTAATCGCGCTTGGCGTCGCGGCGGGCGCCGTGCGCTGGACCGCGATGGCGTTCGACGTCGATCCCATCACGGCGGCGGCGCTGCAGGTCCTCCATGCCGGCTCGTTCGGCCTCGTCCATCTGGGGACGATGCAGTTCCTGACCCGCGCCGTTCCGCTCGGCCTCGCCGCCACGGCGCAGTCGCTGTTCGCGGTCGCCGCCTTCGGCCTGGCGACCGGAGCGGTAACCTTCGCCGCCGGACCGCTGTTCGACGCCGTGGCGGGCTATGCCTATCTGCTGTCGGCCGCGCTCTCGGCCGCCGGCCTCGTCCTGACATTGGCGCTTGCGAAGATCTGGAACGGCGACATTCTGTTCCCATCGACATCAACACACGGGAGTCCGTCATGAAGTGCATTGTGCTGGAGGGGGCCGCCGGCCTCGACAATCTCAAGCTGATCGAGCGCGACATACCCAGGCCCGGCCCCGGACAGATCCTCATCCGCATGAAGGCCGCGTCGCTGAACTACCGCGACCTCATCAACGTCACGATGGGTATCTACAAATTGCCGTTCATCCCGCTGTCGGACGGCTGCGGCGTGGTCGAGGAGATCGGCGAGGGCGTCACGCGCGTGAAGGCGGGCGACCGCGTCGCGCCGTCCTTCTTCCAGACCTGGCTGAGCGGCCGGCCGGAGGCCCATCTGCTCGGCTCCTCGCTCGGCGGTCCGATCGACGGCTGCCTGACCGAGTATATGTGCCTCTCCCAGGACGGCGTCTCGAAGGTGCCGGACTTCCTCACCGACGAACAGGTGGCGACGCTGCCCTGCGCCGGCCTCACCGCCTGGCGCGGCCTGATGGAAGCCGGCCTCAAGGCGGGCGAGACGGTGGTGGTGCAGGGCACAGGCGGCGTCTCGATCTTCGCGCTCCAGTTCGCCAAGGCGGCCGGCGCGACGGTCATCGCCACCTCCTCGTCCGACGAGAAGCTCGCCCGCGCCAAGGCGCTGGGGGCCGATCACCTCATCAACTACAAGGCGACGCCCGAATGGGCGAAGGAAGTGCGCAAGATCACCGGCGGGCTCGGCGCCGACCACATCGTCGAGGTCGGCGGCGCGGGCACCTTCGTGCAGTCGCTCCAGGCGACCCGCATCGACGGCCACATCTCGGTCATCGGCGTCGTCGGCGGCTTCACGCAGGACATCCCCATCGCCGCGATCTTCGGCGGCAACCTGCACATCAAGGGCATCAGCGTCGGCAGCCGCGCGATGTTCGAGGACATGTGCCGGGCTATCGCCGTCAACCGGATCGAACCCGTCGTCGATCGCACGCTGCCCTTCGCCGAGGCCCGAGCGGGCTTCGAACTCATGAAGGGCCAGGGTCATTTCGGCAAGATCGCGCTGAAGATCGCCTAGCCGCCCATCCGGCGATAGCGGTAGGGCGGGGGCGGCGCATATGCCTCCGCCTCCGCGATCGCCCGCATCGCCTCGTGGCGGGGTGACAGGGTGCAGGCCGGATCGGTCGCCTCCGCCGCGCCGGCCAGCGCCATCGCCTGACATCGGCAACCGCCCCAGTCGATCTCGGCATTGGCGCAGCCGCGACAGGGTTCGCGCATCCAGTGCGTGCCGCGGAAGCGGTTGAAGGCCTCGCTGCCGCTCCAGATGGCGGCGAGCGACGCATCGCGCACGTTGAGGAAGCTCATCCCCGGCAGGCCGGCGGCGGCGTGGCAGGGCATCGCCGCGCCATCGGGCGCGACCACGATCACCTCGCGGCCCCAGCCGCCCATGCAGGCCTTGGGCGCGTCGGCGTAATAGTCGGGGATCACGAAATCGAGCACCAGGCGGCCCTTCAGCCGTTCGCGCGCCGCGGCGACCAGCGCGATCGTCTCGTCGAGCTGCGCCCGCGTCGGCAGCAGCGCGGCGCGGTTGGCGAGCGCCCAGCCGTAATACTGGATGTGGGCCATCTCGATCCGCCCGCAATCCATCTCCAGCGCCAGTTCGATGAAGCGCGCCGCGTTGTGGACGTTGGCACGGTGCAGCGGCGCGTTGAGCGTCAGCGCGAGGCCGAGCGAGCGCGTCCACGCCGCCACCGCGCGCTTGCGCTCGTAGCCCGCATAGCCGCCGATCCGGTCCGAACTCTCCGCCTCCACGTCCTGGAGCGAGAGCTGCACGTGGTCGAGGCCGGCCGCCGCCAGCCGCTTCAGCCGCTCCTCGGTCAGCCCGATGCCCGAGGTGATGAGGTTGGTGTAGAGCCCGGCTTCGCGCGCCGCCGCGACCAGCGCCTCCAGGTCGCGCCGCGAGGCGGGCTCGCCGCCCGAGAGGTGGAGTTGCAGCACGCCGAGATCGGCCGCCTCGCAGAACACCCGCGCCCAGGTCGCGGTGTCCAGCTCGCGCTCCGCCCGCACCAGCTCCAGCGGGTTGGAGCAATAGGGGCAGGCGAGCGGACAGCGATGGGTCAGTTCCGCGAGGAGTCCGGTCGGCGGTGGGGGCGTCATGGCCGCACATAGCCCCGTGCAGCGAGATCGGCGATGAGCGCCGCGGCGTCGGCCTCTATCTCGGCGGGATCGGCGTCGTAGTCGGCGGCGAGCCGCGCGGCGATCTCGGCAAGGTTGCGCCGCCCGTCCACCAGCGCGAGGATCGCCGCCGCCGTCTCGTCCAGTGCGACGATGCGCTCGGGCGCCAGCAGGACCTCTCGCGCCCGCACCCTGTCGTGGTGCAGGCGGACGCCGGGCGCGAGGCCGGGCGCGCTCATCCTTGCGGAACGAAGGCGCCCGGCGGCACGAGGCCGGGCGCGACATAGGCGAAATGCAGCGCGTCGAGCATCGACCACAATACGCCGCACTTGAACTTGAGCGCGTCGATCACCGCCATCTGCTCGGCCGGGGTGCGGGCGTTCTCGATGCAGTAGGCGAGCGCGAAGGCCGAGTCCTGGGGCGCTTCGGTGAGGCGCGGCTTGAAATAGGCGAGCGCCTCCTGGTCGATGAAGTCGTAGCCGGCGAGCATGCCCTCCACCCGCTCGGCGATGATGGTCGGCGAGAACATCTCGGTCAGCGACGAGGCGACCGCTTCCAGGAGGCTGCGGGTCGCCACGAAGCGGACATAGGATTGCGCCGCGAACAGCGAGGCGGGCAGGATGCCGGCCATCGAGGTGACGTAACCGCGCTCGAAGCCCAGCGCGTCGGTCAGCTTCAGCCAGCGGGCGATCCCGCCGATGCGGTTTTCGTCGCCGTCATGGTCGGCGAGGCGCGAGCGCCAGGCGCGGCGCAGCGCCGGATCGGGGCAGCGGGCGATCAGCGCCGCGTCCTTGATCGGGATGTGCGCCTGATAGACGTAGCGGTTGAGCGCCCAGGCCTGCACCTGTCCCTTGTTCAGCTTGCCGGTGTGCAGCAGGCGGTGGAACGGGTGCTTGTCGTGGTAGCGCTCGGCCCCCACGGCGCGCAGGGCCGCCTCGAAGGCGGCAGGCGACATCATCTCGGTCACAGCGAAATCTCCATCCCGTCTTCGGCGATCGCCCAGCCTTCGGCCGCCAGCGCCGCCCGTTCGGCGCTGTCATAGCGCAGGGCGGGATTGGTGTTGTTGATATGGATGAAGAACTTCCTGCCCGCGCGGACGTTGCGGAATGCCTCGACCGCACCGCCGGGGCCGGTCATCGGCATATGCCCCATGCGCCGGCCGGTCTTGGTCCCTTCGCCGGCCCGGATCATCTCGTCGTCGGTGTAGAGCGTGCCGTCGAAGAAGACCGCGTCCGCGCCCTCGCAGGCACTGGCGAGGGCCTGCGTCATGCGGGCGCAGCCGGGCGCGAAGACGGCACGCCTGCCCGCGCTTTCGAGCACGAAGCCGACGCAGTCGCCCGACTCGCCCTGCGTGGGGTCGGGCCGCGCCCGCTCCAGATAGAGCGGCGCCTTGCCGGGGAGGTCGATGGCCGTGGCCTTGAGGCCGGGCAGCGGCTCGAACGGCGCGTCCGGGGTCATCGCCGTGCGCGTCACCACCTCGGACAGCGCCTCGAAGATCGGGTTCATCGCCAGCGCGGCCAGCGTCGGACCGGTGCCGTAGACCGTGAAGGCCTGCCGTTCGCGCAGGCACAGCAATCCGGTCACCTGGTCGATTTCCGCCCCGGTCAGCAGCACCGCCTTGATCGGGGTGGAGCGGGGCGGAAGGCGCGGGTGAAGCTGGGGGTTGGCGATGATCTGCTGTCTGAGATCCGGCGCGGCGTTGAGGATCGCCCAAGCCTGGCCGTCGAGGCTGACGGCCAGCGAACACTGGCTCCGAAACGGAACGAGCGGGTCGCGCCCGAAGGCGGCCCGCCCGTTCTCATTTGGCGCATTCCACTGCGGGAGGCCTCCGCCGGCTCCGGACCCGAGTACCAGGAGCCTCATGAAGGATGCCTGCTCGCTCCGTCAGGACTTGAGGGTGCAGGAGACGTAGCAGTTGATCTCCATGGCCGCGCTGCTCTCGACCGCCTTGGGCTTCGCCCAGCTCTTCTTCTGCATGGGAGTCCACTCCTCTGTTTCCATCCCCTGAACCATACGCCCGATCGGCGATTGTTCAAGGGAAATTCACCCCCAGAGAGAAGGCTCCGGCGGGTGCATCAGGCTGCCCTCGAACGTCATGCCGCCGGCCCGGTCGGCCTTCAGCAGCAGCGGCCCGTCGAGGTCGACATAGGCGGCGGCGCCCGCCAGCAGGGCGGCCGGCGCCATCGCCAGCGAGGTCGCGACCATGCAGCCGACCATGATCTTCAGGCCGGCCGCTTCCGCCGCGCGCATCGCCGCGAGCGCCTCGCTGAAGCCGCCGGTCTTGTCCAGCTTGACGTTCACCGCGCCGTAGCGGTCGGCGAGGACGGCGATGTCGTCCGCCACATGGAAGCTCTCGTCGGCGCAGAGCAGGATGGGGCTCGCCCAGCCCTTCAGCCTGTGGTCCTCGACCGCGGGGATCGGCTGCTCCACCAGTTCCAGGCCGAGGCGCGCGAGTTCGGGGGCGATCGCCTCCAGCTGCGCGAAGCTCCAGCCCTCGTTGGGATCGGCGATGAGCCGCGCGCCGGGGGCATTCGCCCGCACCGCGGCGACGCAGGCGACCGGGTCCTCGGCGCCGAGCTTCAGCTTCAGCAGCGGCCGGTGGCGGGCTTCGGCCGCCGCCGCGCCCATCGCCGCCGGGCTGCCGAGGCTGATCGTGTAGGCGGTGATGGCGGGAAGGGGGGCCGGGAGGCCTGCCAGCTTCCAGACCGGCATGCCTGCCGTCTTCGCCTCAAGGTCCCAGAGCGCGCAGTCGACCGCGTTGCGGGCCGCGCCGGCCGGCAGCAGCCGCGCCAGTTCGGCACGGCCGGCGCCGTCGGCGATCGCCTGCGCGACGCCCTCGATCGCCGCCTCGACGCTCGACGGCGTCTCGCCGTAGCGGGGATAGGGCACGCATTCGCCGCGTCCGGCATGGTAGCCGTTGGCGATCTCGCAGACCACGACCTCGGCGCTCGACTTAGCGCCGCGCGAGATCGCGAACGGGCGCTCCAGCGGCCAGCTTTCCCGCCGCACCGCGAGACGGCGCGGGCTCACTGGCCCTCGGCCTTGGGCAGGTTCAGCACCGGACCCTTGCGCGGCGCAAAATCGGCCGCCCGCTGCTCGGCTTCGTCGATATCGGCCTGGTCCAGCCTGGCCGACAGCTCGAAGCGCCGCCGCTCGGCTTCCGGTACGCCCTGGGCGGCCGCCAGGATGGACCATTTGAGCGCCTCGACCTCGTCCGGCAGGACCCCGCGTCCGGTCAGGCAGCGCTGCGCCATGCGGTCCTGCGCCCGCGCGTGACCGCGCTCGGCGGCCTCCATGAACCAGAACAGCGACATCTCCTCGGACTGCGCCATGCCCGCGCCGTCGCGATAGACCTTGCCGAGATTGTACTGCGCCTTGGCGAACCCCTTGATGCTGGCGCTGAGGAAGAGTTCGGCCGCCCGCCGCTCGTCCTTTTCGACGCCGACGCCTTCCTGGTACAGCTTGCCCAGCGTGTATTCCGAATTGGGATAGCCGGCATCCGAGCCGATCTTCAGATAGCGCAGGACGGCCTCGTAGTCGGGCTCGACTCCGACGCCGTTCACCTTCGGCTCTCCGGCCAGCATGGCGAGCGCCAGGTTATGGGCGCCACGCACATGAAGCTGGCGTGCCGCGCGCGCCCACCAGTCCATCGCCGACTGCATGTCGCGGTCGACCCCGAGGCCGTTGGCGTACATCACGCCCAGGTTGAACTGCGCCGAAGCGTCGCCGCCATTGGCGAGCGGCAGCCACATGGCGATCGCTTCCTCGTAGCGGCCGTTCAGGAACGCGTCATAGGCGTCGGCGGCCTCACCGGCTTCGACGGCCGCATCGTCGCCGTCGGCGGCGGCCTGGGCGGGCAGCGCCAGCGTCAGCGCGAGGATCAGGGCGGAGAGGCGTTTCATGGTGCGCAGGCGACCCTAGATATGCGGCCGATTCGTGTCGATGGTGTCGTGGGCGTGACTGCCGCAGGGTTGACGCTACCGGACGCACAGGGTCATTTGCGGATCAGATGAGCAGCCCCCCCTCACCAGGCCGGACCGCGCCGTCGGTGGCCGTCGAAATGCGCGAGGCCACGATGCGCCTGGAGCAGCGCGGCGGCGGCGCGACGCTGCTCGCCGCCGGCGACTGGGTCGTGCGCCAGTCGGTTGCGCTCGACCGCGCGCTGGCGGCGCTGAAGCTGCCCAAGGGCGCGGCGCTCTCCATCGATCTTTCGGGCGTCGGCAAGTTCGACACGGCCGGGGCGTGGCTGCTGGAGCGGACCCGCATCGCGGTCGAGGCGGTCGGCGGGACGGTGACGATCACCGGCGCCGCGCCGGAGACCATGTCCTTGATCGAAGCGGTCCAGAAGGCCGAGCCGCAGCCCCAGAAGGAAAAGCCCGAGGCAGGCGCGCTGATCGGCATGCTGGAGCGCACCGGCGCCAGCATGGAGCACATCTGGCACGGCGCCCGCGATGCGACCGGCTTCATGGGCCTGGTGATTCTCACGATGGTGAGGACGGCGTTCCGCCCGGCCCGCCTCCGCTTCACCTCGCTGGTCCATCACATGGAGAAGACCGGCCTCGATGCCGTGCCCATCGTCATGCTGATGTCGTTCCTGATCGGCGCGGTGCTGGCCTACCAGGGGTCGGAGCAGCTCGTGAAGTTCGGCGCCTCGATCTTCACCGTCGATCTCATCGGCATCTCGTTCCTGCGCGAGATCGGTATCCTGCTGACCGCCATCCTGGTCGCCGGCCGTTCGGGCAGCGCCTTCACCGCGCAGATCGGATCGATGAAGATGCGCGAGGAGATCGACGCGATGCGCGCCCTCGGCCTCGACCCGGTCGAAATGCTGATCGTGCCGCGCGTGCTGGCGCTGGTTCTGGTGCTGCCGCTGCTCGGCTTCCTCTCCAACATCGCGGGCCTCGTCGGCGGCGGCTTCGTTGCGGTCCTCGCGCTCGACATCTCGCCGGCCATGTACATCGATCGCCTGCAGACCGCGATCGGCCTGTGGACTTTCTGGACCGGCGTCATCAAGGCCCCGGTCTTCGCCTTCCTCATCGCGGCCATCGGCTGTTTCGAGGGGTTGAGAGTCAGCGGCAGCGCCGAATCGCTGGGCGAGCGCACGACGCAGTCCGTGGTGGAGGGGATCTTCGTCGTGATCATCGCCGACGCCTTCTTCTCCATCCTCTTCGTCAACCTGGGGATCTGACCCATGGCGGCGGAGGCAGCGGACCGGCGCGAGGTGGTGATCGAGGTGCGCGGCCTCAGGAACCAGTTCGGCAAGCAGATCGTGCACGAGAACCTCGATCTCGACGTCTATCGCGGCGAGGTCATCGGCATCGTCGGCGGCTCGGGTACCGGCAAGTCGGTGCTGTTGCGCTCGATCGTCGGGCTGAACAGACCGGCCGCGGGCCAGATCAAGGGGTTCGGCCATGATCTGCGCGGCCTGCCCGACGACGAGCGCCGCGAAATCGAAACCCGCTGGGGCGTGCTCTTCCAGGAGGGCGCGCTATTTTCCGGCCTGACGGTCGCGCAGAACATCCAGGTACCTATGCGCGAGCATCTCCATCTGCCCCAGGCCCTGATGGACCAGCTCGCGGCGGTCAAGATCGGCCTGGTCGGCCTGCCGCAGGACGCGGGGGCGAAATACCCCTCGCAGCTCTCGGGCGGCATGAAGAAGCGCGCCGGCCTCGCCCGGGCTCTGGCCCTCGATCCGGAAATCGTCTTCCTCGACGAGCCCACCGCCGGCCTCGACCCGATCGGCGCCTCGGCCTTCGACCAGCTGATCCTCCAGCTCAAGGACACGATGGGCCTCACCGTCGTGATGGTGACGCACGATCTGGACAGCCTCCACGCGATCTGCGACCGGATTGCGGTGCTGGCCGAAAGGCGGGTTCTGGTGACCGGAACGATGGACGACATGCTGAAGCAGGACCATCCGTGGGTCCGCGAGTACTTCAACGGCCCGCGTGCGCGGGCCGCGACGGGGGCCTGGGGCGGCAACGCCCCGCACGCCGCGAAGGCAGGAGCCTGAGATGGAGATCAAGGCCAATCACGTCCTGATCGGCGCCTTCACGCTGGCGACCGTGCTCGCCGCCTTCGTCTTCCTCACCTGGCTGGGGCAGTTCCGCTTCGACCAGCGCTTCGACGAGTACGGCATTGTGTTCGAGGGCGGCGTGTCCGGCCTCTCGGTCGCTTCAGAGGTGCGCTATTCGGGCATCAAGGTGGGCGAGGTCGCCGACGTGAAGCTCGACCAGAACGATCCCCGCCGGGTGCAGGTCCTGGTCCGCCTGACCGCCGGCACGCCGGTCAAGGAAGACACCGTCGCCTCGATCGAATCGGGCATCCTTACCGGCGTCGGGACGGTCCAGTTGACGGGCGGTTCGCCGCAGAGCCTCCCGCTCACCGCGCCCGACGACGAGCTGCCGATCATCAAGGCGCGCCTGACGGGCATCCAGGAACTCGCCGAAACGGCGCCCAACCTCATCGCCTCGGCCGCCAGCCTGCTCGCCCGCGGCAACGCGCTGCTATCCGACAAGAACCGGGCGGCGGTCGCAGAAGCGCTCGAGAACGCCCGCAAGTTCTCGCAGCGCCTCGATTCGGTGATGGAGAAGATCGAGACCGCCTCGACCCGTCTCGACAGCATCACCAAGAATGTCGACGTCATCGTGGCCGATGCGAGCAAGGAGTTCGGCCCGGCGCTGGAGAGCCTAAAGGCTGCGGGCGCCGGCATCGCCGAAGTGGCCGAGGATCTCGACAGGATGATCGTCGAGGTCCGTCCCGCCTTCCGGGACTTCGCACGCGGCGGCCTCTCCTCGCTCACTGCCTTCATCCAGGAAGCGCGCCAGCTGACGGCGACCCTCGAACGTGTCTTCAGCAAGATCGAAAGCGATCCCGGCGGCTTCGTCACCGGCACCGACGCACCCGAATACAAGGGCGGCAAATGATGGCGCGACCTTACCTCCTGGCTTTCGTCCTCGCCGGCGTCTCGCTGCTCGGCGGATGCTCGCTGCTCGGCTCCGCGCCGCCTCAGCTCTACGACCTCTCGCCCAAGAACACCTTCGACGACCCGGCGCCCCGGGTGAACTGGCAGCTCGTGGTGGAGGAGCCGACGACGCCCAACGCCATCAACACCGATCGCATCGCGATCCGCCCTTCGGCGCTTGAGATGCAGTACTTCGCGGGGGTGAAATGGACCGACCGCGCTCCGGCGCTGGTGCAGACGCTGCTGGTCGAATCCTTTGAGAATTCGGGCAAGATCATCGGCGTCGGTCGCCGCTCCGTCGGCATGACCGGCGACTACATTCTGACATCGGAAATGCGCGAGTTCGAGGCGGTCGCCGGGGCCGACGGTTCGACCACCGTGGTCGTCCGCCTGGTGCTCAAGCTGGTGCGCCAGTCCAGCGGCGCGATCGTCGCGGCGACCACCGCCGCCGCCAGCGTCCAGGCCGCCAGCGATGCGGTGCCGGACGTCGTCCTCGCCTTCGACGAGGCGCTCGGCAAGGTTCTCAAGCGCACCGTCACCTGGGTGCTGAACGAAGGCGCGGGCGACCGCGCGCGGTTCATCGACGACTAGCGGGTCAGAGCCGCCCCGTCGCCGCCGCGAGCAGCAGGTAGAGCCGTCCGGTCTGCGAGGTCAGGAAGGTCTCGGCCAGCACCTGGTCGCGGTCGCGCGACGCAGCGTCGTCCAGGAGGCCTTCGAACTCGGTCATGTAGCGGTCGGCATGGGTGCGGAAATCGGTGTCCGCCGCGTAGCGCTCGGCGATCCGGTCGGCGCCTTCGCGGCCGATCATCGTGACCAGGCGCCGGGTGAACACGCTGCGCTCGCCGTTGATGTAACGCCGCCACAGATCGGGGGCCGGATCGTCGCCCAGCGCGCGGTCGAGATCGATCGCCAGCGCCTGCAGCTTCTCCACCACGTGCAGCGCCTCGCGGTGGAGATCGACGGAGGCCTTCTGGCTGTCGGCGCGGCGCATCGGGCCAAGACCGCTCTCGTCGACATTGGCGAGCGCGGTGCTGAGGCGCCAGTCTGCCTTGCCGGCCGTGTCGGGTTCGCGGCGGATGAGGCCGGCGAGACGCCGCGCGAAGCCGAACCACTCGGGCTTGCCGCCGTCGCTCTTCTCGGCCTGGGTCCCGTCGGTCAGCGCCGGCGGCGCCTCGGGCGCGGGCAGGGGGGGCGCTTCGGGAGCGGCGGCGAGCGCCAGGTCCGCCGCCTTGATCGCCTTGATCCGCTCGGCGATCAGTTCCGGCA